>Ga0098060_1000196_pt1 | contig 29009 bp, 25 predicted proteins | sample 21_taG_FD_77063 | JGI IMG/M metagenome (GOLD analysis project Ga0098060, IMG submission 77063) | Marine viral communities from the Subarctic Pacific Ocean - 21_ETSP_OMZ_AT15319 metaG | ecosystem: Environmental > Aquatic > Marine > Oceanic | place: Pacific Ocean | collected 2015-01-19 | reverse complement strand
AGCCATCCACTCTACTGGGTAGTAGTGACTGAGCCACGCACACTGGAAGGACACCGCTCCGTAGGATACGGCGTGCGATAAGTTGAAGCCGTAGCCTGAGAAGAACTCCATGTTCGCCCACTGCTTGTCGGCAATCTCTTTAGACAATCCGTGTTCGGCACAGCCTGCTACGAACTTCTTGTAGAGATTATCTTTTACTTTGTCTTTCCCTGTTCCCTTTTTCGTTAGGACCTTGCGGAGGAGGTTGCCCTCATCCAGTGAGATGTCCTTGCCGAGTTTGTGGGCAAGCATAGCCAACTGCTCTTGGAAGACTAGAAGACCATAGGTTTCTCCGAGCACTTCTTTGATGATTGGGTGGTCGTAATGGACTTGCCCAGGGTTGGTCTTGTTCGTCACATACAGGCTGTGAGCCTTGGCGCTAAGTGGACCAGGGCGGAAGATAGCCGTGACTGCTGCGAAGTCCAAAAGAGATTCTGGTTGGGCTTCTTGGCAGAACCGCTGGGCTCCCCCGTTGGTCATCTGGAAGATGCCAGCCCACTTGCCTTTGTGGAAAACTTCTCGCCAGACTTCTTGATTATCAAAGTCAATCGTATCGGGATGGAGATGAGTATTATAATAATCTCTCACCTGCTCAAAGGTCGGCTCCTCAATGCCTTGATGGCGCTTGAGGATGTGACGAATGGCTCCCGAAATCATACGGAGAGTTGATAAGCCGAGCAAGTCAAACTTAATAAAGCCGAGGGGCTCTAGGTGTCGAACATTCTGACCTTCGCTCCATGGCGTTTGAATAACGCCACCGGAATTGATCAGAGGCATGTGCTTGTCTAGATTTTCGGCGACCACGACTCCGCCGGCGTGGCGTGAGATGCTCCGCATATTGCCAAACAGATTATCAACATGAGTCTCAATGTGAGGATACTTTTGGAAGAAGTTCTGAAGAGTTTCACTATATTCCTTTACCTCGTCAAATGTGGGAGTGTAGACCCCAGCCGTTTGACCGTGGGCTTTCTTAGCCAGCGGGGTGGCTTCGCTCATCATAACGCCCGTCACCTTATTGACTTCCATGAAGGGTACATTGTAAAACTTGCCAATGTCTTTAATCAGAGAGCGCAACTGAAGTGTATTGAAGTTACTGATGGGGACAACATTAACGCCGATCTCAGCCCATTCATTAGCCAGTTGCTCCTTGAGTTGCATCGGCTCCTCTACATCGAAATCAATATCGGGATAGCCTTTGCCCCCCTTTGTCAGGAACCTCTCGAATTGTAGCGCATACTTGATAGGATCAATCTGAGTAATATCCAGCACATACGATAACAGCGAGCCCGCAGCCGAGCCACGCCCGAGACCCACCAGCATCTCCTCTTGTGCCTTGTCTGAGATAGCCTTCATTGTGAGAAAGTACTGAGCGAATCCACGATCTTTAATGATGTTGAGTTCATACTTAAGGCGATCGACATACTCAGGGTCTGTAATATTTTTTTCTTTCATTCCCGCCAAGGCGTCAGAAGTTAGCGCCTGAATGGCTGTCTTCCCCTCGGGCACAACAAACTCCGGCAAGCGAACTTGGCTATCGGGCATGAAATCTTCGCATCGCTCGTGGGCGATGTGGTGAGTGCGCTCAATACTCTCACGAACAATTGAGTCATCATATTCGACCTTATGCTTGGCGGAGTATCGTTTATAGCTCTCCCACATCTGGTCGCCGTTCTTTGGATAAAGTTCGTACCCCACTTCTTCCACGGACTCAGGAAGACCATTATCGCCTTCAGCCCAAGCAGGGATCTTGCCCCCCCAGCCAATACGCTTATACATCTCACGGTCTTTCCAGAGTTCTGGTCGTGGATAATGACTATCGGCAGTGCTAATGATCTCGACGCCCATTTCCATGCAAGCTTGAATAATATAATTATTGCCGAGATGCTGTTCTGGAATGTCGTTCCACTGAACCTCGCCGTAAAAGCGGTCGCCAAAGATCTCTTTAAACTGGGCGATGGTGTCTCGCATAGCAGAGAGCACATGGTCTGGGCTCTTGTCTCGGTTCTTCCAGAAGTCGGCGAACAACGGACCCGACATGCAGGCACTGCTGATTATTAGCCCCTCGTTATACTTGTCGAGCATTTCGAAGTCCATGCGAGGATAGCGATAAAAGTTTTCAGGCTGATAACTATCAGACACTAACTTGAAAAGATTGTTAAGACCGGTCTGGTTCTGTGCGACCATGACAAGGTGGCTACGGCTATTGAGTGGGTTAAACTTCTTCTGCCGGTCCTCGTCTTCGATGACCATCCCATACTCTTCCTTCTTTTGGCGCTTGGCATTAGCCTTGTGCTCCTCGTACATCTTGCGCCATTTACGATGGGACTTGATGAAGTAGGATTCACATCCGTAGATGGCTCGGAAGTCTTTACCGTCCTCCTTCATTTTCTTTAAATGTTCCACTTGAAACGAGAGCCCGTTCATATGACCATGGTCGGTTAGGGCGTGGGCGTTCATCCCGTTCTCGTAGGCGAAGTCCATATGCTCCCCAGGCATCCCCAGCCCGTCAAACGGAGAGAGTCCTGAGTGAGCATGTAATCCCACGAACGGGATCTTGCTTTCAATGCGGTTGGTCATACACAACCTTTCTATTTTGGTGCGATACTATTATAGCGTACTTTTGAAATAGTTCAAGAAAAAAATGAGCAGGGCACCAACACCCTGCTCAGCCACCTGCCGCAGCAGGGAAACACCATTAGAGTATATAGTGTCACTAATAAAAGGGAGAAATATATCCGGAGCTACAGGTTTCTAAGTCTTCAGTTTCCCCAATATGGGAGGGTAAAACAGGGGACAACTTTTTATTTAAAAGGTTAGCAAGAAGCGTCTGGTATCCTCGTCTATTGTCTTCATTGCGAATAGAATATTTCTTCAAAATATCTTCACAACTCTTATTGTACATAGCTAAATCATCCCTCTCCTCGTGAAGCACAGCACGGGCAAGCTGTCTAGAAGCATCAGTAAGATGAGTGCCAGGATAGTAATACCCCAACTGCATCAGGAGATTAGAATTATGAATAACAGGAAGACGAAGGTGGGCAGCTTCTAGCAACGAATAACTAAGCTCATTATCAAAACCATGTTGAAACATTACGCTGCTTCGTTTAATAATATCCGGGAAAGATGCTTGGCGTCCAAATACAAGACGCTTCTCTTCCAAGAGATTAGAGGTGCCCCTCAAATAATAAAGCAGATCATCATTGTGCTCAAATTGATGGCGGGCATTATGTAACCTTAAAAGATTAAAACAACTGGGGGAGCGTTTCTCCGTGATCGCTGCGGTTTGGTGAGCGAAAAGCAATGCTCGGAGAGTATCGGAACCTGGCTCCACGCAGAAAATGTTCTTATTGTGGGGTCTATTCTTAGAAAATTGGGGAGATCGGGTGCGGAAGTATGGATGAGAGGCAAATTGATTGTCCAATAGCTCCGAGTCCCAAATATAAGGGGAGAGATAAGATCGGCGGGCACCATACCTGTGCTGGATATAATCCTGCTGCCACGCAAGGTGGGGTGGCAGCCAAACTGCATCGGGTTGCAAGTGCTCCTTGAGGGCATTGCTCGGACCCCTTTTGGCTCCGTCTGCCCCCAAGAAGTGACCAAATGCTGTCATCTCCTGGTCTGTTCTGTACCTCTCCTCGAAGACCACCGCCCCTATTTTAACTCCGTTTTGCCGGAACAAATTCAAATACTCAGCAGTCGGTGTGACGCCTGCCAACAACAGAGCGTCTAGGCGGTACTGTCTCACAAAGAGGTTGAGATTGTGCGTAGTTTCCCCACAAATCTCAACACTAACCACAGGTTCTGCGTTTGCCGCAGGAAGGAACACCAAGAGAGGGTCTACCCCGCCCACTCCTTGGAACAGCCTATACAAATAGAAGGCATGTTGCCGCACAGTGCAAGACTCTAAGGAGTTTGCATTGATAGCTATTCCTACGATTACATTTGTTTGCTCAGCATTACTCATAACGGATTCCCCCTTATAATATAATATTTACTCTTCTTTGGGTTCCGTGGGGTCAGGCATCCCAAAGTGCTGCTGCTCTCCGTCCTCAAAAGTAATGATTGTTCCATTTTTTGGGTGAGGCTTAATGTGAACTTTAACAAAGTCAGAAAACGAGTCAAAAACAGCAATGGATCCACGGGGTCTAGGCCATAGCCAGTGAACAACCGCCTGACCTGTGGCTAATTCAATTCCCTCAATAACAATCCCTTCGCCGCTGACGCCGGATTCATCAGAGCGTCTGCACACAGTAAAGGTGCGAATACCCTGAGGGGCTAGGTGTGCAGGAGGCTTGGGCTTAAGAGCTTCAAGTTCTGCCTGCTCTTCGGTGGGGTCAACCTCTTCTTTTATTTCATCCGTCATTCCTAAAGCCTCCTGTAGTTATGAGCCACGGCGGCAAGACGCTCGCCGTCTATTGGGTGAACTTCGTCTGCTCGATACAACTCTTTAGGTGTATGCCTGGATGCACAGAGCTTCTCTCGCCATGCCATGGCTCTTTCATAAGCCTCATCCTCTATCCAATTTATCTCAAAATGCGTCCAACCATGGTTGCCCACGAGCTTCTCGACAATAACCCCAAAGCGGAGCAAGCCGTCGTATCTATTATAGACTAACGATCCAATATCCATTAGTTATCTCTTTTCTCTACTTGTTCTTTTTCTTCGTCTGATACTCGGTTCACCAGGATGGGGTGGAACCACGCCACCACATCAAAGTTAGGTAACGAATAAAATATTCCCCCAAAAGAATCCCGTATATCCTCAAGCATCGCATCCCAGTCCTCCCCTTTACGGAGACCATACACTGGGTGTCTGTGTTTTGCTACATACCCGTCAGGATCACTAGTGAGATTATATATTTGACCTGAGGGGACTTCTGTCTTGTAAAGTTTCGAGGAAGTAAAGAACCTCTCCTTCTGGCTCGGGTTGGTATAAAAGAAGGTGCGTGGAGTGCTAGCTGTTTCAAAATCACGACTGGAATAAGATTGTTTCTTATAGGTCGGATCAAGCTCCAGGCTGTCCGCATCTACATTAGTGTAATGATAAATGGGAGTTGTTGCCCCTTCCGTTAGTGTCCGATAGGAGACTTCCGAGAGGAGTTTCTGGAAAGAGTTCCACTCTGTAACTGAGTTCATTTTTTATTCTCCAATGCACTGATTTCAATCTTGGCGAGTTGAGTATGGTGCCATCTAAACTTAATAGTTTTGCTCATGTCCGCTGCTTTCGCTAAGCGGACCTCAATACTTTCCATAAGACCACGATTCGCCACCAACTCTTCTTGCGTAAATGTTGATATGCGATCTTTATATTCGCCCTCTAAAAGCGCAGGGTCATCTGCAAACAATTCTTGTGCCAAACGATGGTCCTCCTCAAGGCGGCTATAGTACTCTGCTTTTTCTTCAGTAGTCATGGGGGGCTCAGCAGTCCTTGTGGCGGCGAAGAATGACATCCACTGCCCCATATTTCTCAACAAAGCCGTCACTAACATACTGGGGGTCAAAATCATATTTTTCATATTCTTCGAATCCTAGCTTACTATAAAGATTATTAAGAGCAGGGGTAGCAAAATGATCTAAAAAGCACCCGCCATTATCAACTGCTGCCTCCACAAGGGCTCGACCAATGCCACCCACCGAGTCTTCATTGTTGTGAACCGCCACTATTTCCTGGTGGCGACCTTTCAGTTCTTTGATGGCAAAGCCTATGTTCATTCCCTCAAGTTTATATAATTTCATCTTAGCAAGATCCGGCACATTGTATCCGGTTGTCATTTCCGGATGCTTATTGACGCACGAATCATTATCAGATTTACAAGTAAGAGATTCGTAGAAAGCCTTGGGGGACTGGGGTTCCCAGTCGTTATTTACAATTTTCTCAAGGGCGGCTTGTGATTTTTCCGCATCTGCCTCGTCTAAACTAAACAACCTCTCTGTAAAAGAATGATTATATTCTCTTCCCCTGTTTCTCTCAGCAGCAAGAGCGAATTGGCTCCATTTCTCTAGTAAAGATTTCATACAATATTATTCGCAGCAAACTACATGACTCTCGCCGATGAAGCTAAATTCTTCTGCACCCACCTTGACGGTTTCAATCCCAAAGGTTGTGAAGACAACCTTCTTGCCCTTTAGGTCTGATGTGCAGTCGTCGGCTGAATCGACAACCATTCCTATAGTGAACTCGCTCTGTGCCTTCTTTTCTTGAGGCACGAAGAAAGCTCCGCTGCTCTCCTCCTCTTGGTTTAATACTTCAATAAGTAGTCTGCGGTTTAATGGTTTCATCTTAGTCCCCTTTCCTAGAGATATAATACTACACACCTCACACATCTTTAAGAGCCCTTAGCTAATCTCGCAAGCTCCGCCGGCGCAAGCCAGTTCACCCTTCAAATCAGTGTTGTCATCTTCTTCTACTATCTTAGTAAGGTCGATACCTTGCAGCGTAGCCATCATGGCATGGAAGGTCTCCTTAGAGCAATCCTCGAAGGGGGCTTGTTGATAAGACCCGCCATCATAAGGGAGAACAGCCAAGCCATTATAATGCTCTCGGTTATCCCACATCCACTCCCCAGCGTCGGTCCACTCATTCTCGTGTAGAGAAATGGTAGCCGACACATTGTGCCCGTTCTGACCTGAGCGTTTACCTGGACTAACCCATTCTCTTGTGATTTTCTTTACCCGGCGAAAAAGCTGGAAGGCTGACTCGTCACGCAAGATAGCCCCTTCGGGCGCTCGTTGAGGCACGGAGATGACTGCGGTATCGTGTGGACGGAAGTACTCGTCCTCCACCAGTTCTGGGTGGTGAATTGCGAGGTGCCAATAAATTGGCTCATTTTTGCCAACTCTGATTCGGCGGATATAATAATCGTTGTGCCAGGCATGGATACCACTGGAAGTTCCCAGAGTCAAACTTGTGGTTCCTGCTGGTTTTACGCAGGTTGTGCGGGCTGCCTTGTTGATTCCTATAAGCTGGGCTACCCTGGCATTTTCCTCTTTGACTACATGAGCCGCCGCCGTCAAATCTATGTCATCTGACAAAACACGCCCTGAAGCGATGCCAGTCATAGACACTCCAATAAGAGCATCCTTCTCCGTGGTCCGTTGCCAGACTGGACGAAGATAGTGGAAGTCGGTATATCCAGCCTGTAGTGTTCCTATGAAGGCAGCAGCCCGTACTCGCTCTTCCAAGTCGTTTTGTCCTGTGATGTTGCTGACATTTACTTCGGTCAGGTTACAGAACTGGAAGGGTCGTAGTCCAATTTCACAGCACGGGTTGGTTCCCCAGTCCTTATCATTGGACAAGTAGATGCCGGGCTCGCCTGCGTTAGATGCTTCCACTCGCTTCCACAAGTCTAGGAAGAATTCTTTTGTGATCCTATGCCGCAAAAGCATGGCAGAATTGTTAGCACGACCTCGCTGTGGATTCTGTTCCCACCAGTTGCCAGCCTTACAAGAGATCATCTCGTTATCACTTGCCGAGAACAGGCAGATCAAGGCTGCACGCCGGATGCCGCCTGCCAATACTGCGTCAGCGATATGGCAAACAATATCGTGAACCTCGATAGGAGACAGCTTATCACCATCAGCTTTTTCGCTCAAGATTCCCTCAACCTTTACTAAGCACTCCCGTAGAGGCTGCGGACCCGGTGCTTTGCCTCCCGAGGTTACAAGGCGAGCACCTTTTGCACGAATATCACTATAATCAAATCGTAACTTAGAGCCACCAAAGAAGTAGCTGCGGACAAGATGCTTGACTGCATCCGCCCATCCTTCAATACTATCATTTATTAAATACCTCCGGGTTCTTTCTGTGTTTGGTCTATGAATTTCAGGTAGCTGCTCAACATGGTGCTGCTGGACGGAGTAGCCGACGCCTGTGCCCCCGAGGAGCAAGAACATAATTTCGCCAAACACTCGCCAGTCATCTACAGGAGCATAGGCGCAGTTAAAAACTCGGTTGGGCGAAATCTCGATAGGCTTGCCGGCAAATTGCATAGACCTCATGGAAGGGAGCACCTTCTTGTCGTATACAAGCTGATAAGAGTCTTTAATCTCTTGTTTAAGATCGGGATATTTGCGCATATGCATTTCCATATTGCGCCCGACAAGCTCTTCCCAAGTTTCTCTGCGGTTCTTTTCCGGCAAATACCGAGCATACTTCATATAGACAGTGATGTCGGATAAGATAGTTTTGGATAGATCGTGGTCGTTCATAGCTCGGGTGCTCCTTGTTTAATTTGTTGTTGTTTTTTCTTCTCTTGTTTGAACTTTTTATACTTTTGCCGCAAGTGCTCATCTTGCTCTTGTTTTGTTTTCATAACCACAGCGTCGATTGAGGAATCCTCATCCGGAGGCAATACTCGCAGGTGAACCTTGGCAGTATTAATTTCCATAGGGTAGACGATACCATCAATGCCGTTGCGGTTTTTAGCGACGAACATGCGCCCTTTGTTCTCCGTCTTGTCATCAACCGTCCGGGAGATGGAACAGATAAAATCAGCCACAAAGCACTTGCTAAAGGCTTCACTGATGGATTCCATCGTGATGACCTCAGCGTTCAATCCGCTGCGATTGGTTTGGGATGCTGTCCACACTGGAATATCCCAGACTTGTCCGATGGCTCGGAGTTCTTCATAGATATTGCCAAGGCTGTGGCGTAGCTCCTGGGTCTTGAACCCAGATGCCGTTGGCTTCAAAAGGTCAGCGTAGTCTACGATAATCATATCGGGAGTGATGCCTTTTTGTTTTAGTTTCTCTAGGTGCATTGAGATTGTACGAGTGGAGGCTGACTTAGTTGGATACTCTTTAATGATCAGTTGTCCGGGGATGTGCTCGATCACCTCTAGGATAGAGTCCTTCATGGTCATCAAGTGCTTTAGTTCAATCCCAGTGATACACGAATCATACCTCTGACCTACAACTGTGTCTGCTAACTCTAATGTGTAGTGAACAACGGTCTTGCCCTTAACTACAGCCATCGCACCAAGATGAGCAAGTGCCATAGACTTACCTGCGCCGGTTGGGGCGACCACTACACCAAGCTCTCGTTTGCCCAGACCGCCCTTGGTGATCATATCAATCTCATCCCAGTGGGTAGAGACAGGGTTGCGCATTTGCAATTCAAAGCGATCAAGGACATCCTTGTGGTAATCATGACCGTGATCGTTGTCTGCGCCTAGGTTCATAGCATCATTGATAACTTTTTGAATCTGTTCGAAGCTTTGCGTCTGGAGTAGATTTACAGATTTAAGAATCGCCTCTTTTAGTTTCTGCTTTTTGCAGAAATCAAGAGACTTCTCCTTGACATAATCTGCGTCCTCGTCCCCAATAGCATTACTTTTAATGCGGGCGAGGAAGTCAATTACTTGCTTTATGACACTGTCGGAGTAATCCTCAGTCTGAGTTCGGATAACAGATACCATCGCCTCATAGGTGGGGTGAGGGTAGGACTCTTTATGACGAAAAAGGAGGTCCACAAACACCTGAAGGTATTTAAGTTCTAAATATGATACATCGAGAACCTCTTCCATTTGGTTAGCAAAATGACGATCAAAGAGAATCAGCTTTACAAGCTTCTCTTGGAAAGATTTTCCAAATTTACTAAAAGTTTCGTATTCTCGTTCTGTCATCTGCCAACCTTTTATCTACTTCTACTATAACTCAAAAGATGAAAATGTGAAGAGGGCGCACACTATTTTTTGTGTGAGCGCAACATAAGCATCAGTTCGTCAATGTTAAGAGTACCAATTCCGTCCTTGAGGAGCATCGTTCTAATTTGGGTGCGATCCAGAGTGACTCCATCATTCTGTATTGCGTACTTGAGTTTTTGAACTCCTTGGTTAGAAATGGTAGAGGTATATAGCTGCATGATTTCGTAATTTGAAGCAATAATATCTTCGCTATCCAGAACATTCTGATAAGCCTTGATTTTAGAATTATTATTTTTTGCATGTGTTAAAATATCTTTGATCCCATAGTCTTTATTTTCTGAAAGGAAGGAAAACCTCTTAGCCACAGTTGCTAAGCCCAAGCCCTTCACGCCGTCCAGATTGTCCGATTTGTCTCCTGTGATAGCCCGTGCCCAAGCAAAATTTCGGGGGTGAATACTATATTGTTCTAGAATGCGCTCACGGTTTAAAATCTCCTCATTTTTACCAGGGCGGATCAAAACGGTCTTGTCGCTACAAAGTTGAATAAAGTCTTTGTCCGAAGAGAGGATAACCTTTTGCCAGTCATCATACTCACCACAATGACACAGCCACGCAATTACATCATCTGCCTCAACATTTTCCACCGAAAGCTGCAAAACGGGGAGTTTCTCTAGGTACTCGGTCAGACGGATAATCTGCTCATACTTGTTTTCTCGCTCTTCGTCGGGGTTAGCGAATTCATATTCTCGATTCAGCTTGGGGGCCTTGCGTCCAACTTTATAGTTTTTGTTCTTTTCTCTGCGAGCCTGTGATCCGCCAGGACCCTCCCATGCCACAACTACCCTATCGGGGTTTGTACGGCGGATCTCTTTTTGCAGAGACCTCAAAAACCCCGTCAAACCCCCTATAGGCTTTCCGTTAGAATCTAATTGTGGAGACATGACATAGTTTCTAATAAACATGTTCTGTCCGTCAATGATAAGTAATCGCTTCATTTCTCTTCTCCGTCAAACTCTAGCATACCAGTTCCATAGTCGGTCGTAAATACTGCCTTCTTGAGACCGTACTTGCTGATGACACCCTGGCACATCCTACAGGGACAAGACATCCCCGCTTTTTGATTTCTGCCTTTGCGAGCCACATAAATGGTCGCACCTTTTAAGTGTTGTTTATTCTTTACTTTAGAAATTGCGTCCATTTCAGCATGGATAGTCCGAGTGAAGACTTCGCCGTCCTCATCAATTCCCACAGCATCAGGATGGGTCTTATCTCGGTTTCTACCCACCGAAAGGACACGCCCTGCTTTTACAACAACAGCAGCGTGGCGATGCTGAATGTCTTGGCTGTAGTCTTCTCCGTCGATGCGGCGAAGAGCCAGCTTGAGAAACTTGTTGCGGATCTCATTTGTCGGGTCGGATTCCATTGTTGACTCATTCCCTACTTCTTCCCTATTTTATACTCATCCTCTAGAATGTCAAGAACTCTTTTACGAAACTTCTTATCTTCTAGGAGGGCGGGGAATTCCTTGGATTGGAACTTTTTATCTTCGCCGTCAACATTGATTGTATACCAAGCACCACTACGAATGCAACCAGGCGTGCCAACAATGGCGCTAAGCCAGGAACCTTCATCGTCTACACCTACCCTATCATTAGCTAGATCAAATAATACATCAAACTGACAACTCCTTGGCGATGGGCCAAAACGAGACTTCATAGTCTTCGCACTGGTATGGAAACCAATGACCTGCTTCTTCTCGTTTAGAATCTGACCATTAGCTTTTCCCTTGTGCTGAGTCAGCCAGATACGGCTGGAAGCGTGGTAGGGCAGAGCCTTGCCGCCGGGCTCAACTCGGTTGTCTCCGAACATCACGCCAATGTTGGTCTTCAACTGGTTAGTGAAAACCATAGCAATCTGTTCTTTGCCGAGTGTCTCCGTTACTTTCCGCATACCTTTGGCTAATGCCTTGGCTGTCAGACCGATACGGCTGTTGGGGTCATAGTCCCCTTCCACCTCGGCTTTGACTGGGGTGCCGGCAACACTGTCCCATACAATACAGACAAGTTTATCTGGTGCCTTTTCTCGGATGAGTCCAATGAGGCGTTCAATGTTTTCAAACACTTCCTCAATAGTACCCGGCTGAACATAGATAAAATTGTTCTTTGTGTCAAGTCCCAACTGTTCCATAAAATCTGGAGAGGCGGCGTTTTCTGTATCAATATATACAGCGAGCCCTCCCATCTTCTGGCAGTTAGCTAGGATCTGAGTCACGACAAGGCTCTTACCGCTGGCGGATTCACCAGCAATTGTGGTGAGCTTGCCTACCGGAATCCCTCCGTCACGACGGTTGGAAATAATATAATTCAACAAGGTTGAGCCAGTGGAAATCCATGTTTTGACATCCGTTGGGTTTTCCCCATGCAGGTCATAAGCAATATTTTCTTTGGCTGCCTTGTTTAGTTCGTTGCGCAGATCGGCAACTAAGGAACTTGATCGTTGTCTGCTCATCTTATCTCCAAAAGGAAAGGCATCTGTAACCCCATGCCTTCCTGCGGGCGGTGGTCAACTATGCCATCAACTCATTAAAGGCACTATCGATATCAGAAACACCCTTAAGGGTTGAGTCGGAATTATCTGCCTTTTGGTTGGCATTGTCATTGTTATAGCGAGTGGTGCCGTCGCTGTCATCCACGGTAGTCTCCCCGAGAGTGGCGCTCAAAATGCGCTCACACTCCTCATAAGAGGTGACATCAAACACATCTGCTGCGGCGGCAATATTTCCTAACAGGGTGTTGACTTCCTCGTCCGTAGCGGCAAGTTTGCTGGTTCGGCGCATTGGGCGCACATCAGTCGTTGGGAAGGACTGACCTTGCTTCTTTCCATAGTCAATGCGAATGTCCGTACCCGTTTCGGTGTCGGTGATGTCGCCATACTCAGGGTCAAGAACTACATCAAGTAGTGCCTGATAGGTGGTGCGGGAAAAGCCCCACCAGCGAACGCCTTTGCCCTCTTCACCACGAACAACGATGGGGGCGAATACTCGCATCTTAGGCCAGAAACGCTTGGCAGCTTCCTTCGAAGCATCAGTGCCTTCGTTCCACAGCTTGGTTCCCCACTCTGCGATGGGGTCAGCATCACCGTTAGTGCGTGGGCTGAGGACGGTAGTCTTACCTTCGGCACCCATGCCGTAGTGGTAATACGCCTCAAAGAATGGATCGCCGCCTTCAGGGCACACAAGACGGATCTGATGCGTTCCCTCGTCTGGCTTCCAATAGTGATTGTCGTCGGAACCTCCACTTCGATTAGTCAAGGCAGCCTGTTTGGCTTTCATTTTAGCTAAGTCAATACCCATGATTTTCTCCTTTACTGGTTAGTTGACCGTGTATCTAATATACCACACCTCTGAAGTGTGTAAAGCTTTTAAAAGTCTTTTTTTGTTTCCAAGAAAAAAGAGGGGCTTGAGCCCCTCTTCTCTGTGCGTCCTATAAACGCTATCGAATGTAGTCCCTTATTTCATCGATCGTAAGGATAATATACAAGAGCGGTAAATAAGCAATAGCCACTAGTGTGTCAAGTGTCCGAGAAGACAAATTATTCCCCTTCCTCTGGTTGAGGCTCTTCCTCTATTTTGAATATTTTAAGCACCCTGACCGGGTGAACTTTCAATTCTTTACCAGCCGTCAGTAAAATGGAGTCTTTGTACTTCTCCCAATCAAGCTTAAGGTGTTTGCCGGTAGCGCCATCATGTTCCGCAGCGACCGCCTGGTTTAGAGCATTAATCGTATACAAGGTATTTGTTTGCTTTTTGCGGTGGACCCGAATGGTGTATAGCCTAGAGTTGAAAGTCTTGCCCTTTTCTATCAGAGCATTATAGGTCAATATCTTATTTTGGGGATTTTCTTCATCCGAGAGTAAGAAAATATAATTATTTGTGATGTCAATAGTATCAACAATGTGATTAACCTCATTCATAATAACTTCCTCATCATCAGTCGTGATGAATGAGGCTAGTAATATACCTTTCTTATGTTGCATTAAAAAGTTCCCTCTATCGTCCACTTTAAATAGTTAGCAGAAAATCGTTTTTCAGCTTTCAATCATAGACTGAATCTTGGAGGAGTATGCCAAACACAATACCATCAAACTGTCGAAAGTGGTCGAGTATACCGAAAAGCTTGACGATACCTTTTGGTGCCTATACCCCTTCACATGGGCCTTGATGCGCTTAATTAGGGTGGGGTCCTCTTCTAGATCTTGCTCGGGGACTCCATAAAAGAAGTGAATATCGCCAATCTCTTCCAGAGGGAACATCAAGGAGGTCTCTTCCTCCCCCTCTGTTAGGGACGATATTCCGAAAGTTGCAATGCGAGCAATTTGATTCGGCTCAATCTTGGTTGATAACACCGGCTCAGTGTGATGAAAATAATTAATCATAGCGACAACATAAGAAACAAAATGAGATACACTCTGTTCGTATTTCTGGATAGAAACATCACCGACTAAAGTGTCCAGGGTAATAGAATCAACTAGAAAAATCCTCTCAAACACGCCGCTGCGGGCATACTCTTGCAATACATGAAAACACATTTCATCGCTGCTCTTGCGGGACTCGGAGATCATGGACCTCTCGGGACAAATGTATAGAACATTTATTTTTGAATCCCTTACTGTTTCCAGGATTCTCAGAGCGGCTCCAGAGGCTGGATCGCCGCCTTCCACGATTAGCAGAACCTCGTGCTTATCCTTGATAGATCTGAGGTATATCGATACCTCGTCCTGATCCACCACACTTTCACATTCCTCATGAGTGGTGTATGCGCCCAACTCTAGGCTACCTCGCTCCGTAAAGCCTGGTTCAATTTTGTAGATTCTATACTCAGGGTGCTTCGATAACTCTTCTGCGATTGCACAACCCAGCTTGCCTAAGCCAATAACTTTATCCAACTTGCATATCCCTCATGGAACCTAGAGTTTTACCTCTTTTTATGTTTACCATAAATTTGCCCAACTTCGTCGAACTCATCAAAGCAATCAGTGAGTTAATTAGTTCTGAGTCTTCATTTTTCATGTCTATTACCACCGCATCATGAATCAGAAAGGCGATGTGAGAGCCTTGGGACCGTTCCCGAAGGAGATATTCAAGCTTTAGAGCTTGGTTTAGAGTCAATTCTGCTGCGGTAGACTGCACAAGGTAGTTCAAGGCGTGATGACGAGTTGCGTCGGGAATTCTCTTCCCAAAGGGCGTTGTAACTGTGTTGCCATCCCAATATTTCGCCAACAAGGAGTCCTTCTCGTAATAAGACGCTAATTTAGCCACATCTTCCTTGCTGACAGCCTGACGGGAGCCATAAAGCCACGCAAAGAAGGCGACTTTGGCGTCGTCACGGCTAGTGATGGTGCTAAATATTTCTCTAAGGTGGAAATTATGAACATCCTCGACTGGTTGCTCTTTTTCGAGGAGACCAAGCAATGTTCTTACCTCTGCTCCATTAAAGTCTAGTTCAATATAATAATCATTCTGAGGCTCTACTGCTCCTCGGAAAGCCCTGTTCAAAGTAAGGATTGGAAAAGAGTTCTTCTGTGTGGTCAATCTTCCAGTTTTGGTTCCAAACTGCTTATACGCCACTCTAGGTTCGGAGCTTAGTAATTTTGCCGCTTGGTTTCTAAGTTTGGGGTCCTTTTCATAGGACCGTATGGTTCGTTGGTTTAACCGTACTGGGTGCTGTGCCATATCTTCTAGCATCATAGAAACATGTCTATAGAATTCATACCTTTTTGGTTTTGGCGTTGACTTAAGAATATGTTCTGTTATTTTATTTTTTACCTCGCAAAAATCCAACAAGAACCTCTGAGGAACTAGATCAAAAAAACAGTTTTCGAGAGTATTAACCTGCGAAAGGACCAACGACCTTTTGAATGCTGCTATTTTCTTAGCCACATCTTCCCAATCCTCCTGGAGATACTCAGGGACATTGTCAGCGATGCTGCCGCCCTCTAGGTACAAAGAAACATACTCAATATCTAATCCTCGCAAATATGGAGCATATTTCCAAGTCGTTGTCAAGGTGTCTGGGAACTCTTCAAGGTCAAAAAGAAGGCGGTGGTCAGTATAAATTCCGACGCATTCGCTCTTGTCGTCCAGTGTTTGAAAAATCATTGGGTTCACTTCTGTTCTGGGCTTCCAGTATATCACCCACAGTGTCTAATGTTAAAGGGTCTGTGTCCGAAGGTCCAATAAACTCTTCTTGCGTCGTTCGTAGTGCCCGGAGGTAGCGGTTCTGGGAAGATAAATTATAAATGTTCATGGATTGTTGAAGTTCTCTGCTTCTGAGTCGCAGTGGTTTTTGCAAACCTCTCTCAGCTACCCGAGCAATATAAAAAGTTTTTAACTTCCACCTATCTCCATAAGTTATATTAAAATCCTCCTCAGAAATTGGCGATCTGGTAATGGTAACAGCCGGCTCGACGCACTGGAGCACCTTATTGTAGACAGGCTTTGTTGTCGTAGTCGGCACCTGCTCTATATAAGAGTTATAAAACTTAATTAAGTGCTCCTGTACCAGGTCGATGTCAGTTTGCCAAGTCTCATTATATGCGGTCGTAAACAATATGTCAAACACTTCTTTCTGTGTTTTTGCATCTTTGACTTTTTGGTATTCCGCATAGCCGGGCTGAGCCATTCCGTCATCATCAAAATGCACAGCGATGTGGCGATAAACATCCTCAAGACCCGGTAGTTGGGAAAAGCCGAAAGCCATCGGGGGGTTTTCCGGATCTAATAGCTTCGGGTCGCAAGGCTGCGGGGGGACCGAAGTGTCAAACTCTTCGATCGGCACACCGTACATATATTCTTGCATTGCTGGGTTTCGTAGGTCCGCTATGAGACGCCAAGGGGTGTTTTTATCAATAGCAAAGCCGTAGTGAGAAGCCAGTTCAGCAATAAGTTCAAAGTTCCCGTCCAAAAACTGGTAGGATTTGGCAAAATCATCATCATAAGCGGCGCTAGCTACCTCTATCATTAGCCCGGAGACCAACGGAGAAACATAAGAACCCTCAATATACCCTGATCGGGTTAAGGGTCCCGCCTGAACCAAGATCGTATCCATATATTCATCAAAATTATCCAAGAAGGATTCCATGCCCATGATAGTGCGGTCTCGACCAAAAGATTCCATAAAAATGTTCTGAAATACTGGGTATACCGAGTCCTCCATATAGTTATTATATCCCAGGGAGGTTGGAACCCAGGCTTTGCGGACCTCCATTGTTGCCCACGGGCTGTTGCTGTAAATAATATTATTATCTACCAACTTTTGGACCTGCATGGCGAAATCTCTCCAAGCATCTGCTACAAAATTCATAGCCATTTGTATTTGCTCGCCGCTATAATATAAGCTTTTTAACTGATCAGTGTCGGGAATAACAGAATTTCCCCTTGTATTGATGGTTCCATAAAAACGCTGCTCGTTCCAGGTTTCGTAAAAGTTCCATATTAAAGAATCTGGGAAGATCTCGTTATTGTATGCTTGGCGCTGGTTGAACACAGTCCGAGAGTTCGAAGTATTACTAGCGTAAGAATATAGCTCTGGTGACTCGTTAGGGTCTACTCTTTCCTGTTTAGCCATTGGTTCGCTCCTGGAAAACAGCGTCAACTGTAGTCTTGTAGCCCGCCGGAGTTATAGAGTGATTAGATCTAACAACCCGATAATATCCACCAAGAGCTAAAACTTGGTTCGCAAAGGTCCCCAAAGCCGCACGACTATCAACATAAATCATATCGCCATTTCTATGCAAACTGTTGCCAACCATTTCAATAGATACATCCTGGGGAAGGATCAGAGCTTGAGATAACGCTGTACCCGCAGAAGCTAAAACTCCCTGTTCGATATTCATCGCCTGAAACTGTGGAACATCTTGTTTTGAGAAATTAAAGGTTTTGGCTAAGCCACGGTCGGCACCCAAGGCATAATGATAAATGCCATTTGCCTCATCCTTGAGCCTGTTTCCCTTCCTTTCCTCTCCTGTCTGTTTTGCGAACAGGATATAGTAGTTATAAATTGGTTCGGTAGACATAAATAATTCAAAGTTCTTGTGCGATGACGATAGACTATCAACTATTTGAGGCGTCAGGACGGTATGAATAATGTCACCCCCGAGACTTCTCTTCTCCCCGGTGGTGTTATTCTTCTCTAGCGGATCCGTGGTCATGTAAAGCGTATACCCAAAAGAGACCCTCATCTCATAGTTAGAAATGTTATTAAGAAGGCGACCAAGGGTAGTAACTAGATCATCAAAGAATTGGCGAAAAGGATACTCTGCACGCTCATGACGAATAACATTGTCAAAAAAGTATTGAGAAAAGTAATCCAAAGCAATAGGAATATCATAGATGGAAACATCTTCATCGCCAGAGAGATTATATCCACTCACCCCTAATCTACCTGGAGAAATCGAACCCAGCACAAACTTAATGTCGTCCCTTAACCCAGCCAGTCTCATGCCCGTGCGAACTATATCACCAAAGCGGACAAAGAGGACCTTGCTTCCGTTGAGAGGTGTAGTCGTGGCGTCTTTGCCCTCAGGGTCCCTTGAGAAGAGATTCTGTTTTACGAGGGGATCAATTTCTTCAGCCTTGGCTTCTTTTACTTTGAGGGCAGCTAGCAAGCGTAGGCGGGTGGCAAGCGGCTGTAGATTGGCACTATTAGCAGCGGCAAAAGTTAAAGAATTAGTTTGAGATTTAGGGTCATGGTGAGCCGTCGCAACAAATACCCTGCTATGCTTTTCTGTGCCCTGACCAAGCAATTCGTTAATGAACTGGGAGTATCTCTGGGTCCTAATAGTTCTTTGAGCAGCGAAATAAAGAGTCTCTACTGATTTAGCATAAGCTTCATAAGCCTTTAATCTTTTCGTCTCCGACTTTTCTCCATAAATCTCGCCCTTTATCTCAGATATTTTTTGGAGAGTGGCAATAACATCACTCTCTGCTTTTAGTCTGTCCAAGCGGACATATAGAAGACCCGTCTCCTCGGTGTTATTTGCTTGTTGTTGCTTTAGTTTTGACGCTATGTAGCCTTTAGGGTAAACATTTTCTAAATTAAGTTCCCCAAGCGAAACACCAACCTGCTTTTGATTAAGGTTTCCCGTGGAAAAGTTATTCTTACCCAGGACATCAGAAGCGGGTCCTGCTAGGTATTGATCAGTAGATCCTACATAGTCAATGGTCAGTGTGGTTGGTCCCTCTTGGCTGAAGTCCACATCATACGCCTTCATGCTCAGAAGTATTACTCTCTGGGTCGATTCTATTCCATTAATAAAATCCATATACCTTTGGTTTGACGCCTTATAGCGATCAGACGCCTTAGCCAATGCCTGGTCACTATCCTGTATGAACATCCTCCGGAGGGCTTCCTTGTTTCCTTTTGGTACAGACCAGCCCACGGCGACCTTCAGTTGTCTAAAATTTGCCCTAGTGGCTAAACTAGACGATTGGGCTCTTGTTCCAGGCACCATGAGCGGAGTTAAGGTCTCCAACTCTTGGTGTAACTTATTAAGTCTGCCCTTTAAAGACTTCTCTTTAGCATTCTGTTTGAGGGGAGGAGCATAACTGGATTGGCGACCATCGGTAAATAAAAACTGAAGGTAGTTTAGGTTTACAAGTTCCGTAAGGGTGCCAAAATATAACTTCAACTTAGCGGTAATAATTCTATCGCCTTCGTGCTTGTTGTGATAATTCCAGTCAAATGACTTAATGCCCACATCAGAACCCCGTTGGTCCCGAGGAGCTAACAATTCATCTACACTATTTCCCCGTCGTAGGGAAGCTAATTTGAGAGTCCTCTCAGCCAAGGTGTGATCGCTAAAATAAACTTCCTGTTGATTGCCTTCGTTGTCTACAATAAAGAAACGCAGCAAAGGCTCCAACATAGAAAGCTGGGCAGGTGTAGCCTGGAGAAATGTCGAGCTATTAGGAGGGTTGACCATTTTAGTCACGACATCCTCTGGGGGTCCGTAATAAGGGAGCACATATTGGGCTGTATCGAACTTATATTTCTCGGGTTCTGTCAAATAAGTACTGTTTTGTATGCAATCTTTTAGGTTTTCCAGCAATAGCTGCTGCGAGTTGATATTAGATTCTGCTATTAGTTGTGCCTCTAATAAAGCTTGAGCGGCATCACGACGGACTTTCGCTTTCCGTGCAATCTGTGCTGGGCTTTCTGATGCTGCCAGGGCATCAGCGACATCCCCAGGGAGCGACACTACACCTCGACCAACGCCTTTGGCGGCATCCACAGTGGAAGACCCAAGATCGCTCGGGAGATCTCCAACTGCGCTGATCGCTTGACTGCCTCCTCCGACGATGCCCTTCCAGGTTGCGGACCCAGCCTCTTTTAGTGTCTTAAAAAAGCCCACTAGAAATACCCCAATACATCACTCAGGGGCATTGGGATGAAAAACACTTCCCCGGTTTCAAACTCGGCTTCCGTAGCCTTTTTGTTAAACCATGCGATCACCCACCAGTAATCTGGTGAGCCGTAATACTCATTAGAAATATTATATAATTTGTCCGTTGAATGCCAGACACCAGTTACAGTAGTGAGAGATGCCAAAACCTCGTTGGTAGGATAGGATATACGAGGCATGGCATATTGATAGGTCTGCACAATGCCCCTGTTGCGGAAAAAAACATTCCTATAGTTTCTGTCATCATTGAGAAAAAGATTTCTCTTGCTTAGTCTAGAATAACTCATACTTGTCCGTCCGGATTAACTGGCAACTGTCCCTTGCTGCTGCCACCGCTACCGCCGCCAGCCTTAGCCACTGCAACACTGTTGGGGTCTTTAGCTTTCTTTGTTATCTTAATAGTCTGGTTGTTTAGCGACTTCTTGTTTTCCCATTCTGGTCGGCGGTTGCCCGTGCCGGGAATGTTGTAGGGATAATTGGTAAAATTTGTCCGTGAATCATTAAAAGAGTACTTCCTAGTCACCGTCTGCTTGTAGACGCCACTTCCATATTGTTCTGGGGATCTTTTTTCGCTTACCTTGAAGCCTAGATCGTGCTCATGTAAAACATTAAGCTCGAAATTGAGCCTAAAGGTCTTGGGATAATATTCATTGCTCTGCGAGCCGATGGCTCCGGTACCGTCACCCGGCTTGCGTTGGCGGTTGAACATACCGTGCTCCAGCACAGGATCGAAAGTAAACCCATTCACATACCCCAACAAACCAGTCCCTACGGAGTTCTTAATAAGGTTACCGAAACTAACCCTTACGAGGGGACCCTGATTAATGACGGTTGCGCCGCCGCCAGAAGACTCATCATAAAGAGGATAAAGAAAACTCATAAGCTGATTGAGCTTCCATAAGTTCTCCTGGGCGTGCTCAAATGAATCAGCCGGCACATTCCAGGCTACAGCAAGCGCACGACGAGTATTCATAAATGTAGCAATAGGATCCATACGACCATAAACCTGCTCCGCATTCCAATTCGAGTTATAGGCATCACTAAGCATATCTAGAAATGCCGGAAAGGCTACCTTGAACCCAGTTGGCACATGGGATATAACAAGGTTTTGACGCTCCTTCGTAAAAAGTTGCCGTGAACCCTCAGAATACATCGACACATTGCCGTTCTGAGCCTTTTGTTTGAATGCGGGTGGTTTGGTCTTATCTGCCATTGTTATTATTCCGTTTATTGAAGGTTATCTAACTGGATTCAGTTCGAACATAACATCTTGTACAACCTTCTGCCTAAATCCTTCTGCATACAAGTCTATCTCAACTGGGGCAGTGATACTAAACTTCTGACCTTCACGGGTCATAGAAGTATTATCTGCAATTTGTTTTAGGGTTCTATGAATATCGCCTGTTCCCATGAATATTGTGTCATCGGGGCGGGTTTTAATAGGTCGCTTGCCGGCCTGAGAGATCACCTTTGAGTCTCCGGGACCAATTTCACCGTCGCTCATAAAAGAAGCTGCCGTCGAGCCAAGCCCATAACCAATCGCAGCACCCGGAGGACCGCCCACCACAAAACCTGCAATGCCGCCAATAATACCGCCGATGGCTCCCATCTTACCCTTTTTTTTCTGGGTCTCATCGCCGAAGATCATGTTAGCCAGATCGTTGATCGCCATTAGAACACCAAAAATAGGTCCCAAAGCTGCCATAAACCCCCGAGCGGTTACACCCAGGACACGCCAAACTTTTCCTAGATACTTAAATCCTTTCCATAATAGATGTATCGCAGAGCCAAGACCTACAACATAGGACATCAGCTTACCAAAAGGACTAGACATCGCATCATTGAAAAACTGGGAGATACCGACTAAAGCCTTCCCGAACACATCTATTATAGGGGAGATGTTGATGAAGAACTGCTGCATCGACGATTGCCATCGCTGGGATATGTCTATGAACTTTTCTTGGCGTTCTTGGTTTTTAATCTGGTCACGCTGGGCTTTCCTCATCTCCATAGGGTCGCCGAAGAGCCTGGCAGCCATGTCCACATCCGTCCCCATAATATCGGCAATCATCTGCTTCTGGCGTCGAGACATGTCCTTAAAGTTTGTGCCCTGCATATTAAATTCGGCTCTCAGAATCTTCAATCGTTCTTCCGACGAGGCGGACATCATCTCTACAGAATTGAGTTGAAGTCCAAGCTGTGCATTCAATTTGCCAGCCACATCGGCTGATCCTTCAAAAGTATCAAACATTTCAGTAAAGTCAAATGCCTGGCGGGTTGTCATCCCGAGACTACGAGCCTGGTTTGCCAGATCTCGGTATACCCGTGTACCGGCGACACCAAAACGAGCAAGTGCCGGAGAAAGGTCATTGAAATCTTCAGCGACTTTGCCCACAGTGGTGCCAAGCTCAATGGATAAGTCCTCGAAAGAAGCCAGGGTTGCCTCAGCGGTGGTTTGATTAAACTTCATCCCTCGCTTCAATGCATCTAGCGCCTTGGCGGAAACCTCGGCACCCACTCCCATATTCAAAAATCTTCCTGTAATCTTAGCAGTGCTCCTTTGAGCCTCTTCGGATAGGAAGTTAAAGTCGCTAAATTGAGTACTCAAGCCTCCCAGGACCTGTGTTCCTTGCTCCACTGATAAATAGAGCCCGTTGTTAGCGTCTGCCAGATCTACGAGATTGTCCTGAAACGCAGTTGCATATCCAGTAGCTCTAGCCAAAGTAACATTCTGCTTATCCATCGCCTTAGCAAAGCTCAACATACCAGTCACAACAGTTTTTGAAGCCTTGCTAAAATCCCTTTGACCCTTCTCGTTCTTCTTGAAGCTATCAAGAAGTTTCATGTTGATGCCAGTTATTTCAGTCAGAAACCCTTTGGTGTTATCAAGACCCTCATTATATTCGTCATTAGCCTTCTTGAGTTCCTCAAGAGCTTTTGTTCGATCTTCTATCTTCTCTGTGAGAACTTTTTGCTGACGAGTTAAATCAACCAGAGACCTCTTCTGGATCTCGGTAAGCTCGTAGCCTGCTTTGCGCTGGGTGTTTAGATTTTCAATTTCTGCGGCTAATCTAGCGGCTTCTACCTGTTGAGCTTTGATCGCCTCAGTCTGTTGTTGAATATTGTTTGTATCATCAGCCATCTATATCACCTCAGCTTGAGATAGGCCAGTTGATGCCGGCTTCTCTTTCAAATCGCTTGATGGCGAGGTTGAGCTTGGCTTTCTGGTTGTAGGTCATTGGGTCGTCTAGACCGTACTTCTTAATGAAGTCCATGTACCTTTTCTCATTGACTAGGGCGTCAGTGAATCTTTCTATTTCTATTTTGTTCCCTCGAACCCGGACAGGGATTCGTCTGCCCTTGAACATCTTAGATAAGAGATACTCAACCCACGCAGCAAATACATGAAGAATATTCTCGTTGAGTTCATTTCCCTTGAAGTCGTTTAAGTCAAGGATCTCGTTTTCAAAATCGATCTGCACTAGAGTATCTCCATAATTCTTTGTTTAGTAAATAGTTGTCCAAAACAAATTCTTACGGAGTATAAGTGCGACCTCGACCAGAGGACGAGGAAGAGGTTGCCTTCCTGTACTGCTCGGCTTCATCTTCTTTTTGCTTAATGAGGCGACCAAGGAACCATGATCGAACATTGACCGGCAAGTTGTAAGACTCAAAGAAGCTCCAGCCGCCGTGGTATTTTAGTTGGAAAAGCTGTTCGTAAACGCTCTCAATATACTCATCACTTAGGCCAAAAAAAGTCCGCAGAGAGCGGAACCTCCATGTCCGCCGTATGAGAACAATTAGAGCACTCAAAGTGCTGCGTCATGTCAATATTGGGGATGCACTCTGTATAAACATTTCGGAGCAAGCGACCATCACGAGCAGGGAGAGCCTGAATGAAAGATTCGATTGCTATTGGCGAAGGATTGCCGTTTATACTAATGATGTAGCTCCGGAAGGCATCTGTCATTCCGCCGCCGGCTGCTTTTCTTTTAGCTTTTCTTTCCATCTCCTTGTAGAGGCGGAGTTCGTCAGCGCCGTTTAACATGCGACACTCAACCGTTGCCTGGGTCATGGGAAGATTCACGAGCAAAGTATGATTGTCCGTGAGGGTTACTCCGTGCTCTACAATCTTTTGCTCAAAAGAGTTTGTAGGTGGATTCGAAATGTCGAAAGAGAACTCCTCATGGGCACCACACGCAGGACAGGTTACATTAGTGTCATAATCAGGACCATAACCTGTGCGTCGGGCGGCGACCAAAAGTGCGTTCTTGTCTCCGACCAACAGAGTATCGATCTGGACTGTCTTGTCTACTAGCAGGTTTTGTAGCATCCTGTCTAGAGCCACGCCTTCCTTAAGGAGAGAGCGAGAAGTAAGTATATCCTCCTCCTTAGCAGTCATAAACTTGATCTCCACATTTGTTGCATTATGGAGAGGGTGATCGGGACCATAAAAACGACCGCCGCTTGGGATCTCTACAAACTCAGTAGGAACTGACCAAGCAAATGATTGCGTATCTGTAGATGCACCAGTGCCCGTCCCTACAGCAGAGATGGGCGCTGGTGATTCGTCGTTTAAGAAGTTGTCGTCAGGTTGCCCTGTTCTATTCTGATTGCGACTCATATGTAACCTTTCTTTTTTAAATTGTAACCTATATTATCTGATCCGTTTAGAATCAGGTAGCAGCAGCGCCCAGGTTGGTGCCCATGGCCTGAGTCTGCGTAAGCTTAGCCCAGTCATAAGTCAACTCAACTGTCACCTCATTCATGTCGTCAGAAGCATAATCTAAGGAGCCACCAAAATCTACGCTTGTGATGAATGGGTTCATCAATTCCCAGCGTTCGATGATGCTACCATTCTCATCAATCTGGTCGATGTAGACAGCGCCGATCTGATCAGCGAAGCCTTGCTTGCTAAGACTGACCTTGGAGCGAGTAGCTGTGGTGGGATACTTATAACCTGAAGCACCCAACACATCCAAAAATGCCCAAGATAGATCTGGATCAACTGGATCTACAAGAGTAATTGAAATAGGATCCCAGGTCACACGACCGGGATACTTGAAGGTGTGATCAACATACTGATGTTCAATTGTGCTGATGTTAGCTTTTGGCTTACTAGCAGTCTTGATTGTCCAGACGGGGATAGCACCCTCGCCTAGTGTGCGGCTACTAAACTTAAGCTCAAACCTAAAGCGGCGTTTTGGCTCAGTTCTAACATCATTCCAGAATAAACTTGACATTATTTTATCTTACTCCTCAATTATAATTAGGCAGCTTTCGAATTAATCTTCGAAGGATGCCCCGCTATTAGTAACCACAAAATCAATTGCAAAATACTCGACTGCTCGGGTTGGCTTCACAAGCAACTTAGCATACATGATGTTTCGGTCAATCAAGTCTGGCGTAGTTGTTGTGTTGTCTAGCACGAGGCGGAAATCCTCGATACCAAACTCAGCACGAACGCTCTCTAGTAAGGGGTTAGCCTGACCGAGGAAGCGATCCCAAGTATCCTGAGTATTGGGTCCGAAGAGCAACCTAGAAGCGATGAAGGAGATTTCTCTCTTCAAGTAGATCATCAAGCGACGAACATTGATTCTATCTAGAGCAGAGGATGTCTGCTGTAGTGTCTTCTGACCAAAGACCACGATACCTTCAGCAGGGAACTTAGCAATTGGGTTAATATTGTTTTCATATAGTGTGTCACGCTCGTCTGAAGTTAGACGGCGAGAAACATCCAACACTGGCACGCCAGCAGCACCTTCGCTCAATCCACCTCGGGTGAATCCAGCAGGAGCGAACCATGGGGCGTTTAGACGGTCAGTTGAAGAAAGAACGCCCATCGCAGCCACACTTGGTGGTGCCCACAAGGTCTGGTTAGTGTTGGTGTCTAGGATGCGTACCCATGGGTAGTATGTAGCACCGTAGCTGTTGTTGATGCTACGAGCAGCCAAAGTATCAGCAGCTTGCGTAGCAGTAGAACTAGCATTACGAGTCTCAGCGGAGCCCGTGTCTTCAGTACTTGGCACATAGCCGTACTGGATATCGACGATAGCTAGGGCGTCGGCACGCTCCTCGACTGTATCTAACAAGTAGTTAGTCACAGCAGGACGCCAGATCCCTGGGATAGACACAGCATTCATTTGAATGTAGTCTGGGTCTGAAGCAATGTTGATGGCTTTTCTTAGGGAGAACAACTCGTATGAATCATTTTCATCTGTTGCCGTCATTTTGCTATTTCTAAATGGTTCACGCTCCGTTACATCATAACCGTCGGATCCACCGAAGAGCATTGAAGTAAAGCGATCAGCGCCGGCTGCAAGCGTTGTTTTATAGCTTGCAACAAGTGGAGCACTAAGGCTGGTTCCAGCAGCACGCTGACCAGCAGCATAGGTGTAGCCTGCATCAGCCGAGCCAGAGATATTATCTAGTGAAAAGCACCAGGCAATAGCTGTGGGGTCAGTAGCAGCAGCAGAAGCAGCATATGTTGTGGTTTGACCTTCAACATCATGCGCCGTAGAAGCAGGATCATTATTGTACGCAGATAGATCCATGGTTCGAAGTCGGAGACAATCAGCAAGCTGTGGATTGAAGAAGGTGTCGGCACCTGTTCTTCCGGACCATGCTCCCCAGAAAGTGTTTCTCATGGAACGAGGTGTTCCCCATGTGCTCAACTGTCTTAGAGGTACGGATGGGAAAGCAACCTTGGCAGAGAAGGTTCCACCGCCAGTAAAGTCAGCGGCAGCCATGTTGGTGACGCCAGACATGTCGAGCACTGTGTTCCCGGCACTGCCACCAACATCTTGAACAAGTGTAATAACAGCATCGACATTCAAGCCGCCAGGGGTTGTTACCGTGGCTGCTACTTTGCCCGCCCAATCATTAATTGTAAGAGCAATTTGAGTAGCGTACCCGGAAGCGTCATTGACCCCTAGACCATTAATACCAATCACAGGAGCGGCGTGAGTTGCCACGGTGTCGTCAAATCTAAATGTCAGACCAGTGAGTTCAGTGTCTGTAAGTACGAAATCATTACCGTTGACACCGCCAGTGGTTATGCCACTAGCAGTCACAGTAATTGTAGTCGCACCAGCAAAGGCTGGAACCTGCAACACATCAATGTTAGCAGCCTCGTGACCGATGTTACCGAAATCAGCTTCGCCATTACCAGCCAACATCGTTTGGACAGCACCACGGGATGAGGACACTGGAGTAGCATAGTTGAAAGACCAGCCGCCAGAGCCGCTGAGGATGCCAACATCACGATACTTAAGTGGACCGAAGACGCCGAATGGTAGCCAGCGGCTTTCGCCGGAGCCAGCAGCAACATCTTCGTTCATGACTACACGGATGTAGTTAGAGTTATTGTCAAACTCACCGTACTCTTGCATACGCTTTTCAGTCTGAGAGTATACTTCGTACTTGTCACCGATGCGCTTAGCAATATAATTTGCAGAAGCAGGATTCAAGTTAAGCTCGTCGAAGCGTTCAATGATTTCGGGTCGGCTATCTGTATCAGAGATAGAGCGAACTAGCACAGAGAAGGTGCCATATTCTTGATAATCGCCTGCGGGGGCAGTTATGTTTGAGATAGATACTTTTACTTCCCTTTGAACTGACTCACCAGCGGTAAGAGCTTCAAGGCGGAAGAGCTTCTGCATATTCCGTGGAGCATAACTTGCAAAATCATTCGTAAGATCCTGTGCGATAAACCAACCTGTGGTTGCCTTAGTAGCGCCACCCTCAAAGTTGCTTTGCTGTACAGCATAACTGCCACTGTTCACAGCCATTGGAAGCATTGCCGCAAAATACTTGGTCGTTGAGGACCCAAGGACACCAATTGAAGTAGTTCCCTCAGCAGTGAGAGATCGTTCGAAGGACTCTCCTAGCCAAGTAATCCCATTCTGATAGAAAGCCTGTGTAGAGGCATCAGTAATGGCAGAGTTGGTAACTGTGGGATTAGTGTTTAATGCCTTGCGAATGAAGTTCTCACTGTCAGGATTTAAACTGACTGTGACTTTTTCATTAGTAGCACTACCCGTGAAGAGCAGAGTAAAATCATCCATGGTAGCAATTTCATATACACTGGAGCCCGAGCAGGAAGCGATAGGAAGACCTAAACCATCCCGAACATCACCAGCTAAGTTACCAGAGAGTAGGACTCGACCAGACTCCATATAAAATTGAGCGGCGACAGCGCCTTTGAGTGTTGGTCGGTCTATCGAACTTGAAGGCCACACACATAGGGCATAAACACCACCAGCATTATTAGTAGCTGGCACATCGCCACCCGTAGCAACAAAGTCGGGAACCTTCCAGCCGGCTTTACCGGCAGCGGTAGCATTACTTGATTCATCACCAAGTACCAGAAGGAAAGTAATGGGCGAACCGTTCCTTAGCCAAGCCTGTGCAGCGAATGCAGCATAGGTAGGGGCAGTAAGGTTGCCGTCACGCCATACATCGCCACCCTTGTTGCCAGGAACTGGGTAGCCGAATGTTTGTACAAAATCTGAAAAGGATGTCATCTTGACAGGCTTGTTAGCTGGTCCTTTTCTTGATCTACCAATTAATAGGGGTCCGACTTCGCCGGGCAGTTCAGGAAATTGAGAGTTATCAATCTCATTGACGAACACGCCGGGTGAAATAAACTTGAATCTTCTGGAAGAGTTGTCAGCCATTGAAAATACTTCTCCTCGTTTTTAAACGCTATTGTGTAGCATAAATACAATAAATGCTACTAATAAATAGTAGCCGATATGTCCAAACACCCACCAATATCCTATTATGGTTAGCCTCGATATTTATCTTTTCTTCCCGCAGTAAAATCAGGTTCGTCGCCAACAATAGCTCGCTCACGACCAATAGT
>Ga0098060_1000189_pt1 | contig 29452 bp, 13 predicted proteins | sample 21_taG_FD_77063 | JGI IMG/M metagenome (GOLD analysis project Ga0098060, IMG submission 77063) | Marine viral communities from the Subarctic Pacific Ocean - 21_ETSP_OMZ_AT15319 metaG | ecosystem: Environmental > Aquatic > Marine > Oceanic | place: Pacific Ocean | collected 2015-01-19 | reverse complement strand
TAAATTAGCAGAGATTAACACACCAACAGATAAGAATGGTAATATGTACCTTCAATTTATCTTTGAAGAAGGTAATGGTAATCAATTAAAGCACAATGAATTTGCAGTTAACCCTCAGTATGTAACTCCTAAGACAGGTGAGACACAAGATGAGGCAGTAACTCGTAGAATCAACGCTATGCTTGTTAGAATTAAGCACATTTGTACACAGTTTGTACCTGCTGATCAATTTAATATCACGGGTAACACTTTTGGAGAGTTATGTGAAGGTATAAAGTCAGTTATGGCTAATACTGGATATGCAGCTAAGTCCTTAAGATTAAAAGTTACTTATGACTATAAAGATTATGCAGCTTTACCTGGATTCCCTCCATTTGTAGAGGATGCAGCTAAAGACCCAAGTGGCTTAAAGATCAACCCTAGATATGATAAAATGGAGCCTGCGAGTAAGAATGCTACAGCAGAAGTTGCTGGATCAGACGCACCAGACTTGCCATTCTAGAATGAACATTACCTTGGCGGGGGAGTACTCCTCCCCCTCTGAGTTAATCTTTATAAAATGTATAACCTAGGAAATGTTAGTGAACCAACTCCTATAACTAAAGACAATATCTTAAGACTAATATCTGAAGAGGATATTATGAGATATTATGTAGGATTTGAATTTGAAGTGGGTCGTGCATACAGAAGCCCCTTAAGGGAAGATAGTAGTCCATCTTTTGCTCTTTATTATACAAGACAAGGAAGCATTAGATTTAAAGACTTTAATGGTGATCAAGGCAATTGCTTTGATTTTGTGATGTTAAAAACTGGATTAAACTTTGTCGATGGTTTAAAACTTATCGTCCAAGATTTTAATCTGAATCTAGGAACAAACACACCAACTGTTTTTCCAAAAGAGGTTTTATCTGTATATAAACCCAAGATCGTAACGAAGGAAAGATTAATTCAATTTAAGCCTCAAGAATATACTAATGTAGATAAATACTATTGGTCCAAATATGGACTCGGTAGAGTAGATCTAGAGAAGTATAATGTGTTTTCAGCTAAGTTTGTTTATTTAGATAAACAGCTGATTGGCACATATTCTACATATAACCCTATATACTGTTATAAATTTAATGGGAAACATGTAAAAGTATATAGACCACTCTCTACAGCTTCGGGAAAGTGGTTAAGTAATGTAGATGAAAAGGATTTGCAAGGATTTGAACAACTTGACATGTCTAAAGAAGATTTAATTATTATAACTAAATCTCTTAAGGATGTTATGTGTTTAAATAAAATGGGATACCAAGCTGTAGCCCCTCAATCAGAGAATACAAGAACTCAATATGAATTGATACAAAAGTTATCTTCATATTATGATAATGTAGTTATTCTATTTGATAATGATGAGGCAGGGAAGCGTGGCGCTCAAAGCTTAGCAGAATACTTAGGCGAAAATTGTAAATGCATATATATGCCTGACGATACTAAAGATATAAGTGATTATATAGTAAAGTATGGTATAGAAAATGCATCAACTTTAATAAAAGATTTATTATGAATACACACCATAAAACATGGAAAGTAATAGTTCCCAACTATGAGGACAAAGTTCCAATTAGCAACAGAAGGAGAGCCAGATATTATAAAAAATCAGATTTTCAGAAAAAGACGTTACCAGCAAAAAAGTATAGAGAAGGAATAAAATTAGGAAAATACACATTTGACAGAAAAGGATATTTAGTCGACTCACAGAAAAATAGAGTTATTGCTAATCCAAGAATAGCAGGGAAACCTAAATTCTGGACCATCAATGGACAAAGAATATACGATGGATCTTTGCATTATACTGCAAGATCTAAAGTAGCACGATGGATGCATGAATATCTAAGAGAATATATAGAAGAGTTACCAGTAATAAAATTAAAACAAGGAGAGTATTTACGAGTATGGTTAGATATGTATAAACCAGGCGACTTACAAAATTGGGATTGTGATAATCAATGGCCCTGGACTAAATGGTTTTTAGACACTTTAGTTGAGATGGGTAAAATTGAGGAAGACAATGTTTCTATAGTTAGGAGCTCAGGACAAGTTACATATATGGAATCAGATGATCGTAAATTAGTCTTCAACATACAAATAATATAATGGCAAAAAATTTATATGATCATTCAGTAAGTTTTTCAGGGCTAGGACTTTTGTTAGAAGGACCAGCAGCGTACAAGAGATACATAGAAAAACCTGAAAACGCAGACACCTCTTACTTCAGAAAAGGAGGTATGGTAGACTGTTTTCTAACAGAACCTACAGAATTCGAAAATAGATATGCAATAATGAAAGGATCCATTCCCTCGGGAATGATGGGAGATCTTATTAGAGTATATAGTCAATTACTAGATTTAGATAATGGAGATACAGAAGATGAATGCTTTGATGCAGCATATTCTGTTTCGGGATATAAACTACCTTTAGCAACAGTTAAAAAGAAGTTTCAATCTCCTGAAAATCAATATTATTTCAATTTCTTAAGAGATTCTAAAGGAAAAACAGTAGTATCAAAAGATGAAAGTGATCAGGCAGCAGTAGTTGCTTTCACTTTAAAGACAGATCCTTACACAGAGAAGTACTTAGGATTAACAAAAGATAATCCCCTCGTTGAAGTATTTGACCAAGTAAAGCTAGAATGGGAAGGCTATAAAGGTTATACGATTAGGGGTATTATAGATAGATTAATAATTGATCATAGTAAACAAACAGTTACTCCGATCGATATTAAAACTACAAGTTCAAGTATACTTGACTTTAGAAAAAGCTACTTAAAGTATGGATACTTTAGACAAGGCGCTATATATACTGATGGAATTAAACAAAGTATAGAGCTTCTTCCTGAAGGATACACTTTAGAGAACTTTAAATTTATCGTAGCTGATATGGCAATGAGATTACCTCCTGCTATATTTGAAATGAGCTCCGATGATATAGACGTAGGTAGACGTGGTGGTAATTGGTTGGGAACAGATCGTCCTGTTAAAGGATATGAAAATCTAATTGATGAACTACAATATTACCAGCAGTCACAGCAATGGACGCACCCTGTTGATTATAATGATGGTGCAATAGTGTTAAATAATTTTGAAAAAATAAAAAATGGAACAGAGACCAATCAAAACTAGATTAGTAGGAAAGCAAGAAGTTTTCAATCTACTAGCGCTCGGAGAGTGCACAAAATTACCAGTACTTCTGGTAGGAGAGCCAGGTGTGGCTAAAACACAAACACTACTAGACTTCGCAGCAGCAAAGTATAACTATAGTAGAGATGAAGTAGCGAAGAAAACTTTCGTTATTGAATTAGATGAAGGAACTAAAACTTCTGAAATCAAAGGACGTGTCAATATGAAATCTTTATTGGAAGATAAAGAGTATAAATTAGACGCTCCTATTGCAGATGCAGAGTTTATCTTAGTTAATGAGGTAGACAAAGGTACGTCTGGAGTTAGAAATACGTTACTATCTATTATGAGAGAGAAAGCTATATTCTATGGTGATCATGTAAAGAAATGTAACTGGCAAGTAATGGCTGGTTCATGTAATGTGATTCCTGATGATGAATTAGAAAATCCTTTCTGGGATAGATTTGTTCTAACTCAAAAAGTAGAAAGAGTTGGTGTAGACATGATGCATGGTTTATGGAAAGAATCTAAGATTCAAGAAATAAATGTTAATGTTCCTACAAATAACGAGATTTCTACTTGTACAATTGATAAGAAGCATATGAAAAAGTTTCTTGATGTTATTTATGGGGCTGTTTCAGATCGTAGCGCCTTTCATGTTCCTGTAATTGTTAAAGCAGTTAAATTAGTGTATGGTTTAGATGATATAGGAGCAATCCTAAAAGCATGTGAATTAATTGCACCTAGTAGAACTGCAGAGATAGCAGCTAAATTAGAATCTAAGAGAGAAAACAATCTTAGATCTCAAATTGAGTCTATTAAAGGAGTTATTGAAGGAGGAAACGATGCATACTCTCAATTATTCATTGGGCAAGTATGTGATGCTCTACATGAGGCTTTAGCTATGAATCAATATAAGAAAATCGCAAGCGGTCTTCTAGAGGATTTATTAAAAGAAGTTTCTGGATCGTCACTTGAGTATAGTCAGAAAGAAGCGTTGCTTAGCACTGTTAGCGCTAAAATTACGTATGAAGATGATTCTGAGAAAGTTAAGGACTTAGTTGAGGAGACAATAAACCAGATGTAATATGATACCAGAAATTCACACTAAATATTCTCTTAGAGAAGCAGGTCGTGGATGGTGGAGGAGTAGTCACTCAATGAGCGGTGACGACCCCTTCGCTATGGTTTCTAGTCCATCTCAAAAAACTTGTATAGTTAAGAATAAACTAGGTGATACTTTATCTTCTAGTTTATATCAAAAACTATATAATGGGATGCACGCAGAACACGGTCAATTTGTAAGAGACAACGATCCTCAAGGACTCGTTCTAGATGCTTTTAAGCATTGGTACAAGACAGATAAGGAAATAAGTGTAACGCCAGAGAAATACTGGTGGCACCATTTACTTAGTAAACTAGATAACCATTTATTAAGAAGAGTAACAAATGATAAAATAGGTTATAGTTATTTAGCAGCTAACGCTACTTTGAAAATTTTAGAGAAGCTCTATAAGAAATATGGAGATGATTTAAAAGATAAATTAGATAAGTTAAGCGATGAATTATGTAATGGCTCGTGTCCTTCAGATGAAGAACTACAGGGCGACATACAAAGAGCTGCTAATTCAGCACAGAATTCTTTAAAGAAGGATATAGAGGGTTTAGAAAATAGTAAAATGGCAGGTAAATGTAATGACCCTGCTAATTTACAAATGATAACCCTTGCAACTGATCCTCGGTTGAAGAAGCTAACAAATATCAAAGGTAATGATTTAGATAAATTTCTAAAAACTACAATTGATAGAGCTACTTCTACTGTATCAGGTAAGTATTCAACTAGAGAAGAATCTATATTTGATACTGATGATATAGAAGACTTAATAAATATTGAAGCTTTTGCTCATGTAGCCCTAGTTATGGATGCTATGGTGAAAGAGAAACAATATCATTTAAGTTTTGATGTATATATCGATGATTCAGGATCTATGGATTCTCACTGTAGGTTAGGCGGCAACGTTAGCGTTACTTACAGAGACTTATCTAGAATGGTAGCATTTAAACTGCATCAATTAGGCATCTTAAGAGATGTTTACTTGTTTGCACATGAAAATACTATCACTTTAATTAAGCCTGAGCACTTATTCTCTGCTCATATTGGAGGTGGAACTGATATTCAACAGTGTATTGACTTAGCAAGATCTAACAGAAGACCTGCTATACTAATAACTGATGGATGGGACCGCATCAAAGAAGGTAAAGAAGGGTACTTCCAGGATATGTTTATTCTAATCCTGCAATGTGATAGAACACATTATACATTTAAACAATTTTTGCCTAAGAAACAGTTGATGTTTTATACAGATGGAGAATTCAAAGACGGTGTCGTCAGAGGAGATGAAGTCTGGGCAAAATAAATAATAAGAAGGGCGAGCATAAAGGCGTTTTTGCCACAACAGTTAATACACTTGCTTGCCCTTCTATTATTTTAATTAAAAACTAATCAAATGACAAAAACAGAAATTAAAAACTTAAAAATTAATTTATTACTTATTCTAGCTTTAATACTAGTACTTTTAGGTACTTCATGTTGTGCTACTAAACATCACGTTATTACCGAGTATGATGGAGATAGAGAGATTAGATGGTATACAACAGAAAAACAAGAATAATGGCAAATAAGTTAATTACAGCAAAAATATATGATAGGGTCAAAAGGATCCTACAGCAATACCCTAAAACAAGGGAAAGTGATAATGCTTTGATGGCATCTCTTTGGTACGAAGATACTAACCAAATACATATCGATCTTAATGATATAGTTGATGGTAAGTTAACCAATTGGGAAGGAGCCACTCGCGCAAGACGTAAAATTATGGAGGAAATACCTTCGTTGAGAGGTAAAAATTACATATTAAGAAAGGCTCGCGCAAAAAGTGTAAAAAATAATATAAATAAGTTGCATATATAAAAAAACTTTATATCTTTGCAACAGTAAAACTGAAGAAATGGATAAAAGCAACAAGATTTTAAGTGATGTAGTTATATTTAACAAATACGCTAAGTATATACCATCCAAAAAGAGGAGAGAGACATGGAACGAGATTTGTGATAGATATGAATCTATGATGATAAAGAAATATCCATCTCTTAAAGAAGATATTAAAATAAACATGCTCTATGTTAGAGAAAAGAAAGTTTTAATGTCTATGCGCGCTGCACAATTCGCGGGACCTGCGATCGTTAAAAACGAATCTAGGGTATATAATTGTGCTTTTATTCCTATTGATGATTACAGATCCTTTTCAGAGGTGATGTTTTTATTACTAGGAGGTACAGGAGTTGGATACTCTGTACAAAATACACATGTAGATAAACTTCCTGAGATCACAGTACCTAGGAAATCACAAAAATATGTAATTGGAGATTCTATAGAAGGATGGGCAGATGCGGTTAGACATCTAATGGCTTCTTACTTTGGATATAGAAAAACTAAACCTAATTTTGATTTCTCAGATATTAGACCTAAAGGAGAAAGATTAGTTACCGCGGGAGGTAAAGCTCCTGGGCCTGATCCATTAATGAAGTGTTTACTTAATGTAGAGCTTCTATTAAAAAATAAAAAGGATGGAGATAGATTAAGTGCTTTAGAAGTTCATGATATAATTTGCTATATAGCTGATGCTGTACTTGCAGGGGGTATTCGTAGAGCTGCGCTTATATCTTTATTTTCTGCAGATAATGAAGAAATGATTTCATGTAAAGCAGGACCGTGGTGGGAAAAGAATCCACAAAGGGGTCGTGCTAACAACTCTGCTGTTTTATTACGTTCAAGAGTTACAGAAGAATTCTTCTTAAATCTATGGGAACGTATACAAGCTTCTGGTGCTGGTGAACCTGGTATCTATTTTAGTAATGATAAAGATTGGGGAACTAATCCTTGTTGTGAAATAGCATTACGCCCTTATCAATTCTGTAATTTAACAGAAGTAAATGCGGGAGATGTTAAAAACCAAGATGAACTGAATAAAAGAGCACATATTGCAGCCTTTTTCGGTACACTACAGGCAGGATATACAGATTTTCACTATTTAAGATCAATTTGGAAAGAAACGACAGAAAAAGACGCCCTAGTAGGTGTCGGAATGACAGGAATTTGCAACGGTACAGTAATTGCACTTAATTTAGGTATGGCAGCTGTGGTTGCAGTAGAAACAAATAAAATGATTGCAGGTCTGATCGGAATTAAGCCTGCTGCAAGAGTTACAACAGTTAAACCTTCAGGAACAACTAGTTGTGTAGTTGGAACTTCTTCAGGTATACATGCATGGCATAATGATTTTTACATTAGACGTATGCAATGTACCAAAGATGAGGCTCTATATAAGTATTTAGAGAAAAATCATCCTGATTTAGTTGAAGACATGACTTTAATCCCTAACTCTGCTGTTATTGAGATACCTCAACGAGCACCAAAGACTGCTATTTTAAGAAAGAAAGAAACAGCTTTACAGATGCTTAAGAGAGTAGAGAAATGGAATAGAGAGTGGGTAAGAAAAGGACATCAAACAGGTATGAACACTAATAACGTATCTGCTACAGTGTCAGTTAAAGATAATGAATGGGAAAGAGTAGGAAAATGGATGTGGGATCATAGAGATACCTTTAATGGTTTATCGGTATTACCTTATGATGGAGGAACATATACTCAAGCACCATTTGAAGATATAGACGAGAAAGAATTTAAAAAACGTTACAGAAAATTAGATGAATTAGATCTAAGTAAAGTTAAAGAAATAGATGATAATACCTCAGTTGCCCAAGAACTTGCATGTGCAGGAGGGAGCTGTGAAATAATATAAAGAAATGAAAAGAAGAGTTGTTAGGATAAACAATCTACAAAATGGCATAAGAAGAATCAAATTTGTACCTGACCATAGTATATTTGTCATACGTACTGAAGATGAATCACCTGTAGTTGTAATGTATAACTCCTCAAACAAAATATTAAAAGTAGAATTTGAAAACGGCCCCGTGATAAAAATACAGGACGCCATTACCATACAAGAACGTGGTCGTTTAAGAATTCTTAATATAAAAGAAATAGCTAAAGAGAAAGGTATAAGACAATTTGCTGTTTCTTTTTTAAGATCTGATACTAATAATGAGCGAGAAGATAATAAATAGAGCCCCTTACAGATTAGAAGGGGAGTCTTATGAAGACTATAAAGTGCGTAGAAAAGCAATTAAAGAAGCAACTAAACGTTACTTAAAGGGCAAAATGGTATGGCCTTCTAAAGGTGAATACTATAGCCTCGGAACTTATCGAAAGGATTCGGGTATTGATTTAAATAAAAGATACCTCGGAGATGATTCTGATGCAGATGATACTCCTGACGATTAAAATTCTGTGGCCACAAATTGTGGTCGCCTGCGTGATTTTTTGATTGGTTTTCAACACGCAGTAAAAAGGGGAGCTACTTAATTGTAACTCCCCTTTTTTTTACACACACTTCGTTATCACTTGTTCTTGTAGTAATAATCTACTACGTCAGGCATATACTTATGCCGTTCGAACTGGTAATAAAACGGGACAATGTCCCTAACACGTTTGGAGATACGCGTCTGTCCTTTTCTCAATCCTGCTTTATAACGTTCCCATTCAGGATCGCCATTAAAGGCATCATTTGTCAATTGAGTTATTAAATTTACTATTCTTTCTAGCATTGTCATACTTACTGCAGGAGAAGCCATAATTCTCATAAATTCATTTGGATTTACATACATTATAAGCTCTGAATGTAATCTAAATGCAAAGTAAGCCATAAAATGATCATCATCATCTTTGTATCCTCCAGCTAAAATAGCCATAACTATTCCAAATCCTAAATCACCTATTGTTCTTACAATATTAGCTTTTTCATTTTTAGACATAGTTCGCCAATTCTCTCTAGTCATAGAACCTAATGAGAATTTCATTTTCTTTGCTTGCTTTAAGAAATCAATCATAGCTTTCATAAAAAACTTTGTAGAAGTAGCATAAGCACCCTCAGTCATAGATTCAGACATCAGATTAACTCTCTTCTGTGATCCATTTTCCCAATAATTATCTGATTGGTCCATTCCTCTTGCATAATCATATACCCATCTAAATGCTCCGAAGATTCCATGATACCTATATACAATCGAAGGCGAAAGATATTTTCGCATTGCCATTGCAAGTACACCAAATCCTGTTCGCTGGAACATATTCTTATTTCTATTAGAGTATGCACCGTGTAATCTTTTATTAATTTCCTGGATCAGATGAGTTTGTTTCATAACAAATTCATTCTCTAAAGTCTTATCTGTTTTCTTATCTATATTAAAATCAGCTCTAAGTCTATGTTGTTTAAATACCCCTCCTGTATCTGTTTCCACAGATCCAACAAAATCTTTAAGACTTAAAACTCCATTCTCATTATTATAAGCCTTATCAAATCCAGCCGCTTGACTTCTTTTATCAACTACTTCTCCTTTAGCATTCACATACTGGCCGTCTTTATTTTTAAGTTTGGCTCTGTGTAATACCGCATACATTGCTAGATTCTGAATTACATGTTCTCCTATATGATTAAATAAGAAGTATGCTCCAGACTGCGCCAATTGTTTAACTTTAGTATTATAAGCATATCGACTATCCACTGCTCTAAAATCATTTAATGGATCAAATTTCCTGCCAAGGGCATTTGTTTTAGATGTAGGTTGTATCTTACCTATATCATTCATAATAAAAGGAGAATCTATTCCATATTCTTTTTGAGCATATAAAAAATCCTTCACATTAAAAAATTCATTTCCAAGACCTTCAATCGTAGCAGTAGTATATGCTAAGTTCCAGTTAACCATTCCAGAAACCCAACTCAGTCCTAGTAATTGTAATCCTGTATAATATCCAATGAAACCAATCATTTTATTTATACTAATATTACCAAAAGGCAGATCTCCATAATCAATCATACGTTGACCATATACTCTATCTCTTATAAGATCTAGTAACATTTGATACTCATTACTCTCTTCCCCAGGCTTAGTTTGTTTTACTTTTCCTATACCAGTTACTTGAGATATATGATCTAAAGCTCCTGAAGAAACTTGAGTAGGCCTTTCTTTAAGCATATTTCTAGTTATTTCCAAATAAGGAAGCAACTGTGACATATGTTTATAATTCATTGCAGCCCATAATCCTTGAAGAACGTCAGACATTACATCTAAAGACTGATCTTTCATGTCTATTTTACCTGTATAGTGAATAGGAATATACTCACCAACTTGCTCATTTTGATCTACTTTAACTGTCTTTTCTCCTTCCATTCTCTCAGTAGTAACATCAAAATCTACATCTTCTGTGGTAAGTTTATACTTCTCTTCCCACCATGGAGCTACAAAGTTAGTCCACCAATCAGCTGGATTCCATTTTTGCTCTACATCTTGTAACCTTTCCCATAGTCCTTTTCTACGCCCTAATAATTTATTATTTTTACGTTTATAATCAGGAGGAAGCATCTCATTCGACATTTGAATCAGATGATTAAGCTCTTTATATAGTTTATAAGTGGTGTTTTCAGGACCTAACTCCATTATATTTTTATATTGCTGGCTAGTATATTTCTCCGCCATCTCTCCCTTAGGGATAAACAATATATCTTGAGTCTTTGCTAATCTTTTTTCTAGTTTTTCTCTAAAGTTATTATAATGGGACCAATCTCCTGTTTTTTGAGCTCCTGCTTGTAAAGCATAATACTTTTTTTTCTCATAAGGAGTTAACTGACTACTTATTTCTGCATTCTTCTTATTCCATTCTTTTCTGAATTTCTTTGCAGCGTCCTCTCCTTTAGTTTTCTTTAGCTCTCTAAACTTCTCATCTCTTTTTTGTAACTCAACTAACCACCCACTATGGAATTTACTAGTTATATACCCAGTAACATTACCATCTTCATCTCTTTCTAGTATATTTTCATAAAAGGATTTAGAATCTCCTGCGGTCTTACCTTGCTTTTTCATATCTGCACGATATTGTTCCCACAGCTTATGAACTCTATCTACTATATTTTCATATTCTAATCGCGCCCTATCTTCAGTTAACGTTATTTCTTTATTTACAATACTAATTAGGAGACTATCCGTATTATTACCATCTACTAACCATCTTTGTACCCAACTAATGTCAGCGGATACAGATAAAAGCAATCTACTAATGTGTTCACGAGCTCTGTCTCCTTGCCATAAATGCTCTGTTCTTTGTACAGCTTCTAAAACATATTCAGATAATCTACGTTGATAATCTTCTTTGCTTTCTCCTTTCTCTCTCTTATTATCTCTTAAGAATTCTTTTCTTTTTTCTTCTTCATATATAATTTTAGTAGCATCAGAGTTCTCAGCAAATCTATTCGCAACCAAATCAATACCATACTTAGTATATAAAGACTTGGTCTCTTGTTGTTTCTTGTGTATCTCCTGTAATATATCAATTACCTCAACAGAAACATCTATCTTCTCTGCAACTATATCGTCAATTAACTCTTGTATATCATTAAAGGCCATGATATAATCATATATCTTTTGTAGATTCTGAGCATCTATTGTTCGTACTCCTGCATTACTATCTTCAATTGCTTTAGTCAAATATGAAAAAGCATCTTCAGTTTGCGCCAATGCTTCCTGGGCATATATTAATATTCCTTCTGCACCTTTCTCCTCTGCTAATTTTTCTAGTAATTTATCTCGAGTTTGCTTTAATTTAGTTCTTAAAGCAATAGTTTTCTTCTGTTTTCCTAAAGCATTAATCTTTCTTTCTAATATATAGATAGCATTTTGAATTCTATTTAACTCTCTGCTTACTACATTATTAAATTTCCCTGTATTCCAAGACTTACCTGCTAACTCTTGTTGCTGCATCCATTCTATCACATCTTCTGCAAGAGGTTGTCCATTTTCGTCAAGTCTTGGATTCCCATCTTCATCTCGATTTTTATATTTATGCTGCTTTCTCATCCAATCTCCATTCATACCTCTGAATTCTGGACCTAATACAGCATCATACGCCTGATCAGCACGCTGCTCAGCTGTAAACTTATCAGAAGATGTAGCATTCTCTTCGTAGAATTCCAATAATTCTCCGTATAAGATACTATCTACTTCCTGACCTTCTTTATTTTTTATTGTAAATTTACAAGCCATCTAACATTTCTTTTTAGTGTAATCACCGTGAAGATCTACATTGCTTCCTCTGTAATTACTTGGGTTGATTTCTACTTTATATGTTCCTTCCTGTCCCAGTACATCCTCTAGAGTAATAACGTTACCTCCTCCAAATCTTTCCTCATTTATAGTAGCTATAGACGTCATAGCCTGAGATAACTGTCCTGGTATTGTATAATAGTTTTTACCTCGTTTAGCTATAGATTTAGGATTAGTAGTTCCTATCTCTAATGCATCTCTAACCATATCGAGTACTTTTGAATCTCTTGTCTTATATAATACAAATGGTCCATCCATATGCGGCTTAGCTTTACCATCTGTATCAAACGGCACAAAGTTTTGGAAATCATATGCATCTTTTGTTCTACCTAATCCCCAAGACATTTTAGCATGGAATACATTTGACCAATGAACAGAATTACCAACCATACTAACATCTTCTTGTCCAAAGAATAAATCAATTAATGTCAAATTATTTCTTTCAAATTCTGTTAACTGATCTAAACGTTGCGTAAAGTTACCACTAAGCGCTGCAAACTTTTCATGTAGCCCTGGTATATCTGTTACTGTAGCGTTCAATACTCCATTATCTTGTGTATAATACAGAACTTCAAAGGTACTAAATTTATCTATCTCATTCTTAATATTTTCAATTATTTGCTCAGGATTCACTTCTGCTTCTAGTTTAGGATCTATCTTAAAGTCTAAATCATGTAAATCCTCATGATCAGGTCTAAGTAATACTCCTTGTGCACGTACTGCAAGAGAACCTGTGAGTAATCCTCCAAATTTAGTTATTATATTTATTAATCTGTTAGCTGTATCCTCTCCTTTGAGAGTCTCTTCCATTGTTCTAGGTTTGAAATCATACTTAGCAGCTTCACTGTAGTTCTCAAGAAAAGCTCTGTTGCCACTTAAAACCTGGGCAGCAATATCATTTGCAATAATTTCTGCAGGTATCTGCTTAGCTCCTTTAAACATTTCCATAACTGCCTCATATATCGCTAATGCTTTCTGTAAGAACCAGTTTTTAGTCTCTGCTTTATTACCTTCCCACTTCATAACTATAGCTCTACCTATAAGTTGACCTATAGCTTCCTTCATTATTTTTCTATCGTGTGGTTCTCCTTGTGGATTTTGTACACTATATCCTGTTCGATAATTAGAATCATTCTTATATTGATCATAGATAGCTTGGTAACCACTCCAATTAGTAATTTCTTTTCTTAACTCTCTAACTATATCACTGTTCCACCCCATTAAATCTACAAGCATGTGGCCAAACTCTTCAGGCATAGTATCTCTACGCTGCTCGTCTGTTGCAATTAATATTAATTTATTTAAAGAATCAGTTAAACCTATTGCATCAATACCGTATTTCTTTTTAATATCTTTAAGCGTAGTAGGTGTAACTGTAACTCCATACCTACCTAAGAAATCAATTAAATAATTATCTAACTGAGTATCTGCCTCTTTAGACATTAATTCTAAGCCTGCAATCTCTTTAGAGTACTGATTAACATAGTCTGCATAAAGCATACGAGAAATCATAGCCATAGATTTTCCTTGAAATCTTCTAGGGTTTTTCTGAGTCTCTGTAACCAAATGATCAATCAACTCTGCAGGTAATCCAAGTCTTTTAAGTTTCTTTTTCTCATTCTTACTTAGATTAACATTAAAGGTCCACTGATGCTGTTTGCTTAGAGTCTCCATTAATCTATTTAACTCTTTAAGCCTACCAATAACCCCATTCTCTAATTGAGCCATAGGTCCATCAGTATTATCTTCTTGTGTATCAGCAGGATCAAGTTTATCGTCTGTTACATACTTTTCTGCCTCCTCAAGAGCAAACTCCTCTATTGCCCCTGGCTTCTCATTTAAATTATTTTCAGGTAATGAAGAAACAATTGGTGTTAATGATTGTTGACTAGTATATTCATTTAATTGCATACCCGCCTCGTTAGCCCCAAGTCTTTCAACAAATGAATAAATAGCTGATCCTTCTTTACTATACCCTCTTAATTTAAATAATAGAACTCCATTACCTCCTTTAGTATCTTCGAATGTAACATACTGTTTATAAACAGGCGCTATGCTCGGATTCGCAGCTATCTCTTTTTTATTTGCAATAAGAGATCCGTATTTAGTTCTAATTAAGTAAGGGAAATTCTTCTTAGGACTTCTCTTAATACCAAATATATCCTTATTCTTTTTATTAGCTAACTTAGTAGGTATACTAGGAACTAACTTAGTATTTAAAGCATTATGTCTCATTATGAATGACATTAATGTTTCCATATCATAGCTAAGCGCATCATTCAATATATATTTTTTATCTTTTAAATTATCAGTGATCCCTAATTCAGCTTTCATTTCCTTAGGCATTAACTCATGGAAAGTAAAGATATTATTTTTAAACCCACTCATTGTAAAAGAGAACCTAGCTAAATTACGAGCGAAGTCTTGAACGTTTTGATCAGGATGAGTCATTAAGTCTCTCCATGCATTAGTTAAAGTGTTTTTATCAAATCCACTTTTCTTTGAAGTATTCTGACTCTGTATATAATCAAACGAAGCCCTAGTATTTACTGATAAGTAATCAATTAAAGCGTTATCTTTAATAGGTGAAGACTTGTCTAGTTTAAACCACTGTAATTGCTTCGCTAACGTTTTAGATCCGAACAATTGTTCTGCTGTATTAACAGATAATCCTTCTATTTGTCCATATAAATAAGCCTTAAACTCTGATTCCAAAGTTTCTAGCATCTCTTCATTCAGATTTACTCCTTGTCTTTCTCCAACTTCTATTAAGAATTCTTGGAATACTTGAGACATAAATACACTATCTCTTCCAAACAGTTCTAAATATAAATCTCTACTATTTTCAGTATAAGCACCTAGCATAGTTTCCATAAACCTAGCACTGAATCCATAAATAGTTCCCTTTGCGTCTAGGTCCTGTTGGTTCTTTAGCGCTTTATATGAAGAAATAATTCCTTTTCCTGCCCCTTTTGTATCAGCTTTTGATGCAGACACGGCCATATTTAAATCCATTGCTGGATCTTCCCATGCTAAGAATAATTCTAATGCAAGTAGTTGTGTCTTTGCAGCCTCTAGAGTATTAGTTCCCTCTGCAATACCATTTTTTAAATCATCTAAACTTAATAGATTTAATACATCACCTTGTTCGATAAGTGCTTCAACATCTTTCTTAGTAAATCCTTTAAACTCTAAACCAGCTCCTTTACCATCTCCCTCTACTCCTTCAAAATTATGAATAACCTCTAATAAAGCTTTCCTTAATTGATCCTCAGGAGTAATAATCTTTCCTTTATCTTTTCCTTTCTGTACAAATACAGGATCTACTGATTTGGCTAAATCTAGCTTCTTACGTTTTACATATTCTTTTAGCGCAGGCTGCGACATAAAGAAATCGGTCCATGTTGGATCAACTCCCGCTCTATCTAATAATGCAGCTACATTAGATGTAATACTATTATGATTTAAGTAAAATATATAGGGATCTTTAGCTATATCTACATAAGCATCTAGTCTACCAGATATAGTATTAGAAATTAAGTTACCTGAAGTATCATATATAGCTCCTAAATCTGTAATTACTAATCCACCCTCTAATTCTACTTGATTTCCTATACCTAGGTAAGTTATACCATATGAAGTAGGATTATTTAAATAGTTCCATTGAGAAATAGCATGATCTACAAGGTGTCTAGCCTGCTGGCCCACACCTGTTTTACCTCCATTAAAAGTTTCTTTTAAAAATAATTGGAATTGAGGAGAAAGCCATTCTAGATTTTCTTGACTCATTCCTAAAATTTCAATAACATTAGACGCATACGTAAGAGGATTAGAAGCGGCTGCTTCTATAGCATTCTCTTGTTCAGTGGTTAATAGTCCTTTTCGTATAGCCTCTAAAGCACGTACCTCTGCAGCATTATTCTTAAGAGTAATCTGATCTAAAGGACTAACTAGCTCTACAAATGTATTATCACTTAATAGTACAGCTGCATATAATTCTAATTTCTTATTATTAATAGCTGCTTTACTATTCATTTCATCTAACGATCTTCCCTCGTTCTTTGTTTTAAATTCAGCCAGGGTCGGGAATTTTGAAACTTTCTCTTGAAGTTTGAGGAACGCCTCTTCAGTGGTGTTGAAAGCTTTATAGTCTCTCCCGCTCTCAAGAACCTTCGCAACATATCTTTGGGTTTTTCCATATTTATTATTATAAATGTCTTCAATTGTGTTATAGTATTCTACGTACTTAACTCCCTTAGCAGTTCTTTCAAACTCAGGAAGCATTATATACATTTTATCTATATCAAAGTCAGATCCTGTTTTAGCAGTAATTTCATCATATGCAACTACTGTATCTCCCATTGTTTTAGGTAAAAATCCTACAACTTCTAATGCGTCAATAGAACTCATTCCCTGATTAGGTATACGATAGCCTATAGCATGCAATAAACGTTTATCTTGTAGATATTCCCCTATTTCTATCGCAGTCATTCTATTTGCGCCTGGGATAATATCTTTCATCCAATGAGGTAAGAATATTTGGCCTCTACTAGTACCATCTTTAGTAATATGAGGCGCTCTTAACGTCTCATCGCCTATTAGTTCCATTTTTTGTTCTTCACTTAGGTGAGAGAATCTCTTCATTTTTTTCATACCAAAAGCACTCATTTGTATAAATGATCCTCCTAGCATTTTTGTTTTAACAGTTCTTTTTGTAACTAAAGAAGATAACATCGCTCTGATTTGTTTACCAAAGATATTATCATCTAAAGATTCAATTAACTGCCCATCTGGACCTACCTTTAAGGAATGAAGTAGTTCATCAGAAGTACCCTCTTTTTTAGAGAATTCTCTGATCAACATATTACTTACTTTAGTCCAATCTTTTATATAATAAGAATTTCCTATCTGTTCAACTCCTAGTTCTTTGAACAAGGATTCTTTTCCTTTATTAGATAGCTCTCTATTTAAATTATGTAGCGTTCTAATAATTTGTTCTCCTGTCATCTCACCTCCGTACGGCAATTTATATACTTCTGCTTGCTTAACGTTGGCAATAATATTTTTCTTTACCTGAGATCCCTCTAAGGATTTATCAGCTTTATGAGGAGATAAGTCTTGTTGTAGCTTCCAATTATTATTATCAAGTACCATTACATTGAACTTACCTTCTATAGTATCAAATGACTCTTCAAATAAGTTAGCCTCTAGATTAAAAGTTGTTGGTGAAAGAGCACCTACTTTTATACCTGAAATAAATACATGCTCATCTATTTTTTGAGCTTCCATTTGTTCTAATACTCTAGCTAATCCTGTTCCTTTTATAGCCTGAGGTATTAAAACAGCCTGTGAGTACTTTAAGTATACAGGAACTCCCTCGGGAGTTTGACCAAAATACATACCTTTCAGCGGTTGTGCTGCTAAAGCTATGTCCGCTTCGGTTGCCTTTCCTTGTTTTAACCGCTCATATGCAGCGTTATCTCGGCCCTCCTCCCACTGGCCCAGTTTCTGCTTCAAGAATTTCCATCTCTCAAGAGTAATATATGCTTGTGCGTCTGTGGTATTTACTTCCGTATAAGGATGTAACATCTCACGTACTTCTTTCTCAGTCTTATTAGGAAGTAACTTCATAAATTTCTTTACATACTTCTCGTATTCAGGGCTTTCCATGATAACATCTTGAGACACGGCAACATTAAACCATCTATCTCCTTCGTTTCTAATATCTAAGTCCTGTCCAGGCGCTATAATAGCTGGCATTCTTTTTGCTAGATCTTCCATGCTTTTATAGTAAGCAGGATCTCCAGAGAACATCATCATAGTTTCTATACTACCTATCATAGTATTAACTACATAATGTCCTATCATATCACCTATAGCATCATTTAAGATAGTATCACTATTATTATTTATAGCAGTCTTTCTAAAGTAATTTTTTATCTTAGCATCAAATCCAGGAGCAGTTAACTTTCCATTATTATCTATTATAATCCTACTGCTCTTAGCCTCTTCCATCTGATTAAACGCCTGCATTTTTAATGCCTCATGTACGATCTGTTTAACTAATCTGTGAGAGTCTTGAGGTAATGTATCAAAAACCTTTCCTTTGCTATTTAATAACCCTAACTCATGGAGTGTAGCTTGTCCTTCAGGAGTATTTAATTGAGGAAATAACATGAACTTAAGACCGTTAGCTCCTTTTCTATTCTTTTTATTTCCTTTATAATGATAGTTTTCTCTTAATTTTTCATCAGGCAACTTGTTAGGACCAAATAAATCCTTCTCTACTGCACGAATACGTTTTAATTCTGTCACTAAGTACTCTCCAAATATATCTAGAATCTCATCAGGAAAGAAAAACTCTCCTGATTCTGCGTTATACTTAATATTATTTAATACTAATTCAGGCCCCTCAAGAATGTATCCTACAGATTTATCTGCCATAGTAGGAGGGAAATAGAATCCACTCGGTTGTTGCTGATCAATATTAGCAAACATTAAGTTCATTCTCATTAACATCTCATCTGCAGGCTCTAAATCTTTAAATGTAGTACCTAGATCCTGTCCTCCTTCCTTACGTAGCTCATTAAATACTCTAATCTTAAAAGCATCTCTAGCGTTTTTACTTCCTGCTAATGTACTTAACCATCGTGAAGATCTTCCCCAGAGAGTTTCTCTTCTATTTTGTATTTCTCTAGGAGAAGCTTTGAGCTGCGCTGCTGCTTTCTTTAAGAAATTATTTAAAGAGTATACCCAGAACATTTTTCCTTCTGGCCCTCTAACTGTATTGGATCCATAATCATTTTCAAACATCGCCTCTGCAGCAGCAAACATCATAAAGACAGAACGTTCTCCAAATAAAGTATTATTTTTATTTAAATTAGAGTCTGTGGATTTTATAAATACAGGCTTCTTATTTACTATTCCTTTATTAAGAGCAATAGTACGAATGTTAAACCTCTTTCCTCCTCCTCTACCAGTAGCAGAAAATAAAGGAGTTAAGTATTTACTCTTAAGAGTTAAATAAGCAGCTTGCTGATCTATCGGATTAATCTCATGTAATACCTGTCTTATAGCCGCATCACTCACTTCAATGCCAAATAATTTTAGCGCTTTTTGTATATCATTTATTCCCTGAGTCGTAATAGAATTAGTTGCTTTATCATATACGTCTGAAGCCTTTCTAGGAGCTATGTCTTTTAACCAAGTATTAAATGCTTTTTTATGGGCATCTATATCAGGAACTAACTGACCATCTACTTTTTTAAATAAAGCAGAACCTGCATAATCTTCTACCCACTTTTCAAATATTCTATTTGCTTTTCCTTTTTGATGAGGATTAAAGTATTTATATTGCATATATGTACTAGTAGTACCTGCAAAAGTTTCTACAACCTGTCCAAATCTGGCTGTTAAAAAATCCATATCAGCCTTACTCATAGCATTAAAAAACTGCGATTGTTGGGCAGGAGTTAATTGCATAAGTCTATCTTTAAGAATCTCAAAACTTTTACTAGCAGAAGCTAAATAATCTAACTGCTCTAACATCTGTTCAAAAGGAGTAACAAATACACCAGATTCATTAGTATACCCCACAATTCCTGAAAGATAAGTTTCTACAGTATTCCATATATAACTAGGAGACTCTAACATATCCATTCCTGTAATAGGATCTACCATTATATTCCCATCTGAATCAAACTTAGGAATAAAACTTAAAAGTATTTTAGTATTAGTCGTAGCATTAGACTTACCTCCTGTTTCAAAATGCATCTTTAATGCGTCAATACCTTGACTATCTTCTGATTCCTCTAGCTCTTCACCTAACTCTTCCTTTGCCTGATCTTCCATAAGCTGTGAATAGATAGAAATAGAACTCAAATAATTAATGAATGCTTCATTAAACTGCCCCATATTACCTATAACAAGCGTAAGCTTTTCTACTCTTAGATGATCTCCTTCCTCTTTAGCCTCTGCCATCTCTTCTTCTAGGACTTCTACAAAATAAGCTGAATCAAATTCCAGGTCCTCTAAAGAATTAATTATATCAATTGCATTACCAGTCTCAATAGCAAATCCCATCATGCTATTAATAACTCCTTGAATTTCATACTGAGTTAATCCCGAAACTTCCATAGGTAATACCTGCTGGCTACCTGACCACATTCTTACATGCTCATCTATAGGTTTCTGTTTAGCGTAATACCCTCTAGATAAACGTCTAAATGCTAATAATGTTTTAGCTTGATTATTTTTACTATATACACTTTTAATTAGCTGTCCCATTAAAGAAAAGAAGTTCTTTAATTTTCCTGTAAAGCTCTCATTGTTTTGTTCATATAGTCTATAATCTTCAGCTCTATGTTCTGATAAGATTAAGCGTCTTGCTTCTTTATCAGTAAGTGTTACTCCATACTGTGACTTCCATTTTCTTTGGAGTTCAGTAATCTGTTCATCTGTAGGCTCTCCGTGAATTCTAGAAGTCTCTTTATTTAAGGCATCTCTCTGATTCTCAGTAAGATACATCTCTTCTGCTACGTGCCATGCTTCATGGTACTTAGCGCCATTAGGAGCCATGTTAGATAAACTAACCATTGCATTATGGAATATACCATAAGCAAAAGAACCTTTTTCTCCTAAAGAAATTAATCCATCTATAATTTCTACAGGTATAACATCTTTCCCAAATAACTTATCAAAGTATGCTCTAACTTTATCTTTATTAGTAACATTATCTTCAGAGTTTTCCTTCGGGGCTTTCATAGGTAATTTCTTACCTCCATATTTACCTTTTCTATTTCTATTATACTTCTTACGTCCTTTTTTATCTTTACCTTTTTCCTGCTCTGCTGTAGGTTTGACTTGAATAATTTTAGGACCGTCTTCTTCTTTAGTGCCAGTATCTGTATCTTCTTTATTTTCAGGAAGAGGTACTTCCACTTTAGGTGGTTTTTCTTGCTCTTCGGCTTGTTTTATTTCAGCTGATTTTATTTTATCTTTAAGAGGCACTCCTACGAATGTAAGTTCTAAAGTAGGTGTAAAAGTCGGATTACCCTTCTCATAAGAAACACCAATAGGAATTACTTTTACATCTTTAGCGAGAATTCCATATGTATTATTCAAGAGAATTCTATATAAAGATAATTGTTTACCCCACTTCTGTCTTTTACTTGGAGCTCCTTGATACTCTGTATCAATACTACGCATGTTACGTATCGTCTTCATATCATAGATACGAACATCTCCATTTTTATCCACAGTCATTAAATCGACTGTACCTGCAATCCCTAACTCATCATTATGAAGAACAACTTCAAAGTCATCCATAGTTTCATTAGAGATAACAGTCTCTCCATTAGCGGCAAACTTATCTGCTAATTTATCTAAAGAAGCAACAAACTTATCAAAGCTTCTTGGATCATGCATTATGAAAGGCTGTCCCTCTGTAGCCTGAGCTACATATTCTGCATACGTTTTGATACCACTATTAAAATAGTCACGTACCATCATATCTACATTATTACCTACGATAGTAGATGTCTTTAAGAAAAGAAGTTGACTAAGTTGATTTTTATTTGGCTTATGCTTATCAAGCATTTCCTTACTAACAGTAATTTCCCACTCTTCTTTTTTAGAATTCCACTTAACTATATAACCATCGTTGCTTTCAATATCATTAGACATTTGAAGCACCTTATCAGTGTTACCTTGGTTAATAAAACTAGTAACCCTGCTATATATCTTTTTAGTAAGAGTATTTATATAACCACTTCCATCAGGAGCTAATTTAAATATCTCTTTAGTTTTCTTAAGTTTATCTATAATTTTTTGAACCGCGCTATCATTCTTAGGCTTACCTGGCGTCTTTGAATCAGGAGGAGTAGTTTCTATATTAGTACTTAATCCAAGCTCTCTATTTCTTACAATGTCTCCCGCAGGAGTTAAGGCAGCATCTGTAGTAACTACATGTTCTGAAGTATTAGTACTTCCATTATTTTGCAAGAAATTTAAATAGGAATCATTGTCACCCTTGATATAGATCTGACCCATAAAACTAAAGCTAGTTTTACCTTTTAGGAAAGGGAGATCAAATACAGATTTACCTATACCTTCTTTATGTACTCTTCGTTTTTTATTACTAAGAATATGCTCTGTAAATTTAGATCTACTGTCAGCCTCATTATTAGAACTTACGCTATCTCTAGTAAATACCATATCTCCTATTCTAAATACGGGATTACCAGGGCTTTCTAAATCAAAAGAGAACACACTGCTCATTCCGTGTTTATTACCATCAGTAGGAGACATTTCATAAAGCATTAAAGCTAAGAACTGTCCAACTGTTAAACCACCAGGTAGCTTAGTTGTAATAGTAAAAGGATTTTCTTTTGTCGACTCTAGTAACTTTTTAACTATACTCCATAGTTCTGCAGCCTCTTCTTTATTTATATTTCTTTGGTTAAGTTTAACAGGAAATAAATAACCATTTATAGTCTTAACTAAAGCGTAAACACGCCCTATATTAGACATAGCTCCTTCTTGTAAAGGATTGCCTTCATTATCCACAATTACTCCCCCTGTTCCAATACCTAAAGTTACATTCTCTCCAAGAGTAGAGACACTGAACTGTTTTCCTATGTTTGAATTTACTTCTCCAAAACCAACAGCATCGATAGTACCAATAATATTAGTATTACCATTTTGATATGCTTCATATATACGACTCTTTAAGAGGCGCATATTATTATTTTTATTACTGAACTGTAAAGCTCGTTTCTTATAAGCAGCCTCTGACTCTCCTGGTAACCGTGATAACTTTGTTCCCTTAGTATCTCCTAAATAACTTCCTATAGGTACTCCTCCATCTAAAACTATATTACCTTCGCTATCCAAAATAAGCATTTTAACAGGAAGACTTCCTATATCTGTATACTTACTTTTTGGAAAGGGCTTCCCTTCTTTTATTGCTTTCTTTTGAGCATTCGTTAGTTTGGTATTACTATCTATACCATCAAGATCAATTACGTACTTAACTCTAGTACCTTTTATTTCGGCATCTGTTTTAGTATGTATCCATCTGTCTAGAGCTAAAGCATCTTCATAATCTAAAACCTCTCTAGTTGAGTAGTTATATACCCTAACATTAGGCTTCTCCATGAAATCTGCAGGTTCAGTACCAGGTTCTTCTTGTTTATTATTTGTTTCCTGGCCTGCGTCTTCAGATTTCTTTTTATCATCACTAGTCTCTTCAACAGGATTCTTTGTATTCTTCCCTGTTTTAGACCCCTTATTCATTTTTTCTTGTACAGAATCTTTTTTCTCTTCTACACTAATCCTTTTAATTACAGCTCCATTCGCTATATCTTCAGCTGATAATTCTATACTAACATGACCATCATTAAATACTCCACTACCATCCTCATTAAGTGTAATGGTACCCTTACTGGATCCGTCAGTTGTCCAAACAGTATCTCCATCTTTAATAGGACTAGTGTCTAATTCAGAATTATTCCACTCATCTTGAAGTTTCTGTTGTTTCTTTCTACGAAGTCCATCTTTTCTTCCTACATACTGTGCTTCAGCAAACCAAGGATGGGCCTTTATTTTACTTGCATTAGCTTTATTAAATATATGAGCTCTATCTAAAGACATGATAGCAGCAGTAGTTCCTTTCTTTTCAACTACACCATTCAGATCCGCAAGCTCTTGTGATTTTTCATGTGATTCTAGTTCAGCACGAGAAACCGCATCTTCTCCTTTAAGGTACTCCTCTAGTTCTTGTTCTGCTTTTTTAAGTTTAGCTTTATAAGTAGCAAGTAGATTAGCTTTTATGTGGTTTGTGTAGGCAGGATTACCATCCTTGTCCATTTCAAACTTTTCTAAGTCTCCGATGTTAGTTTTTAACCCTGCAACTCTTGCTAGTTTTTCTAAACCTAATACTAAGCTTCCCTTTTCATTATTTTCAATCGCAGAGATTGTCTCTGTTAATTTAGTTTTTGCTTCAGCTTGGCTATCTATTTCAGCTGCAATAATTCTTCGTTGGGCTGCATCTTGTACTAATAAGTTTCTTTTTTCTTGAGCACTAAGATGACTATAGTCTTTACCCTTTAATTTATGGTTAAGTGACTTATGAGTTTGCCATTCCTTCCATAATAATTCAGGATCAACTCCTTGTTCCTCTAATTTCTCTGCATATATTCCATCTTTATTAACAAGTTCCCGCATCATTCTTCCGAATTGATACCCTCTTTTTCCTCCGACATCAAGGACATCTTGGAACATTCCTGCTCTAGATCGCGCTTGTTCTGCATTTAGATAATCTACAAAGAATGGACTTATTTTACCATACATATCAGCCGTAGCTTTAGCAGTCATTCCCTTGCTAGCTTCGTTTGCTACTCTAGACATTCCAGAATATCCTAATCCCATTAGTCCTCCTAGTACTATTCCAGAACGTACAGAATTTCTAAATTCTGGGGTATCTGTTTGCCCTCCAACGTGACGACCTACTAACATACCTCCCATAGAATGCAAACTCTTACCCCGAGTTACAAGATTTTCTCCCAGGTCTCCCCACTTTAAACCTACAAATCTATATCCATAATCATCATCTGTAAACTTACCCGCTTGATAATCTTGATTAATTTGGTATTGATCCCCTTCTTCTGCTCCTTCGCCTATTGCGTTTATTCCAAAAAATATCGATCCACGAGTAACTTTATTTACAGTTTTACCAGATACACTTAATGCTTTCCATCCATAAGTACCTGCTTCATCTGCCCATTTTAAACCTCTCGTCCACGGCAAAGAATGTATAATAGTGTTCCCTACATCATACATAAACAAATTATTTTGTTTATCGTATAAAGTCTTAACCCCCAGCCTAGCCTGCTGATCAATCATCATTTCTTGCTGCTCAGTAAGGGGCTTACCATTATTTTTAAATAACTCTATCTCTTTTAAACGATGGAGTTTTTCATCATACGCACCGTAAGCTTCAGCAGCAGATTCATTTTGACGCATATCCAACTGATACCATAAACCAAGTGCAGTTCCTCCAATAGTAGCAACTAACCAAGTAACTCCCGCAGCTACTCCTGCGCCAACAGGTCCTCCTGCAGATCCTACTCCTCCTGCAACAGCTGCATAACTAGCAGACGCAGCTTGAGACATAGCAAAAGAAGTACCTATCATTGCAGCCATGTTCTTAATATCAGACATAGATCCCCCTATATCTTTAAAAAGTTCTCCTGCTACAAATTCTCCCTCTGTTTGTTCTCCTAGTTTAGTCTGTAAATCAAATACTTTACCTATATACTTTGCCTGTTCCGCAAGTTCTTTTTGATTTTGAACATAGTCTTCTTCATTCTCTTTAATTTCTTCTTGTAATTCTTCTAATCTCTCTGTTTCATCCTCAGTTAGTTCACGATCTTTAGCTTTATCCCGAATATCCATTATTTCAGTCTCAGCCAACAGCTTATACCCTTGGTATCTTTCCCCTTGAAGAACATCAATCTGACGCTGTAGTTGCATCCAATGCTGCCCCCAACCTACATCATAATCATAAGAACGATTAGGATTTCCTGGTATAGGATCATATCCAAATATAGATCTAACTTCATTCCAAGCATTACGAGCTCTGAAGCCCTCTCCTTGGTTAGAAGCTCTATCGTGAACTAAAGTATTACCAGGGCTAGCAGAGCGTCCCTCAGGAGACCCCATAGTACCCTTATCTATACTCTGACGAGCACGAGCATGACCAAGTCTATCTTGGACTAATAAATAATCATTGAGAGAGTTCAGGTCTAATTCTGAACCAGTACCAGACGATTGTCTAGATTTTTTCACAAAGAAGTCGTCCCCGCTATCAGCAATAGCGTTTCGATTCCTTATAGATTGATTTTCCTCTAAGTCTTTAAACTTATCATCCCCTTTAGTAAGAGGTCTATATCTTTTTTTACCCATAATAACTTGTGTGTGTGAAGCTATTTATTTAATACAAATATACAAATAATTTATCTTATAAACTCTATATGTATATGATGATTTGATGTTCCTTTTCCTTCCTCAAGGAAGTTACGAATACCATACTTTGTTTCCAAAGTTTGTTTATCATGTTTATTTAAGAACGCAAGTGCTGCTTTATTCGGACTTAAATCAAGCGCTTGACAAGAAATATGTCTGCCAGGGCTCTTATGTCCTCCTTTTACCATTAGTGCAGTATTATACGCCTGAGTTCTATGCGCTCCTGATATTGTTAAGTTAGTGCCTATATCTCCAAGTAAGGCATTAAAGTATCTAGCAGAAGTTGCAGTTAAGTAAGGAGAATAAGCTGTACTCTTAACACTATAATTAGTATTAGTTATTACTGCATCTTCTCCAGATTGATCGCTAATATCAACAACAGGAACATCTGTTGGTAACTCAGACGCAGCTACCTCTTTATATGTTTTTACATCTGTAATTATATCGTATCCTGGTTTTGTAGCATCTATATAAGTAGTACCATTAATTTCAGCTTTAAGAGTATTAGGATCTAATATTTGTGTATTACCTAATCTTCCTGTTCTATAATTTTCTTCAATTTCTGGTATAGTTAATGATTGATGGTTCCAACTTGTTTCTCCTAAATGAACTGATAGAATTTTATATGCGTCTTTAGCAGCCTCCATAGTTGGATACTTATTTAAAAGTTCTGTTTTATAGTCTCCTAATGCAATCATCTCATTATCAAGTTGTATAGGACTATGAAGATGTAAAGCAGCGAATACATCATTAACTTCTTGAAGTGCTTGGTTTTTAAGAGTAGAATTTTCAAATTGCCCCGCTACAAACTCTAAATCGTTCCTTAAAACAGAAACATCTCCATCATTCATCGCAACTTTTAATCTTGCTGCATTATTATTTCCTTGCATAGTAAGAGAACGTTGTTGCATTTGTCTATAATTACCCATTTCATTAAAGCTAACCATTGTTCTGAACTGCTTCTTTCTTTCTCTGATCTTCTCATCACTTCCTTCACTAGAAGAAATTCTACCATTATTATACTCTTCCATTCTAGACTCACTCATCTCTACTGGAATATATAATGGAATTCGATAAGTACTATTATCTCCATCTAAGTTCTCTACTTTTATAACACCAGCCCTATCTACTAACTGATCTACCCAGTCATTACCTCTCCACATGTTAGCAGACTGATCAAACAACTTTTCTAGAGCATCTTCAGTTACAATAGCATATCCTTTAACAGCTAGTCTATTTTCAGGATCTCCATTAGCATTAAATCCATAAGTTAAGAAGGTATTGTCATCAGTATCATTAACCCTAAAGTCAATATCTAACCCCTCTAAGCTTTGAATATTATGTTGGAACTCAGACATTAAACTAGCAATCTTGTCACCATCAGTATCTAAACTATTTAAATGATTTTTATGAGCGTGATATAAACGATGATACTCAGGCATTATAGGATCTATTCCATTTTGCAGAAGTAGCTCTCTTGATGCTGCAAATTGAGGATGCTGACTTAGTTTCTCTTTAGCTATTTCAAACTGTGCTTTATCTATAGCTTGCTGTTTACTTAATCCATCCTTCGTATACTCCTTTACTAAGGTCAAGAAGTTTTGATCATTTTCATCTGTACCAAATACAGAGCTATTTAAGATTTCTTGTACCCAACCTTGTTCATAAAAGTGAGTTAACATTTTTATATCATAGGCTTGCCTTTGTCTTTCATAACTATTAGACTGACTTAAATCAGTATTAGCAGCGTACTGCCCAGTCTCCTCATTATAAGAATAGTAAACTCCACCGCCCATACCGCTTACATCTAGATATGTACTCTGGCCTAAATTAATTACTCTCTTAGTTCCTGTAACAGTACCATTATCATCCTTTATATCTCTTGTCTTTATACCTAATAGATCATCAACTTGTTGTTGAGTTAATTGTGCTCCATTAACCATTTGCACATTTTCGGTATTTGTATAAGGATTCTCTGACCCATCAAGAGAAGGACGATAAATATCACTTAAAACATCATAATAAGGATTTGCAACCGTAGTTATATCTGGTGCATCATCAGTACTCTTATTATTTTTATTATTTTTATTTCCAGTATTTTCTTGAACAGGAGTCTGCCATACTTCTTCTGCTTGATTCACTAAAATTTTATAAGCTACATCATTTCTAAAGTTTGGATCTTTAGGATCTAATCCTTCTGTTAATACTCCTTCTCTAATATGCTCATCGACTGCAAGACTTCCTTCAGGGGAAGCAGCAAAGTCTGAAGCATTTCGAGCAGCAATATCTGTTAAATGGTTCCATCCCGCCTCTCCTGTTCTTGCTTCTTCAGGAACATCATTAAAATAAGATAATGCTGTAGGTTTCCATTCTAACCAAGGGGTTGTAAAATCTCCTTGTTTACTACCAAAAATATGACTTTTTCTAGTATCCCATCCAAAGTTATTTGGAGATAAATGATCTTTGTATTGTCCTTTTTCTTTTAAGGCTTGATCATTCTTAATCTTTTCATTTCCTCCTAAGTAACTTCTATGTATATCTATTAATGAAGGGTCTCTTCCTATTAAAGAAATTTGTCTCTGAATCCAATTATAATTATTAGCTAAATTACCTTTTTCTGTAGCGCTTCTATATAGGTTCTCAAATTCTGTTCTTTTATTCTTTACATATTCTTCATCTCCTCCTCCTGGTATATAACCAACTTTTAATAGTTCATCCCACGCTAATCCTAAATCTTTATATGCTTGGTCACTTCTATCTTGTTGATATTTATGCGCCTGAAATAATTCCGTAAATGGAAATTCAGCAGAATAATCTACCGTAGGCGTTGCTGTAGTTTCATAAAATCTTCCCATTATTTTCTATTTTTCATAAAGTTACGAAAATCATTCATTCTTTGGTCTGATGTTGCTTGATTTCTTTGACGACTTCTTAATACATTAGACATAACACCTCCTCCATGACTAAACTTTTTAGGTGTTTTTCTC
>Ga0098060_1000187_pt1 | contig 29743 bp, 29 predicted proteins | sample 21_taG_FD_77063 | JGI IMG/M metagenome (GOLD analysis project Ga0098060, IMG submission 77063) | Marine viral communities from the Subarctic Pacific Ocean - 21_ETSP_OMZ_AT15319 metaG | ecosystem: Environmental > Aquatic > Marine > Oceanic | place: Pacific Ocean | collected 2015-01-19 | reverse complement strand
TCTTTGACGACTTGCGACTCTTGCCGCTCTTCCAACTTTAGCCATAATATAATCTCCTTAAAATATATGATCTTGGGCAAAGGTGCCCTTGTTTCTTATTAAATAGTATCTAGAAATAGAAAACCCCCGAACCGAAGTCCGAGGGTCTCTTTTTTTCAAGATCGTTAAATTAGGATCCAGACTCACCCAATAATCCACGAACGATAACGAGACCGTACATGTCAGGACGAACCATTTTCTTAGCGTAACGAGTCATAACACCTTTGCGAGGAACGAAGTCTTCAGGTCCAAAGATGGTAGGAGTTGTTTGCAATGGTACATATGGAGCGTAAACATATCCACTTTCCAAGAAAGAAGCACCTTTACGACCAACCAAGATTGCGTTACGTGGGAAGTAAGGATCAACGATAACGTCGAACTTACGGTTCAAAGAACCAACCTTAACAGCACCGATGTCGCCTTTGTCAGCGTCAGCAGTAATGTTCGCACGGAAACCAGCTGTGAATTCCAAGATGTTCGCAACTTCAGGTGAAACAACACAGAAGTTAGCACCACCACGCAAAGTCTTACGATGGATTTGTGCAGAAACGTCGTTGATAGTTTCGATCAAAGTTTCATACCATTCAGATACAGTACCAGTGAAGTCAGGAGCAGCAGAAGTTGCGCCAAGCTCAGCACCAGTTACACGATCAACAAATAGACCGGGTGAACGAGACCAGTAGTAAGTTGCAGCAGTTGCACCGTTTACAAGGTCAGCCAAGATTTCACGATCCAATTCAAGAGCGATTTGCTCAGAAAGGATAGAAGTCAATTCTACTTCAGCATCCAAGTTGTGGTAAGCGTTCAAGTCTTGACCCAATTCTGGAGTCCACTTTGCTTTCAACTTCTTGGTTTGAGCTGTAATAGCGATTGAGTCAACTTTGATGTCGATCTCAGGGATATCAGCATTGTTTTCAAGCAACATTTCGTATGCATTGATTGCTCCACCAGTTCCCGCGCCAGAAGCCGCAGTATCTTTAGATGGGAATTTAACAGTACCAACTGGTAAATCAGCATTTAATTTTGCAGCAACATTGGTTTCAGTTTGAGTTTGATCAGAAACGATGAAAAATCTTACAGCTGCAGCTTGAGAGGTAAGCCCTGATTGGAAGGGTGCACCAGCAGCATCAGCAGCTACACGCTTAGTTAAGCGACGAACTTGTTGAATGTTTGTGATAGCAGTAACTGTTATGCCTGTGGCTGCATTCAAATCAGCAGCAAGACCGGTTGTGTTTGCTTGGTTAGCACAGTCAACAAGAGAAAATGCGGCCATGTTATCAAAGTCAAGATCAGCAAATGCGGATTCGACAACATCAAGAACAATAACAGAACCAGCAGTCTTAGACAAAAGATCTGGGTCAAATTGAAGCAGTTTCTTTTGAGTTTCGTCAATACCACCAGCGAAATTAATAGCAGATGTAATGGTAGCATTTGCTGCACCGTCTACTTGCTCTGTCGAAGAACCACTTGGAGAACCGTAAGCATAACCTACCATTCCACGAGCTTGTGAAAGATCTCCACCATTAGTATCAACCAAGTTAACACCACCAGTTACTTGAGAACCAACACGGTCAGTACCGTAGATTGATTTATCTTTGATGTTACCAAAGCGAGACAATTGATCGCCAGCGGTTCCAATGTTTCCTGAGTATGTGAAGTCCAAGAAGAAAATCAATCCACTTGGAAGAGACATTGGTTGTACAGAAACCAAGTCGTTTGCGATAAGTCCGGCGAATACACGACGAACGATTGGGAAAGCAACAGCAGCGAAACCTTCGACAGAGCTACCACCCATTGAGCTAGACTCACGCAATAATTCGCGAGCTTGATTCTCCAATAGACGAGCCATTGAAGATCTTTGATTATCATCAGACAAGCCTTCTAAAAGACCAGTTGACGACCATTTGTTTAACAGAGCAGCACCTTCTTTTTGCATATCGCGGTTGACGATACCTTCTGTTAGAGTTTCGATAATAGACATTGTAAAATCTCCTTAAATTATTTTTTTATGCCTGCAAGCTTCTGCATCTTCTCTTTAAAAGAATCTTCAGATTGCTTGCTTTCTTTAATGTTTTGTCTCGAATTCAACATAGAACTTAAGTTCGATCTTCGGTTGACAGACTCGCTCAGTGATTGTGGACCTCTTTTGCTATTAGGCGTCGATCCCACTGTGGCTTTGAGTGTCTCATGAAGTTTTTTAGCTTCTTTCGGAGACTCCGCATTGGAGATGGCTTCGACAATTTTTGACTTTTGTCGCTCATTCAGGGAGGCATCATTCAATGTACGGTTTTGATATAAAAGTTTTGCGTTGGACAATAGTGTTTCCTCAAGATAGGTTTCCATCTTGGATAGGACGCTTTCCATTTGATTGTTCTGGTTCGTCAGAAACTCTAGTGTCTCGGTTAATTCGTTTACGACACCCATTGTGTCGTCTTCATCTTCAGAAGCTTCTTCAACTTCCTCTTCTTCTTCGTCTGGGTATACAACGTCAGCCATTGCTGCATTGTGTGCTTTTCTATGTTGAGATCCAACGCCGTTTCCGCCGAGGGTATCAAGAATTGGATTATAATCGATTTCCACATCTTCCTCGATAACTTCCTCTGATCCTTCAGATAGCATATCTAAGACTTCTTGCAGTTGCAAATCCATGTCGTCTCCACCGTCGTCAAGGATGTCGTCTAAGCCACCTTCGGTATCGTCAGAGGGTGTATCCATTCCAAGATCGTCAAGACCACCTAGAGAGTCATCTGCTCCACCTTCAGCAGCATCTACTTCATCTTGCTCTAGTGAGACATCTCCAAAATCCAATTCAACCATTCCATCTGGTCCTACTGGTAAGTCTGCGATGACTGCTGAGATTTTCGTATATAAGTCTTGAGCACCGGGTCGACTATCGTATGCAGCGGTTGCTTCAATTGGTGTAGAACCTTCGGGAGCTGGTGCAGCTGGTGTGGCTGCTTCTTCTTCTTGCATAAGTTCTTCTTCAACTTCGTTGATAATTTCATCAACTCTATTGGGAGCATCATCTACTTCAAGCATTTGATCAACAGCTTCTTTGATTTGCTTTGAGTATTTGTCGAGAACGGATTGTTCTGCGTTCTTGATGGCCTGCTCTCTAAGAGCCGCAGCATCGGCAATTGCTTGTTCTAACATGCTAGACATTAATTTATCTCCCGAATTTTGTTTTTCTCCAATAAATAGTGTAAATAGACTTTAAAGTCCAAAAGAGGCTTCAAAAAGAAAATGCCTCAGCGCTTTCACGCCGAGACAAGATGACTTTCAAAGCTTAATTGAAATTAAGGAGTGGATGATGCTCAAGAAGCCGCAGCAGTCTCAATAGACATTTGACGATCAGATTGACCAGCAATAGCAGCAACTTGAGAATCAGTCAAGGCAACACCATCTGCGATTTGCATCGAGTCGAACTGTCCTTTAACTGATTTTGATTGAAAACCAGCACCAAATTTAAACTCTTGTTGAGTACTAGGGGGAAACACTTTTGTTCCAAGTGGATAACTAAAGCCGTTATTGAGCTTTGATCCATTTAGATAGATGCTTCCAACTGTATTCGAACTATCGTTCTTTATGACAATAGCAACATGAGTCCAGACTTCAGACATTGAGACGCCTGTTCCTAGATTGTTTGTTGTCTTTGGGTTTCGAGTATATGAAATGAAGTGAGGATTAATCAATGATGAACCGCCGCCGAGATCAAATGCAAATCTCCTAACAACGCCATTGACTTGTCCTACATTTATTCCTGCTAACCCTAAATTGGATGCAGCTTGGGATGCATCTAGATTCATCCACCATGAAATTGTAAATTCATCATTAACTGTTTCATTTGTGTTTGGATCATATGCTAAGATACCATCATCCTTCAGCAAGACACTCATTCCAGTACTACCACCATGTGAATTATCAGTATAGATTCCCGAACTGATCTTGTTTGATTGTCGAGCTATAACGGTAGAGATGTCTTCCAAAAAAGTCCCAGCAATGACGTTTCCGCCGGCACCAACTTGGCTTTGACGACCAGCGTCAAATAGGGTAGTAATGTCTGCTTGAGACATCGCCTCGCCATCTCTGATTTCGAAGTCTTCAAACAAAGTATTTTGTGAAGAGTTCGCACCGTTTTCATCTGTTGCACCGATTTGAATCTGAGCAGTTGCTGAATTTGGAACCCATGGAAAATTAGCTCCATGACTAGCAACTTGGACACCGTTCCAATAAGTTTTGGTGTGCGTTGCTGTGCGAGTGAGAACGAAGTGATTCCATGGATGCTCAATATTTGCATCTTTTGAAACCATGTTTTCTCGATCAGTAAAGAAAGACGCACCGAAGTTGGTTTGCAATCTAATTCCACTAGTGCTATTGTCTTTAATGAAGTAGGTCATCCCTTCGTTCATAGAGTTGACTCTACCATTAAAGAGTCCAAAATCTGATAAAATATCCCATTGATTGGCGGGAGTGTAAGGAGTTTCTCCGCTCTTCCACCAGAATGCAACTGTGAAATCAGTGTTGTCTGGTGTGTCACCAGTGAATGAAACAAAGTCAGACCAAAGGGCGGAGAAGTATCCACCATTTGTTTGAATTTGACCATCGTCTACAACTGCGCCACCAACTGGGGTTAACTCAGAATAAGTAGGGGCACTGCTTTCTTCTGGGATGATGAATGATTCATTTACCAACAACCAAGCCAACGAACCGTCAGACATAACTGTAAGCATTGCGCCATCACGAGAACCATTGTAAACAGGGATCTCTTCAATGTCGTAAAATCTTGTATTTCCAGGTGTTCCACCTGTTCTAATACCAGAATCTTCATCCTCAGAAGATAAGAATGAAACTCGAACAGTTTGCTCGGACCCTGTTTTAGATTCTAAATAATATTTTTGATGCTGAATATCAGCTATGTATGATGGTATTGTACCATCTGTGTCGTGCAATAAGGACCAACTTTGGCCATCAAAGCCGTAGATTTTGACATCTACTTCATGGAGACTGACTGAGATTTTGTAATCAAAACCTGCAGGTGGTACAAAACCATCCGCCATTTGCGGTGCTGACACGTAAGCCGTCTCTCTTAAAAGTGTAGTTTTTTTCATGATGTTCTCCTTATCTGGTAACCCAGATTAAACTTCCTAGTGCATCAACAGTTAGTACCTTTCCTGCATCAGCAACGGTAAATGCAGGCATATCAGAGATGTCTTCAAGCTTGTTGGCTTTCGAACCCTCTACGGTTGGTGCGACAACGCTATCTTCAACAAAGAAGTATCTCATTACTTCTTGTTCCCCAGATGTAGATACGAAGTACACATCTTCATATTGCGCTAAATCAACGGCGTATGTATCATGTGCATCATCTGAGTTCAGAATACCACCACCGTCATGTGCATCATCCGAGTTCAGAATACCAGCCGGTCTGAGTTCATCAATCAAAGACCATGCTCCGTTCTGTTTTCCGTAAATATCAACGTTAGCAAAGCCAATGATGATCACAGATTGTGCTGAAGCATTTCCTTGCGCCAACATCCCGTCGGTTGAGGGAGTAGGCTGAGATAATGCAGCAAGTATTTTATTTAATTTCATAGACATTTTGTTTCCTCCAATGAATTTTAAGTGTCTTAAAAAAATGGCCCTGAAGATTTCTCCTCAAGGCCAAAGAGCAACGCTCAACGACGTCGAGTATTGCAAACTAGTTAATCATTATACCATGTAGTAAACGCCTGCATGTTCAACGAAAGAAACAGAAGCGCCTGCGTAAAGAGTGATCTTACCGTCAGCTTCTCCATCAATAGTAAATCCTGCAGGTGCATGGAATTCCATAGCTTCAGAACTTGAAGCAGCAAGGCTCAAAGTCATTTTGAAGTTTGGACCCATTACCGGCAATGTTGCCATTGCAGAAGCACCAGAGTTAACAACGATTTGATGTGCGAAACCGTTAGGCATCATGATAGAAGCAGAAGCAACTGCATTAGAAATGAAGTTAACAGTGGTTTCACCATCATGCATATCAGTGATTTTGCTTTGCAATTGAGCCTCGACACCAGTAGCACGAGTAACTTCAGAATTCAAAGAAGCAGTCAATGCGTTATCACCAGCAATACGAGCAGACTCTTCAGCAGTATCAGCAGCTTTGTATGCAGCGTCTAAAGCCAAGTCACCAGCAACACGAGCAGCGATTTCATCAGAGATATCACTTTCGAGACCAGTCTTCATAGCAAGATCAGCAGCTTCGTAAGCAGCAGTTACAACTGCATCAGCAGCAGCAAATTCAGCTTGTAAAGTAGCTTTTTCAGAAGCCAATTCAGAACGGATCGCAGCACGGTCAGTAGATGCAGCACCGAAAGAAACTACATTAGCAGCTTCGTGTGCAGACAATGCAGCTTCAACAGCGTCAACTTCTGCTTCAAGAGCAGCTTTAGCAGTAGCGATATCACCAGCAACAGTAGCAGCAAAGTTCTGATCGTCACCGATAGCAGCAGCCAATTCGTTCAAAGTATCCAACATCGCAGGTGCAGAATCTACAAGACCAGCAACAGCAGCGTCAGTGTGAGCGATAGCTTGAGACTTAGCAGTAGCGATATCAGCAGTCAACTGAGTGTTCATACCGATACGAGCTTGTTCAGCAGCCAAGAAGTCAGCATTAGTCGCAGCAATTTCAGCATCCAAAGAAGCTTGCATTGTAGCAATTTCAGCATCAGTGTAAGCTTTAGCGTCAACCAAACCTTGAACATCACCAGCAGCACGGTCAAGAAGTTCTTGAGCCAAGTTTCCAGCGATAACACCACGAGCAGCCAAAGCATCAGCGAAAGAACCAGAAGCAGAAGCTTCGTTAGCGTCAACGTCAGCTTGGATAGCATTACGAGCAGCCAAGTTGAAAGATGCAGCAGCTGTATCAGCAGCAGCACGATCTAAAAGCTCTTGAGCCAAATCAGCAGCAATTGCACCTTCAGCAGCAGTTGCACGTTGTTGTTCAGCAGAGATAGAGTTAGACAAAGCCAACTCAGCAGCTTCAGCACGAGACTTTTCAGTATCTACTTTTCCGTCAACAGTATTAATTTGACCTTGAAGACCTTGATCAGCAGAAAGACGAAGAGCAGCTTCAGCAGCTTCACGAGTATCAGTATAAGCTTTAGCGTCAACTAAACCTTGAGCTTCAGCAGCAGATGCTCTAGAAACTTCAGCAGCCAAATCAGCAGTCAAAGTTGCATCAGCAGCAATAGAAGCAGCTTCTTTTGTAGCCATTGCTTGATCGAGACCTTGCATAGAACCAGCAAATCCGCCACGAATAGCAGCATCAGCAGCGATACGAGCAGCAACTTCAGTAGCGTGGTCTGCAGAAAGAACACCTTCAGCAGCTTCAGCACGAACTTTTTCACCGTCTACAGCACCATCGGTGTAGATTTCCATCTGACCTTTAAGAGCAACATCAGCAGCAGCAAATTCAGAACGAATCGCAGCTTCTTGACCTTCAGCGCGTCCCTTTTCAGTTACAACAGCAGCAGCGTTTGCAGCTTCTGCAGAACGTGCAGCAGCAGCTTCAGCAACGATTGCAGCAGCATTTGCAGAAATATCAGAAGTGTGAGTTCCATCTTGAACTTTAAGAGCATCGATTTCAGCAGTGAAAGCAGTTTCCATTGCAGAGTCAGCAGCAGCGAACTCAGAACGGATAGCACCACGATCAGTAGCAGCAGAAGCAAAATCAGCATTAGTCGCTGCGATTTCAGCGTCTAAACCAGCTTGCAATGCAGCTTCAGCGACACCTGCTCTAGAAACTTCAGCAGCCAATGCAGCATCGTTAGAAACTTCATAGTCAGCAAGATCTTGAGCAACAGCAGCATCACCAGCAGCACGAGCAGAAGCTTCGTTTGAATCAGCAAGTTCCAAAGCAGCCTTAGCAGCATTGAAGTCTAATACTTGAGAAGCAAGAGCAGCATCATTTTCAGTATCAACAGCGTTGATCATAGAAACGATTTCAGCAAATGAATCTTTATCAGCATCAGAAGCAAGCAAGATAGCATCAACACGACCTTTTTCAGTGTCGATCTTACCTTCCAATACAGCTTCTCCAGCCAAACGATCTGTCTCTTCTTGAGCCAAAGCATTTGCCAACTGAGTTTCAGCAGCCAATGCACGAACATTTTCAGCAGTAATCGCAGCAGCGTTTACTCCTTCAGCAGCACGAGCAGTAGAAGCTTCTGCTGTGATTGCAGATTGAAGACCAGATTCCGCAGCCAATGCGCGAGTTTTTTCTTCAAGAACTTCTTGATCAGTGTAACCTTTTGCTTCCTGAAGCTTAACAGCATCAGCAGCAGCGAATTCGCCACGGATCAAAGTTTCTTGACCTTCTGCACGAGATTGTTCTGTAGAGATTGCATTTGCATTTGCGCTTTCAGCAGCACGAGCAGTTACAGCTTCTGCAGCCAAATCTGAAGCAACACCATCGATAGAACCTTGAAGACCAGCTTCAGCAGTTGCAGCACGAGAAGCTTCTGCAGAGATTGCATTAGCATTTGCTAATTCAGCAGCTCTAGCTGTAGTAGCTTCAGTTGCCAAAGAAACAGTAACACCGTTAACAGCAGCAGTACGGTCAGAAACCTCTTGAGCCAAACCAGCAGTCAAAACTGCATCAGCAGCTTCAGAAGCGGTTTTGTTAGCAGCAACTTCCATTCCAATGTCGCCATTGAAAGTTTCTTGAGCTGTTTTGAAATTACTGTGAGCCAATGCGTTAGCAGCTTCTGCAGCAGTCGCTCTAGCGATTTCTGCATCAATGTTACCTTGAAGAACAACTTCGCGTCCGTCAGTGTAAGCACCAGCAGAAGAGATTGCGTCAGCTTCAGCTTGATCAGCATATCCTTCCAATTGACCTTTTAAAGCAACACGAGCTTGATCTGCAGCTAATGCTTCAGCAGCTGTAAAGTCTTTAGCAGCTTGGATGTGACCCATGCGTGAAAACTTTTGCAATTCGCCTTGACGGATTGCAGCGATGTCGAAAGATCCATCAAATTCATAAGCAACTTCAGACGAGAAGTAGTTAAGATTCTTAATTACGTTAGCTGGAAAATCAATGTTTTCAGCAGCCATGAGAGTCATGTCGAATTGAGCAACTTGTGCATCATATACGATAACTCCATTATTAAATTTAGCCATTATTTATTCCTCCATAAGAATATAATGTGCTCCCTGTCTCATCAGTGGCGGACAGAGAGCTACACATAACTACACTCTCGAAAACTTAAAGGAAGATAAAAAATACACAGTTTTTAATTAAGCTTTCAAAACATTGAAAAAAAAATCTAGCACTCTACATTATCGAGACTAGCGAAGTTATAGAATGTTAGAACAAGAAGAAGTTTGACTGCCCATCTGTATATATGCTTATGGAGGATCTTGGAGAGGCTAATGTAAGTTGAGATAGTCCATCTATTGTTTGATTATTTGATGTTTGAATCACAAGATTGTGCACCTGTGCATTCGCCAACTCATCGGTTATGATGAATATCTGCCCATTAACTAAACTGCTAGCATCTGGTAATGTGACCACAAGGTTTTGCTGAGATTGTATTCCTACGAAGTAGTCGCTGGTTTGGACTTGATAATCTTGCGTTGCAACAACTCTAGACCTAACCTCTATCCCGTGTTGTAAGTTTGGAGAAATCACAACGTTTCCATTCTCATCTAGCGACAAGTGCTTAAATGAACTTCCTTCTGGGATGTTTGACAAGTTCAATTGAGGTATGATTACTTTACCAGAAGATGGTAAGAGAGATAAGTCTCCAGTTGGTTGCACATGCAAATCTGCATATGTATGGCTTGATAGTCCAAAAACCGCGTCAGTATTGGTCAGTCGCATTTGAGGATTTACATCTTTGATCTCGACTTTTCTAGACGCCGAGTTTGTACCCACAGCGATTGAAGAACCAACATTCAAGCCTCCACCGACAGATGCTGCATTCGCAACATTAAGCGAAGTTAGTGTTCCTAAACTTGTTACGTTCGGTTGTGCTGCTGTACTAAGCGTACCTCCAAGGTTTGTGGAGTTTACCGTTGTTGCATCAAGAGTTGGAGTCACAATGTTGTCGCTATTGATTGTGGTGTTTCCATTTGTTATCGTGTTCGATGTGATATTTGTAAAGTGGCCCAAATACGAAGACACAGAAACAGAGGAAGAAACTTCTCCAATGTTATTAAGAACTATGTCGCCATTAGAGCCTACCACAAGCTCACCAAGAACGTTTGTTGAGTTAGCTATGTCTAGTGTCGTAGAGTTTGTTGAAAGTGTTGTGGAACTATTCTCGACGTTAATAGAGAGTGTTTTGGTTCCATCTCCAACAGAAAACTGATTTGAAGTTGCTGATACGCCAAATTTGGATGTTGCATAGTTTCCAACGCCAACTGTTCCACTTTGCATATAGAAGCTGTTGTCAATGACCAAACCATTGGGAGTTGAGATTGTGTTTGCGTTCATTATAATTGTATCGCTAGCTTCATCTCCGAATGTTAAAGTGTCGGCTGAAACTACAAAGTCTGTAGTGTGCGCTGTGAGTGTACCCGATACTATTAAGTTTCCTGTTATTCTTGCATCTCCCGATACATCGAGTGCATGTTCTGGTGACGTGGTGTTGATACCTAACTTTTGTGCTGTAGGCATTATTGAGAACGCACCAGTGGAATCGGTTGTTAAGTCTGTGTGGTGCCGTGTTGGGTTAAATAAGACTCCGCCGTTTACAATTTGGTCTGCACCAACTGAGGATAATCTCAATTGTGTACCAGTAGGGTCATATATTTCAACTTTCTTTTCAGGGTCATTTGTCCCGAAACCAGATTTACCGGCAGAGCCTACGAAGAATCTGTTTGTCGCAACAGCCAATCCTTCGTTGATTACTGCGAAATCCATTCCGACTGCATTGGTGCTATTGACATTGCTAAAGTTGTTGCTAGCAATTTGCGTTTGACCGTTGCTGTTTGATGAGATGTTGAATTCTGTTTGCGCAGTTGGAGTTCCCAATATAACATTTCCATTTACATCCACGATACGTCCTGTGAGGATAACATCGCCTAATGTTGTGTTGGGGATCACTGCGGTAGTTGATGTTAATGCGGATGAAGTTATCTCGATTGCAGACAATGTTTCCAAAGCTACATCTTCAAAGAATCCCAATGTTCCGCTAACCTCATCAGCTTTTACTTCCAATGCTTGGACATTTCCCGTGACTGAGAGTAATGCACCATCGAATAGAAGATTTGCTTCTGCGTTGACGGTGTCTCCACTAACTGATGTTACGATTCTATTGTCACCTTGATTAGTGTAATAATTGATCGGCACACCATCAAGGTCTCCACCCCAACCATAAAAGGCTGATGCTGAAACGTTCCCTGTAATATTTAGAGAACCAGTAAATTGATGTACATCATCTAGAGTGTCTCCAAAGATTGAAGATCCGGAAACTTCAAAATGAAATACTGTTTTGGTTTGGTTTTGAATCTCGAAGTTGTGGGCGATGATATTTCCAGACACCATCAAAGCGTTCTCTTCATCTGACCATAGAAGGTTAGGATCGTGCTCTAATGCAGTCGTGATACCAGCAAGTTGAACTGAACCTTTAGGTCCGGAAGCTTGCGTACCAGCAACGTATGCCCATCCAAATTCCTTCGCCATTACTCATCGATTCCCGGTCCAGTTAGATCATACATTCTTTCGATGGGTACATTAGTCAAAGAAGCATGAACATCAAAGTCTTGAGCAGCACCATTCGCAAATAGAAACATTGACTTAGTTTTTACGCTTAGTTCAAGTTCTTCGCCTGCAGGTATTGTAATCGAGTGAAAGTTTACAGCTGTGTCTAATTGTCTTCCGTTTACGAAGGTACCAGTACCTGCACCGGCTTTTGCTAAATTATTGCTTCCAATGCGGTCGTTAATTGTCGATGTTGTATCGGCAGTTGTAAAATAATCTCTGTAAGCATTGTCTTCAAAAGCCCACCAAGAAGTCAAGTTGGCTGCTTGTGAATGATCTCTTGGATCAAAATAAGCTCCTGCAGCGTAAAGATCAGTAACTTCTGATGCTGTAAAGGCCGTGTTGAATAGATACATGTCGTCATAAATATCATCATAGTTTGCGGTATCAGCACCAATTGTTAACCCTGTAAAAGCCCCAGCGGCGTCGGTGTTCGTAACCGCTAGTGTTTCATTTACATAAACCTTGTTGTCCGTACCATTAATCACAACAGTTATTAGGGCCCACTCATTTTGTACAATAAGACCATTGCCGCTGCTTTGGCTGGCACCAGCAACAAAAAACTTTAAAGCTCCAGAGCCAGTCCCTTGGAGTCTTGTGTTTGCTGCCCCTCCGTCGAGTTCGATAACCCTAGCTAGAGTTGCTGAAGATGTTGGTTTTATCCAAAAAGATATTGTAAAAGCAGACGATGATGTAAATGTCCCCTCAAATCGATCACCGGCGTTTGCTCCGGGCATATCAAAGCCTCTCCGAGCATTATCGGCAAAACCAATTTTGAGAGCCCCTGAGCCAGTGTGATTTTTGACCTTGATCTTCTTCGTCACATTTGGAAACTTTATATATTGGGTACTTCCATCTGCCAAACCTGTTACGTTCTTTAGCCAAGGCCTGCCCGATACTTGATATGACCCCATGTTGTTGAGACCTGTTGTGTAATTAAAACTCATTAGGTCGCCACCCCTTCTACATTGTCTAGACTAAACATTCTGTCATTGGGGATTGTCGTAAGTTCTGCGAATATCTGAACATCGTCATTTGTCGATCCAGCACTTGCATTAGTACTTGAAATAAATATCTCCTTACACTTTACGTCAAATGTCTGTGAGCCATTTGCTGCAATTGTAGTGAAGTTATCATTATTATCGGCTCCTTTGACGTAGCCATGTTGACCAGCAGTATAAGGTGCAAAATGAACACGGATAGCATGTCCATAGTTTGATTTAACCGTTATTGATTTAGAAACAGATGAAAATTGAAACCTTAGTGAGGATGTTGTGTCACCCGGCATGTTAGATCCGCTTAGGTAAGGTTTTCCACTTACTTGGTAAGATCCAACGTGGTTTAACCCAGCTGTGTAAAAATTTGAACTCATAAATCTCTCCTCTCTTTTAGGACTAAATAGTTAATCCTTATTCTTCTTTATACGTGCTCTCCACTTTTTACGAGCAAGTCTCTTTTTTTCAGACTCAGAAGTGAAATGTCTGTGGTCTCGAGCTTCTTGGATTATTCCAAGCTTTTTGCATTTTTTTGTGAAGCGCTTGATGAATTTTTCCATCGCCTCGCCTTTGCGAGGTTTCATTTTGTAATTGGTAGCCATTATTTTCCCTTTGCTAATTTTGACCAAATAGCAGAAGACATTCCGAAAGCTGAGATATCAACTCCGGGATCGCTTGGTGCAACACCCTCTAAGGCTTTTGAACCGTGACCTCCGGAAGATTTGCCGGCTGCTTGTTGGCTTAAAGGTTTTGTACCTTCAAACAAGTCCACGCCATTGTATGCATCTGACCCAATTGAGTCAAGCATTCTTCGTCGCTGTTCTCTTAGTTTTCTCTGTTGTGCTTCTTGATCTATTTGTGGTTTTTGATAAGTTGGTTGAGTTTGGGTTTCGACGATACGTTGACCACCGGTTCCCTTGACAACCTCTGATATGATTCCAGAGAGAACTCCTTCTTCAAAAATCACCTCTTTGATACACTCTTTGATGAGTGGCTTTAAGGTTTTTCTTAATTGTTCTTTGTTCATTTAATCTCCAAGAATCTTTTTAAATAGATTGTCAATATTGTTTTCTTTTTGTTCTCGCAACTTTGTCGAGAATCTAGTTGGCTTTCTAGAGCTTTCGCCCGGATAAACATAGGCATCTGGGGTTGATGGTTCGGACACGATATCAAAGCAAATTAGTTGAAAGTCTTCTTCAACGATTGTTGATCCCATTGATTCTCGAACCGATCCCAATCCTCGAGATGAAATCCCAAGCTTCACACCAGCGTTGATGAGATCCTTTAGGATTCTACCGCTAGGAGTGTCTAGGACCTTGATCTTGCCCATTACGTCCTTACCTTCCCACCAACAGTCAGTGACCATGTGAGAAACGTTCTTAAGGTTAATTACGGAGTCGTCAGGGTGATCTAGTTCACCACACGCTCGGTTGTCTTTAACGATAGCCATGTAATTATCCATCTCTCTCTTGAGGACTTTGTGTGGATACTTACGACCGTTACCATTCTTTTTGTCTGCTGTCTGAATCCGACCAGTCAAATAGACTGCGCCATCTTCAACAACTTCTCTCTTCTCTCGTTCAGTTAAAAGATCCAAGCAGCGACCGTCGGGGCATAGTGCGTGAAACTCTCTTAATAATTGTTTACTCATCTTCTTCTCCAAAATAAAAAGGTGGGCAGAGCTAAGCTCCACCCTTAGCGGGCGTTACCCGCTTGCGCTACGAACCTGAGCAGCAGCGACGTACTGGTTGTAACATCCAGCGCGTACTAATCATCGACATAATCACCCCTGGTCTCGATGATAGCCTTAGTCCAAAATCATCGACTAAGACCGAAATTAAATAAGATGTTCCGGCTGAAATACAACCAAGAACAAATGCATTCCCGAGAGAATACTCGAAACTAAATAGTTCCGTAAATGGAGAAAGGAGCATTAAAACCCAACCTATATGAAAGCCCACACACAATGGACAGTTCCAAAGGGTGTTCCATTTCTTTGTATAGTCCTTCTTGGGCCGGATGTCTTCGAAGATTTTTCCATAAACAATCATGAAGGTCATGCCGTAAGAAGCTAGGATGAAATGTAAAAGTTCCAAGGACTCTCCAAATGTTAATCGTCGTAATTTCTTTTAAAGCTAGCAAAGGCTGCTTGGTCTAAGAATTTGTTAAACTCTTTTTCACTCATGAATCCTGAATTGATAACTTGCTCTAAAAAGTCCATGTGGTTAGCTTCATATGTTACTATTGACTGTTCATAGACTTGTGGGTTCTTATGACCTAGACTGTGGTCTGTTGCGTTCTCATCCGCAGCCGCTAAGACATCGCAATCATCATCTGGGTCTGGTGTTGCTTCAGCGTAATCAAACGTGTTGTTACCAGCAGGAGTCTCCACCTTATCGAATGTTTGAGTGTTTTTCTCAAACGACTTCCACTTCGCAACTGCATCTTCTTTCGTACCTACGTTCTTATCTGATGTAAGGCCGGCATTGTTTTGATCTGCTACGTAAAATGCGAACCCGTAAAGTAGTCCACCATAGCCAACGTTTCTATATTTCTCATCAGTGTGGATGGTTTCGATGTGCCATGACGGATTTCCACCACTTGGGGTTAAGCATGGCCCGTCACTCTTTAAACTTGACAGGGTAACTTCTCCGATTATTTCTAGTCCTGCGACCATCTCGGCCACTTCCGTTCCAGGACCTGGAGTGTAGAGTGTGAACTCTGCATCACTCTTGGGACTGATCTCTGCTCTCAAACAGACAACTTCATCACCTAAGCGGGTGCCTCTCTTTTTCTCTTCTTTGAGAAAACGACGCCAATTTTCCATGATAAGTTTTTGGTTCATTAGTATGCATATCTCCCATACATGTATGGTGCGAAAAGAGGACTCTGGTTCATTGAACCCTTTCTTTCGGCTGCTGGTACTTCTCCAAGTTCTGTAGAATATTCCCCATCTGGTTCTAACAAATGGTCATCTTGCATATCGTCATATCCAGTTCGCCCTGTGATCATAGGCTCTTCGCCTTCCATCCACTCGGCTATCTTCATTATTGTAATCTCCATAACCTTTTCGCCTTCTTGCAACTTAGCCTCAAGCGAACCATAAATGTTACCACCTTGGATTGAATCTATTTCTATCAGGCCATTCTGTCTCAAGTATTCGAACAATCTAGATTCGGCACCATAGACAAGATCGGACAAAGTTTCTTTCGCAAAAGCCACGACTTTCTTATCACTTTGCTTTATTACGATATCAATGTCTTTGTGGTCCATAATCATCAAGTCGCCATTGATGGAGGATCGAAGTTTTAATTTTGCTTCAATTCTATCTTTTTCAACAACCTTGATGGTAATCCCATCATCTGGTGTGTCTATTGGGGTATCCTGCTCTTCATTGTCTACCACGTTAATACTAATTGACATTTCGCTTTACCTCCGCTAAGAGATCTTGAATATAAAATATTTCTTCAATAATCTTCGAATTTAAAGGGGTTTTCGCATAACTATCCAGCTTTGCTCTAACTTTCTTGAAATTTTCATTTATAGGCGAAACGCTTCCTTCTACAATTTCGGTAGCAACGGCTTCTTTGAGGCGCCCAATTTCATCATTTAGATAAGACTTTAGGCCCAGTCCATTGTCGGAAAAAGACACTATAAAATTGCTTAGTAATTCTTTCTGTTCTTTAAGTAAAGAGTGCTGATATGTGTTGTTGAATCTTTTGACAAACATTTTAAACTCAAGTTGATCAACTGGTTTCATTTCTGTCTGGTTTTCATCCAATCTAGTAAGAAAACTTACCACTTTGTCTTCGAGCATGATTCTCTTTTTTGCTCCAAGGTTTGAGTTTTGAAAGTATAAACCGATTGTTGCGATGTCTTTATAGTTTGGAACAAAGTTTGAAAACGCTTTGTTACCCAAGGCCTTGTTGATCTTGTTGATCAACGAGGTTTGTTCGTTGAAGATATCTTTCCTATTTAGGTTGTCGAAGTCTTTCTTTGTCTCGACCATGAGTCTCTTTGAGAAGTCTTGCTTAAGCGACTTGCTTTCTAAGAGTGACTTGTATAAATCCAACTCTTTTGAAAGAGGCTTTCCTTTTGTATAAAATTCGCGCAAAAGACCCTTGACTTTCGACTGTCTTACTTTGTCTTCTTGTAAAATTGCTTTTGTTAATTCACGAATCAGGCATTCGTAAAGAAAAGCGGTGTTTCTTTTCTTATTATGTTTCATCTGTATTTTCCTTTTTGTTCAATGATTCAATTAGTGATTTCATCTCACTGCTTGTGTTAAATAGTTTCTCTTCTTCGTTTTCGTTTGATTCGTAAATCCCTCTAGCTAGAGAATCTAATCCGCCGAAGCCGACTTTTCCGGGAAATGTTGTTCTTGAGGTTGATCCGCGAACTTCGCCGCTAAAGGCTTGGTTTTTCATTTGCTTTGAGAAGCCGCCTTTGCGATAAGAAGATTTGTGTCTTTTGTATTTGCCTCGAGGTTTTGCGTCGTCGTCGCGCTTAGCTGGAGGTTCAGCCAATAGGTCTGGTTCGTCCCCACCAGTGTCTGCTCCTGCATCACCACCTAGGTCACCTCCAAGGTCTCCTCCGACATCATCACCACCTAAGTCGCCACCTAGGTCTCCCCCGAGATCTCCTCCAAGGTCACCACCCAAGTCACCACCAGCATCCCCACCTTCTGGTGCAGATCCGGCAGCCTCAAGACCAGCCATGAACTTCTTGTCTGAGAACATTTCTCTTTGCATTCTCAAGTATTCGTCTTGCGACAATCCAAGTAGATTTTCTGAAACCCAGCGACGAGAGAAGTATCCCTCTGTTGCAGCTCCAGCAATATCAAACTTTGTCTTCCAGTGTTCAAGCTCTTGCATCTCTGCGATTTTTGATGGATTATTGAGAGACAGTTTAAAACCTAACAGGTCGTCGCCACGATAACCGAGAGTATAAAGATGGATGATTCCGATCTTCTCAAGTTCAGTAATCAAGACTCTCTGTAGTCTCTGAATTGTTCTTGCGAACCTAATATCTTTCTGTGCAAGTGTTGTCTTGTCTTCGGTCGCACCTTCTCCCATTGATAGATAAGATTGGGGAACTTTAAGTGCAGAGAATAGTTTGTCTCGAAGATACTTAACGTCTTCGATCTGTGCTGTGAATTGACCACCGGGAAGGTTCTCAATGTTCGTAGAGGACTGTCCGCCTTTGACTGGAATGAAATAATCTTCTTCAATCGATAGTGGATTATAGCGCAAGTCTACACGGCCTGAGGTGGGGTCTACAACTTGGTGACGCTTCATTTGTGTCATAACCTTTTGCATGTACCCTTCGACATCTTGAGGTGCGATACCACCAACATCAATCTTAAACACACGTCGCTCTGGTGAACGAGTAATACGATAGGCCATCATTGCGTCTTCGAGAAGCGTAAGTTGTCTCCAGATGCGTCTAGAGGGTTCTAAAGCCGATGTTCCGTATGGAGCATGCTTGTCGTTTCCAAGGACTCGAAAGTGGGCCATTTGCCAATTCTCTAGAGTCAAACCTGCCGAGTTCCATTGGAACTGGACATAATTTGGGTTTGTTGGATCTTCACCCTCAAGTCTTTCAACTTCTTGTGGTGGAAGTCCAATGCAGTTTTGTAAACCTTTTTCTTCGTCAAGGTCAAGATACAAAAACATGTCTCCGTACTTACACATGGTTCTTGCCCAACCAAAGAGGTTGTGTTCGATATTCATTACATTATAATACAATGCATGAAGGATGTATTTGATTTCATCATTTGGACACTTGATATGCAACATTGGAGTCAGAGCCGAGTGGGTTGTCATCTCGTCTGCATAGATATCGAGAGATGATGCGATCTCTGGTGTGAATTCCATTTGGTCAAAGTCAACATATCGCTCAGTACGATTTCTATTTGTAATCATGTTCAAGGCCATGACGTTCATTGGGTTATATTCAGTTTTTTTGAATTGTTGACCTGAGGCAGTTCTAAATCTTTTTGCGTAATTATCTAAATGCCGCCGCCTTAATTGTCTACCTGATTGGGTTCTTCTCTGAGTTATAGGTCCAGAGAACATTCTTGTTAGAGCTTTGAATAAGTCGTTTTGATTGTTATTCGGGTTTCTTTCGTTGCGAGCCATTTTTTATCCTTTGTATATCCACAAAAAGTTTTTTGCTTTTTCTATCTCCTCCTCGTATTTCTGCTCGAACGTTTCTTTATAAATCTTTTGGCCCTTGATTTGAGTGTTCATAGTCGTTGTAGACTTCATCAAACCACCGATCATTGCCTTTTTGTAAGCCATATCTCTTTCGTTTTCTGAGAGGGCTGTGTCGCGTACCCAACATGCAATTGCGAGGGACATAACCAAATCATCATTGTAAGAGCGCATAGCTTGAGGCTTTCCGTTGTGCCAAATAAAAGTTTTTAGTTCGTGAAAAACACGATTGGAGTGTATATTAATTAGTTTGTTTCTAACGTATTCTTCCAATTTAGCTACGATTAAGGGTCTTGTCTTGGTTGAGGTGGTAAAGCCTAACACTGCTCTGTCGTCATTTTCGGCTAGATAGGACTCGACATATTCATGAGTTGATTTGATAGAATAGTAAAGTTTTTTATAGTCAAGGTCCTTAAGTTTCTCCAATACAGCAATACCGATGCCGTTATTCTCAACTACCAATAGGCAACTACCATATTCATTTCCTGCAGAATATAAAATGTCGGCATACATATCCAAGTCTGGCTTACCTTGATATTCAGCGACAATGGTCATGTTGTCGATTCTCAGAATATGGAAACAACTAAAGTCTGCACCATCGCCACGGGCTACGTCTGCTACTAGCAAATAGGGAATACCTTCTTCGTATTTTTCCCAAATCCAATAATTCCTATCATATCCAGCTCTATAGACTGGGTCTTTGACTAAATGGCTTATTCTCTGCAAATCCTCAGGATTAATAACTGTTTCACCTGATGCATTAAATGAACATTCAAGCTCCTGCGCGATTTGCCTCTTGGACATATTTCGCGTCTCTTTTGAGAACCACTCTTCGTCTCTTTCTGGGTGGACATCCCACATTAACTTTGTGGGAAAGAAATCATTCATTTCATTCTCAGCTTCAGTGTAAGACTTGTGAAACCAGTTTCCAACGCCGTTAGGGGTGCTCAGAGCGATACAGCGCCCCCCTGTAGACAAAGTAGGGTAAAGACCCGTCCAAAGCTCTTCGAGGCCGTCAACGAATGCTGCCTCGTCAATGATGAGAAGCGATAAAGCTTCTGAACGACCAGCGTCACCTGATGTGGTTCCAGCCTTTACTTGAGAGCCGTTTGTCAACTCGAATGATTGCTTGTTGTCTGTGGCGATCTTCGCAATCATCATCCAAGACGGAAGGTTCTTGAAGATCATCTTGACTTTCTTTACGAGGTTTACCGCTGTGGATAGTTTCGTTGCGATGACGAGAACATTCTTTTCTCGATGAAACAGCATGAACCAAGCAACATAGGCAGCTGAAATGGTTGAGATTCCGAGCTGCCTTGCTTTTAAAATTACGTTGAAACGATAATCATTAAAGTTCTTGAGCATGTCCTTTTGATAGTCATAAGTCTTAAAAGGAATTTGGCCATGCATCGGATGAGATATCTTACAATAATTATCAATAAAATATTGAGGATCTTTTCCACATCTTACAAGTTCTTTAACGATTTCATTTTTGGTGAGTTTCATTCAGCCTCAGTATCTATTTTGCATACCAGGATTCTTCATTGATGAAGGAATGGCCACTGAACCTTTACGATATCCAGCTGCTTCAACTGCCTTCGTTGCTTCCAAGGCTTTTTCTTCGCCACAATAGAATTCATATAGTGTTCCGTTATCTACAAAACCTATATATCCATTGTTGAAGTCATAAGTTCCGTCTTCTCCGTGTTTGGAGCGAGATCCCCATTCACCACCTTCTTTGCAGCCAATTGATTTGAGTTCTTGACTTAGTGTTCTGCCGTCAGAAGCTTCATTCATGATGGCCTCAATCTCTTCTTTTATGATGCGCTTTAATGTTTCTTTATTGAGTTTCATTTTTGATTATCCTTTGGGTTGATTTTTTCGTTTTGGGGGCGCTTTGCTTTCGCAGCCTCCAAAAACCTCTTTGTAATATCTCGAGTAGTAGTCTCAGATGGTGCATTGATTTGATCCATCTTGAGTCCACCAATCTTGTAATGTTGATACGCTTGTACGAATGTGCGAACTCTTGATGTTGTTTGTACAACAATTTGTGGATCGCCTTTAGCAGTCAAAGATACTGATTTACCGGTGATTGTCTTATATTCTTTTTGCAAGAACTTCTTGACTTCGTTCAATGTTCGTACGATTTCGTTTTCGAAACCATCATCTTTCAAGTCCCTCATCATAACATCAGATTGATAGTTAATGATCATTGAGTCTCCATAGAACTTTACTTTAAAACCGTCGATGACTCGTTTGTCAAGAAGAGGAATCCCTTCTTCTCGCATGAGACCAGTCTTGCGAACTTGCCCGTCGTGTGAGTAGTTTTCCATGTGCTGACCTCCATCGTATGAACCGTTGGCTGCCGCTTGGGAAAGTCCTCTGATAATTTCTAATGTTTCTTTGCTCATTTGTTTGGTCTCCATCCAGATTTCCATCTTTCTTCTCGGCCTTCAATCCACTGGATGTAACATTTATAGCAACAATCAAATTTCGTCATGTAAAGATCATCAACGGATTTGAATGAATAAGTGTTACAAGTTGGACATGAACGCTCGGATTCTTTATTAAGTAGTTCTTTTGATATTAAAACTCCACCAAGCTCCACTCTTTCGCTTTCTGTTTTATCATTGCGATAGTTCGACTTTAGTTCAGCTAGATACTCTCTTTCTTTATCATCATCCCATTCTGACTTGGGATTCACTACGGCTTCTTTGCCGTACCTTTCTGCTATTGCCTTTTCAACCTTAATGGCGTAATTTGGATCTTTACTCACTTTCACCTCGTTTTTGCCAATCATAAGAAACCTTATCTTCTTCGATAGGTCCGCCTTTTGCCCACGTATAACAACTCCTAGCAGAGTGACACTTAAAATTATGCATCCAGCAGTAACCAAGTCGTCCATCATCATCAGATGTTGTACCGGGCATGCACTCATCCATTCTGGGGCTTATATCGAAAGCAACACAATTCCCACAAAGCGACTTCTTTGCTGCTTCCACGTCTGTATCCCAGTGTTCCGCTATTTCATCCCAATAGTCTCCGGGCTCATCCACATTCAGGGGGCCGTACTTAATATGCTCAGCTTTGATTGCCGAGTCTCTATTTCTTGTATTCAGCTCTAGATCTTGTGTTGGTTTTGGGCAAACCATGTTGACTATCTTTTGAGTCATTCTTTTTAATCTAATTCGTATCATTTATTTCCACCACTGCATAGTATGTCGCAAGAGAAGATGCTGTTCCTAATGTAAACCCACCAAAAAAGACCCACATAGATCTTTTCGGATTGATGTGTTTGCGCAAGGATTGGATTTCTTGATCTCGAATTTCAATCAAGGCATCGTGTTTCTTTTGCAAAGTTTCCTTTTCAATACCTAAATAGTCAATTTCTAGTTGTTTTTCCGCTAATTGAAGTGAATAATTTAAAGACATTTGAATCTCGCACTGTTGTTCTGCGAACTCTTTGCCTGCTATTATTGAAGCGACTGCTTCGTCATTGAATAGTCTGCCACCAAAAGGAGCCGCCTGACCTTCATTAAGAGAAGTCATGAGCGGCTCTGCTTGTACTAGTGAGACTAATAGTAGTATCATTTTAGCTTCGCGATGTTATATTCTTCCATCAATATGCGATCTATCATGTCGGGATCTTCTTTGGACAGCTCGATGAGTTCAAGCTTTCTTTCGATATCGTGTCTCTCCAAGTCGGATGTTGCTGTGTTTCTTTTTTTCATAAGAGTCAGCTTCGATTCGGAATACTTCTTCCTCGCCAATGCCTTCTTTAGTCTTTCATCTGAAGCTGTCTTTGTGACTACTTCGATTTCTTTCTCTTTTGCTGCAGATGATGCTTCGGCGGCTTGGACTTGTGATTGCTTGCTTTTGCGACCGAGAATAAAAACAGTCAACACAACAAAGGCTGATACTATTAATTCCCATTTATCTTTTAACCATTCAATCATCCTTTCCATACCTTCGCAAAGTCTATTGCGGTTTGTCCACCGATGTAGGTCATTGCGATCATGCCCCAAGTATCGGCATCAAGACCAACTCCCCAATACAAAAGCCCAGTAGCCACACCAAATACAAGCAGCTTGCGAGAAATAACTTTTTCCTGAACTGCGTCGAGCAATCCTTTATCTTTTGTATCAAGATAAAGAGCTCTCTGAATGTCTTCTTTGTGCTCATTCAGAGTCTCCTTGATCTTATCTTTGCAGTCAATCCCTGCTAGCTTTTCAGCTATGTCGTCTTTCAGTCCCATCATGGTACCTCCATTTTGGAACTAAATAGTCGAGACACTTACAAATTGACGTGTGCGTACCCATCAGACTTATCGATTTCAATTGTTTTATCAACAACATCTTTCAGTGTATCTAGGTGAGTAATTAGCAGGACAGTCTTGAATTGAGCCTTAATCATCTGCAACAATCGTGTAAAGCCCTCCATGTGATCCGCATCCAGAGCCGTTGCTGGTTCATCTAGAACAAACAGTGATGGTTTCGGCAAAGAAGATACTGAGATTAATGCAAGTCTGACTGCCATAGAGGCAATGGTCTTTTCTGCACCAGAACCCATAGACAATGGTCTAGGATCGTATTTTGGATGTTGCAAATATATTTCTAATTTATCTCCATCTTCTGCGAAGAACACTTGGAAGTCAACAATTGAAGAAAGTATTTTTTGGATTTCTTCGTTGATAACCGGAAGCATAGACTTGATTACCTCATAGGAGATTCCATTTGCATGAGTTGCTTGCACAAACAAGTCGTAGGCTATGTAATCTCTCTCGGCATCTTTAATTTGTTTTATTCGTTCTTGCGCTTCTTCGATGGTTCTTTTTGCAGAACCCTTCTCGGACATAAACTCTAAAACTTTCGCATCACACTTTTTAATCTCAGATTGTTTGATGGAGACTGTCTTAGTTATAGCTTGTAGGTCTCGACGCAATGAAGTTAAGTTTTCATAGGCTTCGATGTTATCATTATAATAAGCAATGTCTGTTTCACAATCTTTAATTCTACGTTCCATAAGAGAAACCTTGCCTTCGCAATTCTCCCACTGCAAGGACAGGTTGCGAGATTCCGACTTTGCTTTGGCCAATGTGTCCTTTCTTACTTCGTAGTCTCTAACAACTGCTTTCAAGTAAACTTCATTGATCAACGATGCTTTCATCTTAAGATCAAGCATTTGAGAAGCAAGAGTCTCAACGCGATCCTCTACTCCCACAATGGTGACCTTTGCTTCTTCTGCCTTTTTGACAAATTCATTATCAGAACAGAATTTGCAATCTGGGTCATACTCGTGGTCATGGAGCATATCGATCTTGGACTGAAGGTTTGCTTTTTCTCGCTTTGACTTATCTAGGGACTTCTGAGTCTTTTTAAGTTCTCCCTTCAGTATCTCGAGAGTATCAAGTTCTTCTTGAGCAAGAGTTGACTCTTCTAGCAAACTAGGTAATCTAAGGTGTAAATCTTCGATTTGCGACCGCTTAGACTTAATCTCGGTAGATAGTCTATCCATTTCGGTAGAGTTCTTTAGGAGGGATTTTTGAGCCTTTGAGAGTATGTTCCTTAAAGCATCAATATCGATGTCTTTTTGAGATGCTGCTTCAACTTGCTCTCTTATGAGTTGCTGCTCTTCGTTCAACACTTGTAGTCTGGCGGTATGCTTTTCGCATAGTAACTGTTGTGTTTCGACATCTTCAACTATTTCTTCAAATTCACTTTTGGCTCTATCCAACTTCTTGGACCAATCAACTGAATTTAGGTGCTTGATGACTCCCCGCATTTCTGACGAATCTGACTTAGCTAGTTTGTGCATTTGATCAAAGATTTGCAAATCGAGAAACTTCGCAAGTATCTCTTTGCGTTTGGTTGATCCTTCGTTTAAAAAACCAAAAGAGTCGTTCTGTGCAGCTAAAGAGGTCATCATGAAGTCTTCGAGTGACCCAAAAGTCTTTCGAATGTTTTCATCTGTCTTATTTCGAGTATCGCCATTCTTGGACTCGGCTTGAGTACCAAGAGTAAGCTTTGTGAAGTCTAGTTCAGTTTTCGCCGAGATGACTTCTCGCCCTTTAGACTTTCCGGTTGTTTTCTCGAGGCTTCGAGTAATTTGATAAACATCATCGCCGACAGCGATCTCGAGGTTACAAATAGCTTTCTCTTTGTTTTGATTGATGATATGGACATTCTTTCTTTCTCCTTTGGATGTTGTATTGAAGAGCCCAAACAAGGCAGCGTCAATGATAGATGACTTGCCTGAATAGTTTTTTCCGAAGATACCAACAAGACCATTTAGCTTGCTGAAATCAATAGAATTGCCCTTTCCGTAATTAAATAGGTTGTTCCAAGTCATTTTCCTAATATCCCAAAGAACATTTCTTGACACGTCATTACCATTGCTTACTTTCTTCAAGTACTCGCGAGACAACTCTAAAACTCGATCTTTGATTTGTTCTTCTATTTCTTTTGTCTTCAAGAATTCAATCAAGAACTTTTCTTGATTCTTCTCGTCTCTCATGTTGATTGCTTTGCCTAATTTACCATCACCCAAGGCTCCCATAGAGCTGTGTGACGCTTTGTTTACAAAACTAACAGAGTATGGCTTCCACTTAACTTGTGCGTAATCACAAGCTCTCTTGAGCTTCGCAACAGGCAAATTGTATTTTGATACCAATCGCAACCTAGAACTTCGAGGCACGTCTCGCTTAGGCAGTGTACCATCTTTATTTAACTCAACTGTGATAAATGGTCGTGGAGATCGGAACAAGCGCTTCTCAACACTGTGCTTGTCTTTTGAGTGGATATTCCAAATAAGATATCCTTTGAGTTCGCTTTCTCCAAAGTTCTGCTGAACGGTAGAGCCAGCATACCAGACTCTCTTTTCGTGATCTAGATATTGGGTCCTATGAATATCTCCCAACATGGCATAATCGAAATCTGTGAAGATTGACGCGTCATCCTCTCCGTGATCTAAGGAAAAATCTGAGCCCACTAGAGAACCTTGTATGGCGCCGTGATACAAAGCAATGTTTACAGAATTATTGTTCGATGGCTTTTGCCAATTGTCTCTATCAAATACAGAAAGAACATTAAAGGTCAGACCTTGCTCTGGTGAATATTCTCCAGAGTTCTTCAACAAAGTGAAGTTTGGATGCTGCAGTGCTGCGATGATTGGCGTGACTGCATCTTGACGGTCTCCGTTTTTTAAATTACCATCATGGTTCCCCAAGATCATAATAGTTGGGGCAATATCCGCTAAAGACTTAAGAAAGTTTGATGCAACCTCAAAATACTCAGGAGACAACTGGGTCTTCGTGTGAGCCAAGTCACCTGTGTGAACGATATAGTCTGGTTGCTCTTGCTTTAGACTGTCGTAGATTTGCTTAAAGACGTGACGATACTCGTCGTGATACTTAAGATTTCGTATGTGGGTGTCTGATATGTGTGCGATTCTCTTCATTTATCCTCCAGGATTTTGTTTCGTACTTCTAATGTAACACGTTCATCGTTGTGTGTCAAGTAGAATTGTTCATCTTCTTCGAAAAAAAGTGGTCCTCCCTCCATGTAAGTGAGAGATAAGGTGTTATACTCAAACCACTCGATAGCAGTTTCATATTCCCACTCATAATATTTCCTCGAACAGTCCATCAATTGTTCTGTATCATAGACCAAGCGGCCTTTGTCGAACGCAACAATTGATTCGTTGTAGCACTCTTGTGGTTCTATTACGACAAACTCGTAACCCTTCTTGATGCCGTCGTCTATAAATTTATTCATGTTATACCTCCTATTGTATAAGATAATATAACATGTTACAATTGTCCTGTCAAGTTAGCTAAGTAAAATAATCATCTCTGAGGATACAACCATGTCGATGTCTCCGAACAAAACAGAATACCAAGTAATGCCTTGACCCAGATCCTCTCCGACGAGGGCATCAAAAGATATCACTTCCAAAACAATTCCAACATTTGGTATCGTTTCGCTCTCAAAATCTTCTAAAAACTTAACCAAACTTCCGACTTCAAACTTCTCCACATAAGACCCTCCACTATTAAATAGTGTCGAGGCTAGCGGAAGTTATTCGATATGACCAGTTCCTACAACGGACCATTCGAGTTGCACATCAACATAGCCATTGAGACCTTCGTATGGAACTCTTTGTTGGGAAAATCTTGTCATGTGGATCGCAGTTAAAGACCATGTAGGGTATGATTGAAAATAAGATCCATCAAAATTCATATATCCAACATCAGGTCCAGAGCACGATACTACACCGAGAAGCTGACTACCATCGGACGAATAGGTTGCGATTGTGATGTTGAACAAATCTTGACCACCAGATGGTCCCCACGAGAACTGCGTTCCAAACTTGGACACAACTGCTGCGAAAGCATAGGAGATATCTACATAGCGCATCTCGTATGGCTCAATAAAGTCAAAACCATGAATAGATCTGAATTGGAATGATGTTCCATCTTGAGTTTGCACATTCATTTGAGTGTCTCGGTCATATTGTGCTTCCGTCAAGAACCCGCTATAGATGTTCGAGTTATTAAAGGCTGTGAATGAGTTGGGGTTTCCAAATACATTGAGAGACGAGCCAATGTTCTTTCCTTGTACAAAGATGGACACAGGGTTCATTGAGTTTACACACTGTCCTGACGGTGGATACCATGTTGGATGTGTCTCACCTATTTTGTCGTGAAACTTTGCTTCGAACTGTATGGTGATCTCTTGAGACACGCCCATGCATTGTAGACAAGCAATTTGTTCTAGATTGTAGTTTACAAGTCCAACAGTGCCTTCTAGAGGTTCATTGGATGGCTCCGTTGATGGTTCGGTAGCTGGTTCACTAGAAGGCTCTAGTGAAGGTTCTATAGACGCTTCTGTTGTGATGTCTGTGTCGTCAATGGATGTGTCTAAGACTTGGACCTTGTCCGTTGTTCTAATTCCGATGTCTCCACCGCAGGCCAAAAATAAGGCTAATAGCATAATAACTCCTAGTGCTCTATAACAATTATGTAGCCTAGGAACTCCCCGCGCTCATATTCTAGATCGTAGTGGCTCAATAGCGAACAAACAAGATCCTTCATGGCTTCTGAGTTTCCGGTGACAACCTTCATTCTGCATCGCCAATTGCTATTAATAAATAGTTCGAGTTTGCGTTTAGCGTCTTTATATCGAGAACCATGGAGATCTATTGTTTTCATTTTCAATCCAAAATAAAAAACCTCTCCGAAGAGAGGCTAAAAGGATGCGTGAGAGCTCCGAAGAACATAGGTTCTAGAAAAAGTGGAGAGTAGGAGAGTCGAACTCCTGACCCCCTGCGTGCAAAGCAGATGCTCTCCCAACTGAGCTAACCCCCCACAATCAATATTAAATAGTATGCCTGAGCGCATTTGGAATGTTTTCTTTCTGGATTCTCAGTATTTCTCTGTAGCGAGAAATGACCGCAAAATAAGAACTTGCATCGCAATTAAGTAGCCAAGAATGGAGCTGAGCGAACGTTTGGGTTTGGCTATGTGTTACCATTCCATAGTGCTCTGAAAGAAGCTGTAGGGCATCCTCCGATGTCGTAATTGTCCATTCTGATGTCTTTTTTTCTTTTATTCCTGAGAAGTGGCTAAATGTATATCCAATCTCCGAAAATAAAGCAACGAGAAACTGTGTCCTGTGTAATCCTTTGAGGTCTTTCTCCCCATGAGAATAGTAAGACCAGCGCAACCAATCAATATCTCCAACCATCCAATCTATTTGAACGTAGTCTCCTGTTGGTCCGTCTGCATCGTGTTGCTCAAAACATGTAAAGATGTTACCAGCGGTCACTCTATCATTTACGTCAATGTTGTTCTCCGCAATTTTACCAGAAATTATCGTAAGCAAAGCCCGCATCTTAGACATTTGATATGTCGCAGTACGTGCTCTCTTGTGGATCTTTGTGTAGAGATCATTCCAGTCGTCCCACTCAATCCCCCACTTTTGCAACTCAGTTGACGTAAAAGAGCGTGAGATGTGAGTTGCATCAATAGCCATATCTAAGTCACCAGAGATCTCTTTCTTTCCTGCTGAACCTACTGGTTCGAAGAAGGAGAGAGAATGAGCCTTCATTGGGAAGATCTCTGCGAGTGTCTTGATGTAGGCTTTGATTGTTGGCTCGACTCTATCTCTAGGAATTGCCGTTGCGATGTTTTTAAAGATGTTACCACCCATATTATCCTCCATTGTTTTATATAAGATAACATGTTTCAATTGACTTGTCAAATGTTTTCTAAAAGTTTTTCAAAGAAATACATTTCATTCTTGATAGGTGCTGCTGTTTGCATTCTCTCTTTAAACTCTTTCTCGCCCATTTCGCCAACATCTTCTTCATCGATTGGAATCTTGAAAACTTCCAAGTCATACTTCAAAAGAGACTTGATGATCCACTCGGCTTTCTTCTCGGCGTCATAGTCAAGAGCCATGTAGACTGGTGTGTCGTGAATAGCAATGGCTTGAAACAAGCGTGACTGCTCTCTAAGGGTTGAGCCAAGGATTGGAATGGCGTTCTCTCCTGCTGCGATTGCGTCAAAGACACCTTCGACAAGAACGATTGGTTCATCCCAGTCAATCATCAACTCATTAAAAACGATGTCACGATCCGCTGGAGGGTTGAGGTACCTATAAGAATGCCCAACGTAACTGCGAGCGATGAAGTAATTGCAATCTCCATCCACGTCAAACGACGGTATAATAATTCTTCCTGCATAACGGCCC
>Ga0098060_1000186_pt1 | contig 29991 bp, 44 predicted proteins | sample 21_taG_FD_77063 | JGI IMG/M metagenome (GOLD analysis project Ga0098060, IMG submission 77063) | Marine viral communities from the Subarctic Pacific Ocean - 21_ETSP_OMZ_AT15319 metaG | ecosystem: Environmental > Aquatic > Marine > Oceanic | place: Pacific Ocean | collected 2015-01-19 | reverse complement strand
TATGTGCTCATATAAACTAGCGTCATTAAAAGTAATAATTACAGCACCTTTCTGAGCTGTAATAAAAGACACGTGTTTTGTAGGTATAGCTAATACGCTTAACCCTACGCCAGTATCCGACGCTCTCGCGCTGTTATCGTTTATTTCTTCTTTTCGAAATAAGAAAAATTTCTCCATTGTACTAAATTACTTTGCAAATATACAACAAATAAAAAAGGCCCCCGAAGGAGCCTTTCTTGTTATAGTATAAGATATATTATCCTGCGTCAACCAATGTGATTGCACCAATAGATTCAATATCAGAGTGTAAGTACTCACCAGTAACATCATCACCAACTACAAGGAAAGTTTGCTTACTGTGAGCAAATGCTTCAACAAGTCCTTTCCAAACAGCTTTAGCGTTGTTGTCTGTAGTGATATTCACAGCAATGAGATCAAAGTTCGCATCGTCACCAGCGGTGTCGTTTTGAAGTGATTCAAATACCATTGTGAATAGGTCCTCATCTGCAGTAGCATCCATGTCGCCAGCTGCACCCATAGAGAACCCTCTGAATTTACTCATTGGGTAACAAACAGAGTCTTGACCCTGATCGTCAGCAGCAGCGGTTGCTGCAGTTCTAAAGTATAAATATTTTTCAGCCATATTTTCTAATTTTTTATTTGTTAATATTATCCTTTAATAACTACGTGTTGGTTAGCAGCACGAACACAAAGAGCAATTTCTGAACGGTAGTGGAACGTAGCAACGTCCTTACCAGCATCTCCATTGTTATTATGTCCTAAAACTCCTCCACCAGTTACCCAGTGCTCCATTTCACGATTATATCCGTTAGCCTCTTTGTAGTACATTGCTAAAGAAGGTGCTTTAACACCTGTGCGAGCATCTGCAATTTGAGACATAGGGATCATAGCTCCTTGATACTTAGTAGAAGCACCAAGAAGAGTTGGATCGTTTAGAAGCTTCCAGTCATGCTTGTGGAATGTGTACCCACCACGAGTAAACGACTTAAATCCAAGCTTAACAGCCATGTCAGCATCGTTGTTAAACGCACCGAACTGTCCAGCTAGACCAGCAGTAGTTCCAGTAGAAATACCTGAAGCAAGCATATCGTCGATAGCTAAATCTTGCTTTCTGTTTACGTACATAGCGTACTCAGAAGTAGCACCGTTCTTATCAAGCTCAATAATAATATCGTCAAACTCAGCAAAAGAATCAATTGGATTAGCGTTAGCGTTGCTTATGTTAATTCCACGACTTTCAATAGCAGAGAAATAACCTTCAGAACCCGCGATGTTATCAGACAAGTCAGCAGAGTCGTCAACTGTAGCAGCGTTTTTCTCAGCGAAAAGCATCATCATTTCACGACGGTCTTCAAAACGCTTACGAGCCTCTTGCTCCCCGTACATAAACCAGCGGAAATCTCCTCCACCCATGTTAACCCAACCAATATTTGTAGCTTGAGAACCATTTACTTGATAACGATCTTTAACAATCATAAATGGATTCTTTCTTTTCACAATATCAGGATCAGTAAATTTAGTAGGTTGATCCGTTCCTTGAGCATACATATTTCCCAAGTGAATAAGAGTCTCAGTACTAGTAGTAGTAGCTTCAGAAGGAGCTCCGTTACCACCGTCAAGACGCTCAAGAACAATTACAGGATCAGTAGCTGTAGAAGCTGACTGAACAATGTATCGACTTCCTGTATTTACAGACATTACAACGTCACTTGGTTGCAGGAAGCTAGAAACGTGTGCGGACTGCTCTCCAGCAGCAGCCATAGCAGATGTATCAACTGTAGCTTGAACAGTACCAGCAGCAGCTCCATCAGAACCAGCAGCAGCAGATGCAAAAGTAACAGCGTCAATCTTTGTATGACGACGGCCTGCCTCCCACCAATCAACTTGGTCAGAAGTTCCGCCGCTATTAACAGCTCCAGTTAAACGTAAAAAACCAGTGATACCTTGATCACCGTATGATTGAACTAGCTCAGGAATAACGAAATCTTTATTCGCTTTTAGTAAGCCATCAACCGTAGTATATGATTCGGGCGTTAACCTTAAATCTGCAGGTGCAGCATTCAAAGGTGAAGCCCCAGTAGTAGTAGCCATATTTTCTTAATATTTAGATTTTAAAAGTAAGTTTAGAGGAGTTTCCTCTAAGTATGTTTTTCACCTGATCAGCCAACGGGTTTTCATTTTGTGGTGTCGGCTGCGGTGTACTCGATGATATGTTTGCCGCTTTATTTACAATGCCTCTTTGACCGTCGCTCATGCCTTGTCTGTAAGCAGACGAAACAATTTTATCAACGTTATCAATTACGGCCCTGTGAGAGGACAGCATATCGTAATCCCAACTTCCGTCTTGACGGACGTAAGAATCAAAATAATTATCAAGATCCGAGTTCTTCTCGATAATTTCTGACTTATAGTTATCGTCCAATCCAAAAGTAAAAGTTTTATCGCCCCCCAGATCAAATTCAAGACCTGTCATAGCGTTAACTTCTTTGGACATTTCAGACACCCACTCATCATTTATTGGGCTTTCAATTTGAGAATCTGTCTGCTCTGGGGCTTGGTAAGAACTTCTCAGTCCTTCTATATTTTCTTTAGCCTTTTGAGCATCAATTTTTAATTGAAGCTGAGATAGCTTAATTTCATCTTCCGTATTAACGTCAGCATTAAGCTTGTATTTACTCCCTATTAAAAGATCTAACTCGTCTCGATTTAAGTCAGGGTATTCAGAAGCCATATTTACTCGTATTGCAGTCATGTCATCCATCTCAGATGTATCAAGCTGCTGGTAAGCAAACCAGTCTTTTGGAGCCCTGCCCGTATCTTCAACGAATCTAGCAATAGCTTCGATCCTTTCGTCAAGAGCAGTCTGTTGAGGCTCTGATAACGCATCAAGAGAAGTAATGTCTCTACCAAGCTTCTCGCTTAGATATTTAAAGACAGCACCTTCTACCTCGTTGTCAGAATACTCAATAGTATTTTGTTGTGGTGTAGCAGTTTCCTGCTGAATATCTTGTTGTGGAGTCTGTTCTACTGGCTCTGAAGTAGTTTCTACTTGTGGCTCAGGTTGCACACTCTCCTGAACAGATTGAGACTCCTGTTGTGGAGCCTCTTCTGTTGTTGTTTCTGTTTGTTGCGGTTCTGCATTCATAGACGCAGAAAGCGCTTCTGGAGAATCGAATACCTCGAAACCTCCAATACTTTCTTTATTTTCCATTATTATTTAATTATATTGTTTTTAATATTCTACGTGTAGAGTAATGACTAACTGATCTGTACTCTCCGCAGTAATTGTATCGTTTTCAAAAAACCCTTGAACGAAACAGGTGTTTCTTGTACTCCCCCCTACAAGAACAACATCAGGACTGTCCGATGAGGTGGCCCCTATGTCATTTAAAGTTTGACTTGCAAACAAAGAAGGGGTTCCAAGAGCTGTTTCACCTACATTGGCTAATCTGCTTGCCCCTAAAAAACCGTTTACTTTTATTTCAGCAGCCGAAATATCAACAGCTGTGTTAATAGTCCCTAATTGATGTGTGTTTTCTTTAAAAAACATTAAAGTAAACTCATCAGTAGCAGCTCCAGTATCTTGCCACACAGCATCTATGTTTATAATCTTACACTTACTATGAGGCAGTTTAATTAACGTGGAAGTAAAGATAACATCAGAAGCAGAATACGCTACAAGGCTGAGTGTTGGAATTATAGTAATTATATCGTAAGCCATGTTTTAATATTCTACACCTAGGGTTATAACTAAGGAATCAGCAGCAAACGAATCAGCAGCTCCAACCTCATAAAGACCTTGTATATAGCAAGTGTTTTTTGTGCTACCTTCAGCAAGAACCAACTTTGGTAAGTTTGCTGTTGAAGCGCCAGCATTATTAAGGTGCTGTCCAGCAAGAAGCGAAGGTGTTCCAAGAGCAGCCTCTCCAGCAGCAGTATTAACCAAACGTGCCGCACCTAAATAAACATTGGTTGCCATCTGAGCACCCGAAATTGAAGGAGCTCCATCTGCGACAGTTCCTAATGCATGTGTGTTTTCCTTAAAAAACATAACAATCATTTCTTTAGCAGCAGCTTCAGTGTCGTTCCATATAGCGTTAAGAGAAACAAGCTTGCACTTATTATAGGGTAGTTTAATTTCTGTAGAGATAAACAAAACCTCATTATCAGCGTATTCGTTCGTAGAGAGTGTCGGTGTAACTGTGATTATATCAAATGGCATGTTTTTATTTTATTATCAAGTACCTCCGTACTGGTTAGCTGAGTTGTCGTTTCCGAACACTCCGTATTCAATCATAGTATCTACTCTTGTAGCATATACTTCATGCTTCTTGTCTGGATTAATAGGAATAAAAGCAAACTCTCCACCACCAATCTTGGCAACTAATCCTGTATCGGTGTCGTTGTGGACATATATATAGTTTTCTAATTCCAGCTCTAAATTCTTAATATAAAGATATGCTCTGTCACTACATTGATTTGCAACGTACACAGCCAAGTCATTAGAGTCAGCAGCAGTACCTTTTACTTTAGCCCTAATGATATTACCGCTATCTACAGATATACTTTTCTGCAGAGACAAACCGAGGTTTGTGCTCAGTACATCAAGAGAATTTATAGTTAAACTAACGGTAAGTGTAGCCATTATTCGTAGAATAAAGCATACTCTACAGTTAATGCTGTAGATACACTTGGTTGAAGTTTAATGTCGTTAGTGTCAGCGTTAGCCTCCCAAGGAAAAAACGCCCAGTCGCCAGCGTAAAGTTTACCCATTTGCTCAGAATTAATCTCTATAGTCACATACTCTGTAGCTACTGTGCTTGTATTCTTGACGTAAACTTTATGAGATCCATTTGCATAAGCATCTCCATCAAATAATGTATATTGAGAAGAAGCAGATGTAGTTTTTCTAGCTACCCCAGTAGTTTGATTTAAGCCAGTAACTGTACCAGCTTTAGTTAGTGTTGCCGTAGTAGACAACGATAGAGCGTCACCAGTCAGGTCAGAGCTCGAAAGTGTTAATGTTGCGGTTGTAGTTGCCATAATTAATAGTTATTTTATATGCAAATATAGTGATTATTTCTTTTTGCTTTTCCCAGATCTAATCTTAGCAGCTTCTTTCTTACCGAATGCGCTTTTTACACGAGCCATTGCCCAAGCATGTTGAGAAACCTTTGGTCTGTTTCCTGAACTCATATAAGCAGCAAGGCCTCTTTTATATACTTGTTTTTCAGCAGCGGAAAGACCAGCCATGCCACCCTTTTTAAACATTTTTACTTTACCTCCTCCTTTAAACACGCCCCTTCCTTTTAAAACGTCTGCACGAGTAACTTTACCGTCACCAGTAAGGTCTGGAAATTTACCCCCTTTTTTGTATTCTTTTTTTATTTTCATAGCGAATCTCTTTCTTTCATAAGCGCATCTAAATTTTTAGGATACGGCTTACCTTTTTTATATATAGCAGCTATCTTACGAATAAGCTCTGCACGGCGAGTAGGATTTTTACTACCCTTTAAATATTTTTTGTTAATCTTCAAGATTTGGAATGATTAGCAGTTTTAAAAGAAGCTGTTTTTACTGCTCCCGCATGAGGTTTATAATCTCCAGACATAAGGTAATAACGTCCAGCTTCTTCCATCCAATGAAACCCTTTCGGCGGATCAACAGAAACTTTTTTGTTAGAAATTTTTAACTTACCCCCTTTTTTGTACTTGATAGTTTTCATTACCATTTTACTTTATTAGCCCAATATGCTGCGCTCATTTTACCTTTAGCAATATTTTTACCATGTCTAGCTTTAAAAGATTTACGTCTAGCCTTGGATCTTGCATCTTTCTTTTTCCCTGCAGTGCTTACGCCTTGTTGACCAAAACGAATAAGTTTTATTTTATCCCCCACTTTAGCTACAACAACGTGTGACTTTTTAGGGTGACTGGGAGTGCGTTTAGCTTTATTATAACCGCTTACGCCTGCTCTTGTTAGTCTTGAATCTTTTTTCTTTGCCATTAGAATGCACTCATTATAATTTCATCAACAGCCTCTTGTACATCGTTTTTACTGACCTCAAGTTGCATTAGTATGTTAGCTTGAAACCTTGTTATTTCTTCGCCGTCACTAAACACTATTACAGTGGGAACTACAACAATCTTATGTTTTTTTTGTAACTCAGGACTAGCAACAATATCAACTCTTTTGCCTTTACAATCGCTTAAATCTTCTAACCAATCTACACTATTACTTGAATTAAAACTTGCGTTAAACTCTACCACACAGACTCCTGAATCTGGTATGCCAATTGCCTCTGGCATAGAAACATATACTACCGTCGACAATAAACTTAATAAGCATACAGTAAGAAATCCTTTCATGGTATATTATTTTAACTCATCAATTTTACGCTCGATGTTTTTTAAATCTTCTTTTATTTCTAACACATCTTCTTGCGTTGTCATAATAGTTTGACGAACAAGCTGATCCTTCATGTCAAACTCCATACGTGTTATCTCAGGCGCAACTGGTTCAGGCAATTCTTTTGCTAATGCTATGTCTGCTTGCAAAGCAAACCACATCCCCACTAAGGAGGCAATTCCTGCTGCTAACAAACCTATTGTTTTTAGGTCTAGCGTTACTTTAGTATCCTCTCCTACTTGTTGTCCCATTTTACAAAATTACATAATTTATTCCTACAGAGAAATCGTGCCATTCTCGGTTCCAATACTTATTGTATTTACCCTCTAAAAAAACACCAAGACTCTTATTTAATCTCCACCCAAAGATAAGGCCTCCAGCGTAATCTATCCATTGGCTACCCGTGTACTCATGATAAGAGTAATCACTACCTGTGTTTAAATGGTAGGGCATTACACTTACCCAGCTGTGCAGCCAAAACTCTTTGGTAAATTTATAATAGTCATAACCTAATACCAATGAGTAATTCCATTGACTAGGAAGCTCACTTCTTTTTCGGGTTACGTAATTATCTATAACATCTGGAACAACAACTTGCTCCCATACGTCTGAGCTGTTTGCTACAAGCTCATTATCAGGTGAAAAGTATTCTCCAGCTTGTACGTCTACTGTATAACCCTCTTGCAATGCTAGGGATGTGTAGTGTAGGTTACCATTAGATAACATCCACTCCTCTAAAGGATCGTAGCCGTAAGGTTCTGATATACGTTGTACAATACCAATGTTAAAGCTGAGGCGGTCATTAGCGTTTAACCTGTATCTCTGAGACCCCTCAAAGTATTCCACATCTGCAAACCCATCTTGCACGTACTCAACTTTTGCTATCCAGTTTTTAGCCACATACCTAAGGAAGTGATCCTGATCTAAAAAGTTTCTACCTTGCTGTCTACGCCAATCCGTTTCAAATAAAAACTCAAATCCTTTTACCTTACCTATTGTAGCGGCATCGCTGTAGGACCTTTCTGTTCCATTGTAAAAAGTGTTAGCTCTGTTTTCATACCCAAACCTAGCCATCTTTCGGACACCAGCTGTAAAGGAATAATCAAATGGAGTTTTAACAACATCTGTTTGGAGACCGCCTAAAACAGAATATACGTTATCGTCTGCAATAGAGTTACCACCGCTAAAAGCTGTATAAAAAGTAGCAAACTTAAATGTTTTTTTTAGAGTCTGTCCTTGTATGTCAAGTGTACCTAATAAAAAAACCACAAGCATTATAACGCTGTAGAGAATTAATTCGTAAACTCTATACCTATTCTTAATATCGTTTGCTTCTGGAGACATCATATTTCAAAACCAAAATTTAAAATCATAAACTTAAATTTCTTACAATGTCCTTTTGTTTTACAGTTGGGACATGGGCAGAATGAAATCTCAAGCACAGTTAATGTACCGATTCTTAGGCTAATCTCATATTTTTCTTTTTTATTACCAGCGTTCCAGCTGTTTATCCAATCTATTTTCATCACGCTAAAATTATTTGATTATAAAAATCTAAATCTATTTCCTTAATAGGGTTTATAAAGTTTACACGGCAATATCTATTTATTTCTTGCCTTTTGGTTTTGCTATTTGTTACACAAACGTTTTCCGATTGGTAAATAGCGTTTTTACCTAATAGTCTGTCTATTTTAGTTTTAGTTTTTTTATTTGTTTTATAGCTCATGATTTAATTATTTTTTTAATTGAAGTTCTATCGTTATATTTTATAACAACCTGATAAAAGCCTTTAGGAAGGTTTGTAAGGTCAATTCTTTTTTCTCTAGTCCCTAACACTACAATCTGGCCAAGTGCGTTATATACCTCTGTAATTACGTCTAGCGAAGTCTGAATGTTTAAAATGTCTAATACTGGATTAGGATAAACATTATATATACCATCTACATCGTATACACCAGATGGCCATCCAGATTCACAATAACCATATAACTCAACACAAGCCCCATCCCAAGCTACCTCACAGCAGTATGGATCTATATCTATAATCCAAGCGTAACATGAGTCATTTAAGTAGTATGGATCGCCAGCCTCGCCAATACAACCTGCGTCGTATAAACATAAATCGTTGTTAGGAGTGTTAGCTAATTCATTGTAATTCACAGCAATAGGGTCCGTACAGTCAACCAATACTTCAACGCAACCACCGTTATCTGTATTAGCTAATGGGTCGTAGTTTAACGCTTGTTCATCAGTGCATCCTAAGGTTACTGGCTCACAATCACTATTATCAGTATTCGCTTCAGGGTTGTAGTTAAAAGCTGTAGGGTCTGTACACCCATATATGTAAGGCATACAGTCACCTGCTGTATTAGCATTAGCATCGTAGTTAAACGCTAAATTATTCATGCAACCAATAATTATAGGAGTACATTCTGTTTCTACATTTGCTTCTTCGTTGTAATTAAACGCCGTACTATCCATGCAACCAAATACCGCAAGTACATCACAATCACCATTATCGTAGTCAGCTTCATACCCTTGAGTATAGTATTCTAAGTATCCAGCTTGAGTACAACCAGCTGCGTAGTAACAGCTTTCGTCCCCCGTGTTTACATTAGGGTTGTAGTTTTGAGCTGTATCATCAACACATCCATATGTGTATGGTTCGCAGCTGTCTCCACATTCAGGTGTAAAGCTGTATACGTTCCATTCAGGCGCTTTAAAAGGTTGCAAAGCTCCCTGTCCGTTATTTAAAAACGGATTAGACCCCTCTGAAAGCAAGGTGTCCCCCATCTCATTTGTTACTAATATAGAATTATGCAAGGTCTGAAAAGCAAGCTCTTGTGCAGATGATTGCTGCCCCCCTTGTTGAAAATAATATATATCTACATCCTCATTGGAATCTAACATAATGTCCCATGATTGCGAAAACTCATTTGGTCCTACAGTAAATAACCATTGATTATTTTCTTGAACCATACCAATTCCAGACATACCCCACCCGTCACCAGCGTCATCCTCTAGAGTAATAGTTATGGGACAGGGGCTATTTAGATCTGATATTGTTGCTGTACTGTCGTAGTTAAATGCATTGATATCCATGCACCCCCAAGCATGTAAAGTTGCACATGTGTCTAACGCAGTAGCATAAGGATTGTAATCTACGTAGTCGTCATCGGTGCATCCGTATATTGGCGGTATTGGTGGACAAGGCTCTGTAAAAATAGCTCCAGAATAAACAGTGTTGCCATCATCAAAACTGGTGAAAGACACATCTTCCAATTCCCATAAAACGCTGTCTTGACACGCTGTGATAACACAAGCACCGTCTGTCCCTCCCCATTGAGAAGCACTTAATCCGTCTCCATACGTATCTACAAGTATAAGTTCAAAACCTAGAGAAACACAAAAGTTGTATGTAAAAGTTGCGTTTTGGTCACCATAATCAAATTCTTGAGGAAGCACCTGCTCATAAAACTCTCCTGCAGCTAAATCTACTAAAGTAAACCCTGTTTCGCTAGGGTAATTATCCAGAGTGAGAGACATAGAAACAAGCGTTTCATCAGAAGGACACTCGTTTACATTACATGAGCCGTCATCTACAGTAGCCCAAGGGTTGTAGTTATTAGAAGATTCATCCATACATCCTAAAAGAACTGGCATACAAGGCATTAAATCAAATGAGGTCGTATCAGAAGCTGTGTTAAATTCATAGTCAAATACTTCCAATCCACACGTGTTGGTTAAGCTATACCACCCTGCTCCCCAATCACAACATATACCATCTCCAAAAGAGTCATAAATAATAAACTGATAATCATCCCCTGCTGGTAAAGGGATAGTTACGTTGCTTAACACATTGTCTTGATAAGGAGGGCTTGTTGCAACAACATTTCCACCCATTAGCACCTCCCAAGACGTTTCTCCACCGTATTGATCTGTTTGCACTGTTACATTTAACCAGCTAGCATTGTCTGGCTGAGAAAACAAAGATCCTGTAATAGAAAAAAATAAAACTAATAATAAATAAACTTTGTTCTTCATATTGCAAATATACTAATTAATCAACGCTGTTGACTTTGCCTATATTCGCTGTAGCAACTGTGTTGACTTTACCTATGCTAGCCGCAGCCACACCGATTACATCGTGTGTATAACCTGAAACTAAAGTGTAGTCTAATGTTATTGTTACATCAAAGTCTATAGTAATATCAGCTGTTGCTGTAGTGTCTGAGTTAGCATAATCGTTGTCGTGGTCTACTATAGCTAAAGTAAAGTGATCATTAGCTTTTATATCAGCTAAAGCAGCAGCTGTCAGAGTGTATTCATTATTACCTGTTGACCATGTAGTTAACTCGCTAGAATATGCCGTGCTATAATCTAGTGAACTAAAATGATCTGAAGTAGCTAAAGCTGTCCCCCCGTCCCCTCCAAAAGCGGTGCTTTTTATCATTATAGTGTCATTAGGATCAGCGTCAGCCGCAGCACCCCCATTGATGTCTATATGTGCCGCACTTAAAGTTCCAGTTATTCCGCTTGTGTCAAAATGTAAAAAAACTCTTTTAAACCTTTTGGTTCTTACAGTATTAAAATACTGAACGTCCGTTTCTCCTGTGATACCATCCGTAACGGATGATGCAGCATTTGATCTGGCTGTTGCAAAAGCTCCGCTACTGCTACCAGTACCTAACCCTTGCCTATTTACATTTATCGTAGGCATTACGCTGTTACTTCAACAAACGTATTGTCTGGGTTAAACCAAATCTGTCCATTAGATGCGTGCAAGCAATATCCTATAACTCTTACTATATTATTATTACTAGATGGAGCAGTAGAAGTTGCAGCTCCGTTTCCCGCTGTATTAATAAATAAAACATCTCCCACAGCTCCTGCATCATGGTCTAAAGTAACCATCCCTCTTAGAAGCATTCCGTTAGTGTCTGAAGCAGCTCCTAAAGCAACAGCAAGCAATCCGTCAGAAGTAGCAACCGTAGAAGCATCAGCGGCCTCCCAAGTGCCGTCAGATTTATAGTGATATATTCTCCCATCCGTCATTGATGTTGTACCACCAAAATATACTACATCACCCTCAAACGTTCCATCTGTATCCCCCGTAACCGTAAACCTACGATTAAAATTAAAATTACCGTCAGTGTCTATTTTTGCGGCTATTGCATTGTTTTGACCAAATAAAACGTTGTGATCCCCCGAACAATTAACAACAAAGTCGCCATCTGCCGAACCGATAATTAAATTGTCAGAAGCGTCAGACACTCCAATATTAACAGTATTTTCGTCGTTTGTAAGCCTTAACTGAGGTGTTATCTCAGCATTAGCTCCAATAATTAAACGGTCTGATCCAAAAGTTAAATTAGATTCAGACGTTAAAGCACTTGTCCCGTTTCCCGTTAATATTGTATTAGCGGCTACAGTTGTTAATCCAGTGCCGCCTTTAGCTACAGTTACTGTATCGGATAACGTAGACCCCGCAGCTGTTACAGTTATAGGAGCAGTACCGTCAAAGTCTACGCCGTTAATTGCTCTCGCTGTGGCTAAAGCAGTAGCTGTGCCAGCGTTACCCGTAGTGTTTAAATCTGAAGCTACAACAAAATCCATATTGCCGCTAGCATCATCATATGTAACTGCAATGTTAGTTTTAGTTCCACCAGTAGCAACTAAAGGGCCTGCAATATCTTGAACCTCTTCTGTAGATAGCTGAGTATTGTCATTAGCTGTCATATCATCAACAACCACATTTATTTTACCAGCTCCATCTCCACCATCAACGTATGTAGCTGTAACCCTAGTTTCGGTATTAGAGCTAAACATACCACCAACGATATCTTGAACCTCTTCAGTAGATAGCTGAGTATTAGTATCTGAAACGGTATTAGTGAAAGTAATTTTATCGCTATTTCTTGCTATACTTAATCCTGTGCCAGCTTCTAAAACCACGTCATCTGTAGATGAATCACTTCCCGTTAGTCTTATTTTTTCTTCATCTGAATTGTCGCCATCTACACAAGAAACACTATACGTAGGTCCAGCAGCTCCAGTAGCACCCGTAGCGCCAGTAGAGCCCGTAGCTCCAGTAACCCCAGTGTCTCCTTTAGGCCCCTTTTCAGAAACAAAAATACTTGAAGATGAAGGAGCTGTTACAGAAACAGAAGTAGACGTCGTTGAAAATGTAACGTCAGTACCTCCCGAAACCGTAGCGGTTACAGTATTTCCAGATGTCGTTGTAACTTCTACGCTCATATGGTTTTGTTAAAGAGATTTAGAAACGTCAGCATTTACTACAAAAGAACCCCTAAGTATAGTAGTGTGAGTATCAACGCCTGATGTTGTAGGTTTAATTTGTTGTAAGTCATATACATATCTACCAGACTTAACGTTTCTCATAGTGCTAGGGGTAGCGCTAATAGTGACATTACCACTATCATCAACCACAAAAGGCTCAAAAGAGTTGTCTACTTTTTTACCAAGATTAGTGCTGCCTAAAACAGGCGATGTGTTTTGTCTACCAGCACCCCCTGAAGAATAGACTTGCATAAGGAAGGAATAGTTATCTGTAGATAACGTAAGAGCCGTCCCAGAAGAATTTTTTAAAGTTAGCGTAAGATCAAAGCTGTCTCCTTGACGGCACGTTATATCTAACTTTTCTGATACATCTAAATTTACTTTACTTGCCATTATTGTAATATGTTTTGAACAGTTTCATCTAGTTCTTGTGTTTCACTCATATCTACAGGATCTATCAACTCGCCTCTTTGACCTTTTCTTTGAGACATTAGTTTGCTTTGTTGAGCAGCTTGTTTTTTAACTCTACTATCTTTTCTATCCTCTTTAAGAACTTCAATTTTCTCTTTAAACTCTTGGTCGTCAGTCTTAAATCCTAGGGTTGCTTCAGCTCTAATCATTTCTATCTCTTTATTCAACTCGTGTTTTGCTTGAGCTACTTGAATTTCTAGTTGAGACTTCATTTGAAGTTTTTGCGCTTCAAGTTGAGCTCCCATTTGAAGTTCTTGTTGCCTAGCTTGCGAAGCTGCTTGAGAAGCCTGTTGAGCCTGTTGAGCTTGCATTTGAGAATTTTGCATAGCCTGAGCCTCCATTTTATCCATCCTCTTTTTGCGACGGATAATAAGCAATCTTTCAGCTTGATTTACATCCTTTAGATTTCTAATAGCTATTGCATCTTCTAAATCTATTTGCTGCTGTTGAAGAGCCATTTGAATATTCTGCTCTAAATATGCTTTTTCAGCATCTTCCATTTCTTTCTGAACAGTAACACCAAAGTTAAACATAGGTAAATCACTAAAAGAACTTAAAACCTCCATGTTCGACTTACCAATAGCATTTTGGTAGATAGTCATAAGCACAGATTCTGGTGGTATGATCTGCAAACATTTAACAACATCCTCACAGACCTTTTTAAATAAGATCATAGAAGCGTTAGTTATATCATATATAGCATTATTACCAGCCGCAATAGCTTGTTGTTGAACTCCAACTAAAGCATCTCCTTTCGGTGTAGAAGCGTCCATAGCTTCATTGATACCAGTTGTGTCTCTAATTAACCTTAAATAGTGATTATATAAAGATATAAGCTCGTTTATATTTCTAATACTATTATCTATAGTACGTACTGGTGGGTTTTGAAATCCGCCCTCTGGGTCTTTACTTCTGTAGTAAAAAACACCAGTTTGCTCATAAATGTCATGAAGCTCAAGAGGTTGTAATTCCCCGCCTTTTCCTAGCTGAACGTTTTCTAAACCTTCAATATCTATAATTAAACCATCTGGCTTAGCTTTAGCTATAGATTGCTGTAACTTTAAATGAGTTATTTGAAGCATATCAGCAAAACCAACGCACCCATCTACCATAGACTTAGGCATCATCCCTCTAAAGTTGGTAGCAACAACAGAATAACCCATGCGAGTTCTACCTATGTCATGCATATTTCTAGGAACATTAGTTTTCATCCCGTAGTCGAAAATATGCTTTGTCCCTAAAATATATAACCCCCCATAAACGGTGACTATATCCATTCTATGAGGCTTACGCTCAAACACACCCCCTGTCTTTTCCTTATAGTTAAAACCTTCGTAGAAAAAGTTTCTATTACCGTGTCTATTTTCCTTCTCCTCGAAATGCATGCAGTCTACAGACATGAACTCAAAATCCAGTAATTCTACTGTGTAGTCATCATACCCATAAGCATTTTTGTTTAAGGAATTATCATACTTAGATCTAGAAAATTTAGATGTATCGTGTGATTTAGATCTAGCCGAATCAGTAGCGATTTCTTTATACTGCTCCTCTGTGAATCTGTCCCCTGCTAATCTTTTTAACTCTTGTATAGTAATCCTTTTAACGTTGCCTGCGTACACAAGATCCTCAAAATTGGGGTCTTCCGTTTGGCTATGTATAAAGTTACAGGGATCTACATATTCCGTTTTAATCCCATAACTAGGATCGTTAGTCCGTCTAACAACACACATGCCAAGAGCAACTAAATCATTAACACACCTTCTGTAGATAGCGTCATTAAAGTTATTCCAAGAAAGCGTTAAATTAGTGCCAATCTGAGCTGATATTTCAGCGTCAGTCTTAATGTTTGTGTCTAAAAATATATCTGCCTCCTCTAAAGTGTCTGGAAGCATTTCAGGATCTTGATCTAAAACTAAACCGTTAGTATCCTTTTTGAGCTGCATTAACTGCTCCTTTAACTCGACCTGAATTTTAATCCTTTGTTTTTCTTTATTCTTGTCAGAAGAAGATATTGGGTCAATAGCTTCAAGGTTTGGGTAAGGATTACGAGATAAAATCTTATTAGCTACAATTTTTGCGAACTTAGGAAGTACTGGTACTGGAGTATAGTCTAAATTAATAAGACTACCATCTGAGTTGTTTGGATCAAGATTTGTTAAAATCTGCTTATATATATTTGTGTCTTGAGTTCCGTTAGCGTAGTCTCTATTTCTTTCAAAAGTTTTGTTTCTCTTATTGTATAGAGAACCTGAATCTTGGACTTTTCCCCACTGAGATTCAATTGCTTTTGCATACTTTAATCCATAGGCCTTACTTTCTTTTATTTGCTGAGACGCTAGTGGATCGGGAAAGCTGCCTGAACTTTTATTGTCGTTTTTATACATCAGGGGGTAGTATTTATGCAAATATACTAAATAACACGTTTCTAAGAGATAGACTTATATCTCCTAAAGAATTTCCTCTCCGTGAAGTTAGATTGCTTCTTTTTTATTTTAGATTTTTGAGCAGCAAGTAATGCTAAACCAGAGCTTATAGTAAGGTCAAACTTTGTTCTATTATTTATATTAAAACCAATCCAATCTTCTAAAGTTTTGTTAAAATACATATTACCTACTTCTCCTGTTTCTGGATTAGTTCCTATGTGGTTGTGTACATAAGCTTCAATAGCGTGTGCGTGAGCTTGAATAATGTCTTGAGAATTGGACGGCAGCCCTTTTGTCTTTACATTAACTTTAGAACTTGCTGAAGTTAAATGAGCTGGCCTATTCATTAAATATCCGTCGTAACCCCTTGTTTCAAAGTACCTTGCAATACCGTACTTATTGTTCTCAATTAATATAGGGTAACCGTAAAAAACCGCAGCCATTAAAACATCTTCGTAAAATATTTTAGCTAACGGCGGTCTTGAAGCGTACTCTAAAACAAACATATTAGAAGGGTACTCCATATGGAATTTATTATATAAGTGTAGTGCTCCTTTTGAGCCTCGTCCATCAACCGTAGCGTCAAGATCGTATGAGTCAACACCTCCAACACCTAGGGCTATATTTGCTGGCATAACCTTACCCTTCTCGTGGATTTTTTTATTCCTTAATTCTGGTGGAGGCATCCAAGACACCTTAAACCTTCCTTTTGGATCTGGTTTAAAAACCACTTCTGTGTCTTTCTGACCATCCTTCCAGACAAAATTACCTACAACTACAGGGTTTGGGAATAGCTCATCGTTATAATGAATCTGTTCATATATTCTACCAATATTAAATAAACTCCCATCTATACTATCCCTAAAAGCCTCATCAGTGGTAAAAGGAAACTGCCTAGTTACCTCGTTTAATTCTGATGGGTCATCTTTTAATGACTGTCTTTCGTTTTTAAGATATGTTTTTGCACCAAAAATTATGTCTTCCCCATCCAAACCTTTTATAACACTTGATGGGTCTTCTACTACGGGCATACCATACTCGTCAAAAAACCCTTCTAAAGATTCATAAGCGGGTATAAATAACCTGTATAGCCCTGTTCTTGTCCTACCGTTGGCGTTTCTTTCTAAAGGGTTCGAGTCCTTCCATAGATCCTTGTACTGACTTCCACCTTTGTCCATCGGATTTACCGTGCTTCCGACCAGAGCTTTCCCCACGATTTTTCTTCCGACGATCAAACACGTCCTCTGAATCCTCCATGCGTCTCTTATGTCTGTAGGTCTTTCCCATTTTCCTGCTTCGTCTAAATATAACAAGTGTAGCTTCTCACCGTCATATGCATTATTAGTTGTGTTTTTCCAATTTATAACCGTATTAAGAGCTTCCCCAGTTTGGGAAGTTTTATTGTTTTTAGTTATTCGTTTTGACGGCTCTCTAAAAGCTAGCTCCATACGTGGATTAGTAGTACCGTCTTGTATAGGTTTAAAAAAGAATGGGTAGTTTCTGAACATATAAACCACCTTCTTCATGAAGATGTTTTCTTGTGCGTCCTTTCCCGTCTTCGACTGTATCCCCATAAGTTTATCTTTAACCTGTGTAGCTTCATCGACAAGTACAGCAGAACAAATATTGGTGTACCCAGAACGACGGCACTTAGTATAAAGCTGACCAATACAACGAGAATCAGTCTCGCAAGCAGCCATGTGTAAAAATATCTCACGTTGAAAGTTTAAAAAGTAAGGGTAACCAATGTCCAGTTTGGTCCACTGTAGCATCATGTAGTGCCTCCCCGTAATATATGTAGCTGTGCTGTTGTTATAAAACCAAAAACCCTCACGCCTACGCCTAAACTCTTCCTCGATATATGGACGAAACCTTTCTCTAAATTCTCTCGGCATCTCGGCCCACTCATCCATAGAACGAATACGAGACAGCTCCTTCGGCATATGTGTTCTTTCCCACACTTGCAACGACTTTGAATTGTCAAATCCTGAAATTTGTTTTTTCGGCGGCTTCTTGGGAAGACAAATGAGTAGCCCACCGATTTCGATAACTTCACCTTCCGTACCATTGGGGCAAATCTTAACAGCTGGCTCTTCATACCCTTCAACATGTAAGAGAGAACTCAAAATGTTTGGCCAAACCTGTTTGCCCTAAAGCTGGGAGCCCCAGACTTGGGGTTAGCTAACTCTAAGTATTCGTCACACTTACTGCACTTTATGTCGTGCACAGCTCCCTTACCTTCAATAAATCTTATTGTTACCCCAGACTTTTCTACAATATCATCGTTGCAGCTGCATTTATACTTTGCCATTTCATTTAATTTTATTTTTTTACTTTTAATCCTTTGTAACCTTTTACTCTAGATTTTTCAGACCTACCACGATTTTTACTTTTAGGCTCTACAACAGTAACGACTTTTCCTCCAACGGTAAAATGATGAAGATCTTTTCCATCACCTTTTTTTACCCTACCACCTTTTTCTGCTTTTCTTCTTCTTTTGTTTCGAGCAGCACGATTTCTTTTTTCTTTTGTTGAAGATTGGAACTTATCGTATTCTTTTTTGTAATTTCTTTTTTTTACCCGCATAGTTCTGCTAAGATAAGAACATTTTAATAGACAACGGTAACAGTCCCGTTAAACTGAAAAACATTAGCATTAACAGAGCTATGTGCCTCAATAGTGTACACATATGTTCCTGTTGCAACATTAGCATCCCACTCATCTATTGAAGAAGCGCTAATCCAAACAAGACCTCCCCACCTGTTGTACACACGTACCTCCCATTGGTCCCAACAGGATCCATCTGCAATTACCTTCCACGTATCATTCCATCCGTCTCCATTAGGTGTAACAACATTAGGCGCATATATAGAAGTTTCATCACAAGGTGAAAGTTCACCACACTCCTCTCCAGTTTCACAATCAATGTATGTAGTAATAGATACGAACTCTGTTATGGTGTCTGTAACGTAAACATAATTATCTATTATAACATCAACATATTCAGTTTCCGTTAATACAATAGTGTCGTATTCAGTAATAGTCTCTGTTATATATATCGTGTCAGTTGTTATCCACTCAACATCTATATATAACGTGTCCGTAACGTATTCAGTAACACTTATGTATTCAATGACATCTATGTATTCAATAGTTTCTACATACACGGTGTCACACGCAGGTAAAGCACAGTTTACAGCCGTGTTATTAGAAAGATCTACGTCAGGATAGTTCTGCGTTTGGTTAAACCCTTGATTTAGCGCCCATCCGCCTTGCTCTGTTGAGGCTGTTCGAGACAAGTTGATTTGCCATATGACTAATTCAGTACATAGGGTGTCATTTGATAGTATCTCTGTCCAACAATCGTTTGTGGATCCATTATAATCGTAGATATTAGCCTCCCACGTGTCGCCACTTTCTAAAACTTGATTTCCAAAAAGAGAAGCTACTTTAAACGTCCATCCTTCATGATTAACTCCAGTGAGACAGTCTAGCCAGTTGTAATCTAACCCTTCTACATGAAGTCCTAACACAAAATGGCTTACTGTTGTGTTATTGTTTACGTGAGGGCTAGCGCTTGTTTCGCAGGTGTTTCCTTCAGACGTAAATTCATTGCACCCGCAGTTTTCACTATTTATAGCCTCAATAGCAATATCCCCAGTAGCGGCATCCCAACTGGTTATAGCTACATCACACTGAGCAGATGTTATTGGGGCCCACAAAGCCAAAAGATATATTAATTTTCGCATAATCCATAATTTAATAAAAACACTTGCAAATCATTAACGCCTACTATACCATCTTCATCGAAATCACCTTGGCAAACTAATTGAACACAAGAAGCATAAGATGGGTGCTCTTGAAGAAGTGGGTATACAAACCCATCTCCATTTAAAACAAAAGCTGTGGTTATTTCAGCACAATATATAATAGTGTAACCTCCAGCAGGAAGCCCAAAATAGTGGCTTAAACCATCACAGTCTTGATATTGGAAGTTAGTCCATTTTTCAGCCCCAACAGAACTAAAAACATGCTGATTACATTGCCCTAAAACTGGCAAACTAGCAATCATTATTAATATAAATATAAACTGTTTCATTTTTAACTTTTATTTTTTTTTCGTCTTTCGTGAGTCACTTGTCTATGGCAATTAGCGCATCTAACTTCGCATTTATCTATTTCTTTTTGTATAGCATTTACGGAATAATACTCATGAACCATAGCAGATACGCTTTTATATTTATTGCCATTTACATGATCAAAATCTAAAACAATATGATTTGTTTCACCGCAATCTACACACCCAGACTCACTTTTTACTTTATCAACATATTTTTTATTTATACTTAATTGTTTTCTATTTCTTTTTTTAGACCTTAATTTTACTTTTTCTTTGTTAGCCTCGTAATGTCTTTTAGAAGCAGCAGCTTGTTTTTCGGGATTTTTATAAGGCATTATTTAGAAAATCTTTCAGCAAACCCTCCTGAATAATCTTTAACCTCTCCTATTTCTCCGTTAGACTTTAAGTCCTTTAGCATCTGCTCTAGTCTTTGTCTCTCTATAATTAACTCCTTGCAATCAGTTGCGGTCTGCTTAATAGACTGAAGTTCAGCCTTTCTAGCGCTACCGCTAATGTCTGGATCTACAGGTTTTTTAATCTCTTCTATCATGTTATCAATAGCCACCTCCATGCTGGCCATTAATCTTTTAGCTGCTGAGGCTGTAGTAAATTTAAGCTTCGACATAAAGAAGGTCTTCTGCACGGGTTCTGTAATACTCCTTCCCCTCTATCTTGATTCGATAATCTCTATTTTGTTTAAATCCTACCACATCGCCTGCTTTAACGCCAAGCTCTTCCAACCAAGGACTATCAAAAGCAACACGCCCCTTAGTGGGTAATTTTTCTGATAAGTCTACGACTTCTATCAAATCTGATTTAATATCTAACTCTTCTTGCTCTGTAAACTCTAAAAGAGCCCAACCCATTAGGGGTTTAACCTTACCAGTTTTTTTGCTTTTAAAAGCTATAGCTTGATTGTTTATAGTGTGATTAGGATCATATCTAACTAGATAATGGTTTTTATTACCCGTTAATACTTGACCTTCATTAATTACAACCAAGTGATGAAAGTATAGTGTATCACCTTTCTTTACACCTGTGTCGTACTTTAAAGGAGAGCAAATTACTGGGCCTTCTGTAGTCCTGTGCTCAAACTCATTAAACCTGTTATCTACATATAACTCCAAACCAGAGTCTGTTGTCATTGTGTCCTTGAACTGTTTCTCAAGTTCAACAACAAAAATATCTAAAGTTTTCATTTATTTTAATTAATTTAATATCCAGAAGATCCAGAAGATCCTGAGGATCTAGAGGTAGTTATTCTTGGTCTACGGGAACTTCTTTTTCTTTCTGCAGCTTCATTAGAAAGCTCTTGTTGTATTGCTCTTATTTTTAATATAGCAGCAGCATTAGCTGGTGTTAAACGATCATGAGCTTCTGTCTTGTGAAACCCTCCAACCATAGCCCCTTGATTTACATGTACATGATACGCTCCAATATAATTTGTACCATCTGGTAAATTAAGCTCTCCGCCTGATGTATATAGCTCTTTTCTTACCATTTTAAAAATTACAGTCGTATTCAATTATACAAGGCATAGAATCAACAGATTTCCAAAGAACTTGAGAATCGTCTTCGCTTTGCATATAAACTAAATACCTTTGTTTTCCGTACTTAACAAGATGCCTGTCATCAAGAACAATGGTGCTTACCTCGCCTCGCCCAGCTCTCATACCTACGTAGTAAGCCATAGCGTTTTTCGGGTCTTCCCCGATTATAATTTTTCTAATAAGTCCTTCCATTTTAATCTTCTAATTCAACACCAGTACCATCTAACAGATCGTCAATGTCTTTATATCCATCTTCTTCTATTGAGCCGCCTTCATCTGGATCATACCAAGTGCTATTTATAAATTGTAATATACTATCTAATTCTTCTTTTGAGTCAATACTGTAGCTATATATAGCTTTTAATCTAGAGTTCCCCATTATGTCTTCATCTATTAGGCCTGTAACCATAATAGAAGCAACCCTATCTCGCATACCGTACATATCAACAATAGCATCTAATTCCATAGATAATCTTTGGATCTCTAAGAAAAATGCCTGTTCTTCCATATCTTTACGAAGTAATCTCATTTAAATGCCAAAAAGCAAAGTAGCTAAAAAAAAACTTTTTAGGGAAAGTTCTAGACTAAATCAAAGGTACGTAAAAAGAAACTTCCTTAAACATCTTAGAACTAAACTTTTAAGGTTTTGTAAAAGGTATGATATTTTTGAGAAAGAATTGTTTTTTATGCTTTGGGCTTATGACTTAGAATTTTGGACCATAGACCATGCATCAAAAGAATATGAGTACTCTAGAAAACATATAGCAGAAAGAGTAATATACCCTTTAGTAAAAGAAGGGTATATATATAAACACTTCGACAAACTAACTCCTTCACAAAATTATGAAGACCACTTGTTTCGAGATGAGTTAAAAATGAACTATAGAGTTAGGTATGCCTTAACACAAAAAGCAAGGCTTTTAGTTCAGTCTTTTTATAGGGAGTTAGATTAATGTGTTTAAGCCTCTCCTTCAAGAGAAACAAAGTTTGGGTCTAACACCAAGCACTCAGCAAAATCTCTGTAAGTAATTGTTACTTCTTCGCCTTCTTCGAGCGCTTTTGCGATTTGCGGGTAGACCCTGAAGTACGCTTGTGTGGAGCGTCCGATGAAACCGTTTTCTTTAATGTTGTTGTTTTCTTGCGAGTCGCCCAAGAGTAAACATCCCGCAGTATCTTCGTCAGTATTGCCGCAATGAATAAGAATGTATTTAAAATTAGGTACATCAAGTACGTGAAGCATCCCCGTATGGATGTCAGCAAACCTTTTAGAGTACTTAGCATGGTGTCCGCCCACTGTCCTAAGACCGACACAATACTCTCCTTCAGGTATACAAGTTTCTCCCCACACTTTTTCAGTGCGGCTCTCATCTTCGAGAGTATAGCATAAAAATTTTCTTTCATTTGTTATATCAAATAGTATTCCGTTTGTTGAGTCCACTCCTTTGTTGAACCTTATTACTTCTAATTTCATTTTTAAGTTTGTTTAGTCTGATTTTCTCAGCTTCTAGAACGTGATCTTTTCTTTTACGTACTGGGTTAAAATAAAACTTTTTCAAGTTTTTAACATTTTTTTAACACTTTTACTTGGAATTGTCAATTATTTGTTTTTTATTGTAGTCAGTAAGTCAAATATACGACTTGATTTTTTAACCTTTAATTTAATATGTTATGAGAAATTTATTTTTATCAGCCGCAGCTTTACTAGCCATAACAGTAAATGCGCAAGACGAACCAACAAGAGGTAAAACTGTAGTTATAAGCTGTGCTTTCAATCAAGGTGGAGTTGACAGGTCTTTAATTATGTGGGAAGTTTGGAAAGATCCTATGTACGATGGGCCTCATGATCCTAACTGTACAGATTGCGATCAGACGTACTACTGGAAAACTCCTTACGATGAAAGAGTGCACTACTCATTTATATACGATCCAGTAATTGACGATGAGTTTATTGCTAAATCAATAAAAAGCAATAGAGCACAAACCGCTAAGCATGACGGTCAAATTATTATGACGTTTGAGGGAAATGGCTTTGGTATATACCACGTATATGCTCGCAATAAAGAAACGGGCGAGTTGTTAGGCGCTACAGCTGCTAATATTGATAATGGCTTCGAGCAGACTAACAGCAGAAGCCTAGGTATAAACAGAAACATTAAGCTTGGGGTTGGTCAAAAGCACTGCGGGGTAAGCATAGCTGGAAAAGACACATACATGTACAACTGCTGGACTGACGAGCCCTACCTAGGCTGGGAATTTGAATAGGCCTACAGGAATCGAGGGTTGGCGTATTTTTTAGGTTGCGGTTTGAGTGATTGAAGAGCATCCTTTAACCTTTTAAAAGGATTTATTGTACCTTTTCTGGTAGATAATTCTATACCGCCCTCATCGGTTCCCTTGTATTTTCTCCTTAAACCTTCTCCTTTTAGAATGGTAACACCTCCGCCTCCAGTAGGGGATGCGCCGCGAGAGTTTTTACTGTCAGTAATAAAATTTCGTCTTTCTGTAACCTTATCTATATCTCCACTTTTCAGCAATTTATCCTGTTCTTCTGGTGTTAAATTTTTAAGAAATGTTGTTACATAATCTCCTGCTGCATTACCTTCAGTAAGCCCAAGCTCATCACGCTCCCATGATATTTTACTTCTTTCAGGTTTAGTGTCTTTGTAAGCCGCTATAAGATCTTTTAGAGAGAACTTACCGCCTTCATCATATCTTTTTAAAATCTTCATCTTTTAAACAAACCTTCTAAAGCTCCAATTGCGCCAGTACCTGATTTAAGAACCTTGAATTTACCACCCATAGCCATTTCTTGAGCGTTGGGGTTTACAATAGACTTTAATTGTTCCCTTAACGCAGCAATTTCTTTTCTCTGCTCTATAGCTTTTTCTGATCTAGGGTTTCTTCTGTTTACGTCGCCAATGAGCCTTTGAATCTGTCCTTCAATCCTTCTGCGTTCTTCGGCCCTGTCATTGATTGCTCTTCTGTTTTCTGTTACAGGTTTTAAAGAATCTCTTTGCCCCTCCATCATTAAGTTGTATAATCCTGCAACACCTTGACCACCTCTTCCTATCGCGGATTGCCGAATATTTTTACCCAGAAAAATATATTGTTCATTTTCTGGATCCTTAAACCATTCTTCCATAAATTTTTCTGTAGCTGCAGTTCCTTCTGTTAGATCTACACCAGCCTCTGTTGCATCTCGAAAATACTTTCTCATTCCTTCATTATCGTTTATACCAGCGTCGTTGAAGCTAGTATAAATCTGACCGCCTGATTTTACATTCTGACCCTCAACGGTAAACTCACTTATAACATTGCCATATTGGTCTGATACCAAAGGTCCATCAGGAATAGTATATGCGTTTAATTGATTTTTAGATAAGAACTGACTAACAACTGCACCATGTAAATCACCGAATAAACCATCAGTATTCATAGTGACCATCATATCAGCTATATCCTGATCCGTTGGCTCCCTACCTAAATCTTTAGAAAGTTTGTCCAACTTTATTTTAAAGTTATCGTTAGTGTTTGCAAACTCTCTTGCTGCGTTTGCAACAGCTGGCGTGTTCTCTCTAATAGCATTAGTTGCCCTGTTTTTAAAGCTTTTATAAGCGTCCGAAAGCTGTTGTGGGTTTTGAATGTCTTGTCCTTTAAACTGCTCAGCAACAAACGGAGACTGCATAGCTTTCTCGAACTGCTCTTGAGACATGTCTGGAGAAACCGCCTCTGTATTAAAAGAAGCTATAGTTCCTGCTGCTGCATCGCTATCGCTCATTAAAGCCTTTTGATCACCAGTAGCTATAGTGCTACCTGTATCTGAGGTTTCATTTGTGGTTTTACCTCTGTTTCTCCATGTGAGTCCGCTTCCGTCATCTCCCGCAAGCCCACCTGCTCTTTCTAATCTTGATGCGGGCCTTATAGTAGAGTCATCTGGTATACGTTCGCCTTTCTCATTAGTGGGGTTTCCATTTGCATCATGGTATTGCCCACCGTGCTCATACATCTTACCACCCATCATAAATTTCTTAAGCATCCCCCCTAAGGCATACATCTTGTTATGTCTATTAACTTTCATGTTTTTTTTATTAAGCTGTAGCAGCATAGATTTCACAGTCGCAAGTTTGAGTACTTGCGTCTATAGTTATTTGAGATATTGTTTCAAAAGAGCTAAAAGCAACACCGTCTCCATTAGCCTCCATTTCGTCATCGCAAAGCATCCAGCTAGACTCAGGCGGTAGTTTAATAAAGTAAGCCTCTGCATCGGCAATAACTCTTATAGTTACAAAATTAGTTTGATCGAGATTAGTAATACGCAAGTACTTAAGATCACCATCTTTTAATTGTCCAGCTGCAACTGCAGCACCAAACAATAGTACAGTTTGTTCTGTAGTAGTCGCAGAAATTATTCTTCTATATACATCACTTACAGTGTATGTAACAGTAGTTTCCCCATTTATGGTCTGACCATTAATTACAAGATCTTCTGTTATTTTTACTTTTAAACTTGCCATTATACTCTTTTTGTTCTACCCCCTTGTTTTGGGTAATTCGTTTTTATTTTTACTCTACCCCCTTGTTCTGCATATAAGTTTTGCATACTGGTTGGATTCACAAAGGTACTTAAATCATAATTACCCTCAGGGGTTGCTCCTATAACTCCTGCCATCCCCTGCATCTGAGTAGACGGCATGCTTGCAGACATTCCAGAAAGGCTCTGGGGAATTTGTAAGCTTGCAGCAGGAGCAGCGCCAGAAGGTGTATATCCTGTGCTAGATACATTTGCCATCATGGGTGATTGCATAGGCATTTGAGCAGGAATCGTTGGAGAACCTTGAGGCTGTCCTGCTCCTCCCCCAGCACTTGCTATACCTCCTATTGATTGTGCGGCTTGTATAAATGGTTTAGATTTATCATAAAATTGCTTACCAACGTTAAACATTCCTTTAACATCCCCAGCTTTAAATGCATCTTTACCCGCCCCAAACAATTCTTTAAACGACATGTCTTTAGTTGCATCAGCTGTAGCGTCTATTACAGTATCCGTAACTGGGGAATCTATTAAACCTTCAACACCTTCTTTAATTGCTTTTTTAGCAACTTTATCTGCAGCTTTTCCAGCTTGTTTGGTTATTAAGCCTTGAGATCTTGAAAGCTGCCTAGCTTGTTTAGCAGTTCTAGCACCTTCATCTATTTTAGATATCTCATCTACGTTTTTTAACGCTTTAGCGCCTCTTATAGCGTCAAGACCTTGTTTAGCACCTTTCCCCATAATAGCCTTACCTGCAGTCTCAATAGCTTTGGCCGCTATGTTAGAGGCTTCCTGTTTTTTTGAAGCTCTAGCGTAATCTTCCATACGCTCGTACTCATAAAACTGTGAAGCTTTATCGAAATCTTCTAAACGAGGGCCTTCATACTTATCCCTTACTCTATCTGCTTTTTTTCGGAGTCTTGACTGGGCCGCACCTTTACCCTTCTTACCAGCAGCTCTTTGCTGAATCCTCGAAGCTCTCTTATCTATTCTTTCTCTCTTCCTTTGTTGTTTAGCTAGCCTTCTCCTAGTTTGTCTAAACTTCTTCCCCTTTAACTCTTGGTCAAGTCCAATACCTGCCTCCTCTTTAAACATAGCTCTAGAAGCCGCAGTACCTACATCGTATTTAGCAGAAGCTAAATCTCCTTTTACCCCAAACATTCCAACCGACGTCCTTTTGCCTGAGTCCCCTATATCTTTACTCCTACCAGTTTCAGCGTCTATAGTAGTACCCGCTTTAGAATAAGCCTCGTCTTTACCTATTCTTTTCCCTGTGTTGGGATCCTTATAGTATTCTCTGCCGTATTCGTCTGTATATGCGGTTACCATACTACAAATATAAGGGTTTTTACTTATTACCTTGAGTCCCTTCCTCCCCTATATATCTCTAAATACTCTTCTACTGGTTTATTAACCCCAGCAGGTTTATACTCTGTATTATCTCTTACTGATGCAAAGTAGTTTCTAGCACCTTGCCTACCTAAATAATTGCTTATAGCAGCCACCTCATCTAAAGTATAGTTCCAAGCATCTCCCAGCTGAGTAGCATACTCATCTGTTAAGTCATATGCATTCTTCTCTAATGAAGGTACGTTTGGTAAGTTACCATCAACCCGCATTTGAAACACCTTCTTTTGAAGATCTCTATTATCAGCAAACTGATCTCTAGTTACACCTTGCATAAACGGTAAGTCTTTAATCTCGTTATAAAGCTGTCCATATTCCCCCGTTGCAGAACTATATGGGTTCATCATTAATTCCCCACCAGCACTCTCCGCTTGTGAAACCCCCCTCATAAGATCTTCCATGTCCAAACCATTCTCCTCATGGAACTCCTGCCAGTCAATAGGAACTAAGTCTCCGTTCTCGGTATACTTATAACCCTTCGGCGGGTCTTTATGTGGTTCCTTAACAACCATCCCGCTTCTATATGATCTATTTAACTTCAAGGTACAACTATTCTTGCGTTTAAACTAATAACAGACTATTAAGTACATACAAAAAAACCATCTATAATGCTTATTTTGTTTTACTGAACAGCAGATGCCGTAAAGGTATAAACTATTTCTTTAAAAGTCAAGAGTAAAGTAAAGGTTTAAGAGACAGCCTCTAAAATGCTGTAAATAAACAGGATAAACGCATATAAGCTGACACAGTGGTTTTTTTTGAGTTTAAAATACGGTGATTTTTGGCAGATCTGGAGTCAATTTGAAAAAAATGCCAGAAATATAGAGTGTGGGGATTATATATATTATACGACGCTACGATTTCAAAACCAAAACGGATATATCGAACCCCCTCCCCTAGCTTTTTTCGTAATTTGCGCATACTTTTTAGCTTTTTGGTACAGCATTAACAATCAAGTACTTAGCATGTGTTGACTTAAGTACAGGTTCACGCTCGTTTTGTTAACGTGTTGTAACTCAACCCCGAACAATCCCCCTACCTATTTACTACATACCTACTCCCTCCCTCCTATGGTGTCCCACTCCTCCCCGTTCATCTGTCCCCTTGCCCGTGCGTACGTGCGTGATACAACGTATTTAGTTACCATCCAAATCTATTAACATATTTTAACACCGAATCGTTTTAAGGGGTGTTTAAGCCCTTTGCCCCCTTCGCTGGTAGCATAGTATTAAAAAGTCGAGATGTTGCAACCTCGCAAAATTTAACATCTGTTAACAGTATTCGTTTGGTAGTCTGTTCTTCTTTGCCTATACGTGCGTGCGGGTGCGTGCACACATCATTGGAAGTGTTAAAATAATTTTAACATTCGTTAACACTTTTAATTTGGTATTGTGAAAGTGATGCCCCCATCTTAGCAACAGGAAACAAATCAATAGAAATAATGAACATCACAATCAAGAGTAGTATACTACATGACAAACGTTACAGACGTGAGTACTCTAACAAAACTTACAGCAGTAGCAAAGGTCAGAAATCGAACAGGGCGCACAATATCACGGATGCAATACACGTTAGATACTCAGACGCAATGCAGAGAAAAGATGAGCGAAGGGCGAGGAACTTGAGCCTGAGAGCATAAGGACTGACAACATACGAGCCGATTGGAATACATCGGATAGTTGGAGAACACAACGATAATAACGGGTAGCGGCTAAAGCCGTGCCCTAAATTTTAATATATAACATTATGACTGACACACAGAAGTTTCAACACACAAGAGGTTTAGAAAAGCAGGTTAGAGACCTGCAAGCAGTAGTAAAAAGACTATTATCTGACGCTGATTCAATGGAGAAAAACATAACGAACTTAACAATCGAGCGTGACGCTTGGAAAGAGAGAGCGTGTGACCTTCAATGCAAGTAATACAACAGAATATAAATAAAAACAATAACATCATGAAAAAAGCACCTAAGTTTACAAAACAGCAATTGTCTGATCACATGTATCACATGGGTACAGCAGTATTAGAGTGTGCTATAGCACTTAACCTAAGTACAGATGAGCTAAAGGTTTTTAAGTCTAAGCATGTAGGTGTTTACTACATCGTTGGTCTTGAGTCAAATGAGAAAGGCTTACCAACCACAATGTATTTTAAGAAAGATTTTAGATATAAATAAAAACAATAACATCATGAACAAGGCAACAATTAAGACAATCGACATTATCCAAGAGAGACACCCCGAACTTTTCAAAAAGTACCTACACACCATAATTAAGGTTTGTGCGGAGAACGAGAAATGGGCGCATAGGGTAGCCGTAGAATCACACAAAGACACGTTGAGGCTGTTTGACTTAGCGCACGACATCAGCGGATTGAATCAGGAAGACGAACACTTTTTACCTAGAATATAAAACCATCATGAATATACACAAAGAAAGAGTAAACAAACTCATTGGAAAATGTTATGATATCTTCCACGAATACGGAGGGTATGACTACAACGACGAGATGCTGTATCAACTACAAGGATTACGAGAGTCCATGCACGAATGTATGAACGAAAAAGATTGGGAAGGTGTGGTAGAGGAAGCGGAGACTACAAACACATGGTTCAAGCACATCGAAAAGATACGAGAGCTACAAGAGAATATACCAACATCATTATACTGTTAATTTAACACAAATATAAAACCATACATTATGAACAACAACATCACAACACCGATAGAGGCGAACGGCTCACTATCATCAACAGACAT
>Ga0098060_1000182_pt1 | contig 30279 bp, 44 predicted proteins | sample 21_taG_FD_77063 | JGI IMG/M metagenome (GOLD analysis project Ga0098060, IMG submission 77063) | Marine viral communities from the Subarctic Pacific Ocean - 21_ETSP_OMZ_AT15319 metaG | ecosystem: Environmental > Aquatic > Marine > Oceanic | place: Pacific Ocean | collected 2015-01-19 | reverse complement strand
CTTCTCCTACTTTTACTGGAACGGTGACAGTGCCAAATCTAACAATTACAGGTAATGTGGTTGTTGACTTAGGAAGTGCCGATACCGTCACGATTGATGGAGGTACTTACTAATGGGAATCCTAAGTGATCTTTTAGGGGGTTTCGCGGCTGATTTATATAACGAAATTCCTTCAGAAATTAAGGGACTGTATACTACTGATCTGCCGCAGATAGCGTCCCCTGATATGACGTTTAAGCCCTTTACGGTTGCTTCTAGCGTTGGTGGTGTAACAGGCGGTCCAGAAGGGACTACGTTTACGTTAGACCCTCAACAGGAGGTAATGCAACAGCAGTTGTTTGAAGGCGCTGGGAACTTCTATAGTCAAGCAGCAGGCCCTATGGCACAACGTGAGCAGGACATTTATCAGCGAATTAGGGCTGCACAGTCTCCTGAGGAAGAACGTCAGCGTCTAATGCTGGAAGAGCGCCTGATGAATCAGGGACGCCTTGGTGTTCAAACCAATATGTTTGGTGGTACTCCTGAAGCGTTTGCTATGGAAAAAGCACAGGCTGAAGCTAGAAACCAAGCAATGCTGGGTGCGATGCAACAGGCACAAGCAGAGCAGGCACAACAAGCGTCCTTGGGCGGTCAGTTCTTGCAACAGAGCTACGCACCACAGGCGGCACTGTTGTCTTCCTTTGCTCCTTCTCTTGATGTTGCTAGTATGGTTGATGTGGCAAGTAGACAGCAGGGTGAATACGATCTTGAAACTGCTCTGGCTAACCTCTCTGGTAGCGTAGGACAACAGGCTGCGTTGGGCGAGTTGTACGGCTCAATGTTTGGCGGTGCTGGAGGACTGCTTGGGTCAATAACTGGAACAACAGGCGGCATTGCCCAAGAAATCATAAAGAAACTTCCATTTAGCGATATTAGATTGAAAGATAACATCACTAAAGTAGGTTCTCTCGACAGCGGTATCAACCTGTACACTTGGGATTGGACTGAGGAAGGCAAGCGCCTTGCTGGTGATACTCCTACGGTTGGTGTCCTTGCTCAAGAGGTTCAGCAAGTTATGCCAGAAGCGGTTATCCGTGGCGATCACGGCTATCTGACAGTAAACTACTCAAAGCTAATTTAAGGAGCGCAAGCAATGACTATTAGAAACTATGACATTGGCGGTATGCTTGCCAGAAGCGGTCAGAGTATTGGGCAACGGATTAGCCAAGGGGTTGAAAATTTTGGTGAAGGGATCGGAGGCCTGATAACTGGTGTTGGTACAGGGGTAGTAGAAAACATCGACAGGCGAGCAAAAGAAAAGACTGCTCAAGAAGTACAGCAGTTGCTTCAGCAAAACGCTAACAACCCTGCACAGTTAAATGCTTTGGGCCAGAAGTACGCCTCAGAGGGTAACAACGACATGGCTAAGTTGTTCTTTGATGCGGCTCAGACGGCTATCGAAAAAATAGATGCTGGAAAAGCGCAAGGACTGCAAGAAGGTCTAAGCGTAATTACTCGTGCTGCTCAACGTGGCGTCCCTTACGAGCAACTAAAAACAGCTTCAAGTTTTGTTATTAGGGCGGGAGGAACACAAGCACAAGTTTTAGAGGCTTATGAAGCAGGGAAAAACTTTGGCAAAAAAGATGACCTTATAAAAGGCACACCAGGAACTGTGTTTTTTGAGAGAGGCCCAAACGGTGAGATGCGCGAAGTGGCTAGTGTTCCTTTTAAAGACAAAGACGAAGGAACCGATAGGGCTTTTAAATTAGCGCTGACAGGGAAGTACGATCCTCAGTCTATACAAGACGCTATAGACAGCGATGGTAACATTGATTATGGTAAACTGGAGGCAATCGAAGAGAAACCGGACAGGGGAAACATAAGTTCTGCAGTAGAAAAAATAAACGGTAACATATCAAAAGAGTCTACAAAAGCTGCAGTTGGTTTGTCCAGAAACAGGGCTTTACAGGGGCGTCTTATAGCGGAGCCAGACAAAAGCACAGGTATTATTAGTGATTGGAGAACTTCCGTATTAAACATTGCTGGTTTAAGAGACGCTGAAGAAGAAGATAAAACAGCTTTCTTAAGGACGAGAAACACGGATATTATTAATTCTTTGCCTCCGGGTGTAGCGTCTGATACTGATGTTAGGATTTTTTCTCAGGGTTTTCCCGCCGACAACGCAAGTTCAGAAGAAATTTTAAGTTATCTACAGGCTGAAGAAAGAATCCTCGCGGCCTCTAGTGATATGGCGCTTGTTGCTGATAGGCACTTAGCCTCACAGATAAACAACGGGCTAGACGGCACTATGGTAGGTTTTGAGGATAAAAAACAGCAATACGGTGTTGTAATGCAGAGAGCGTTAGCAGACATGGAAGAACAAAAAGCAAACGCTAAAACTGAAGCAGAAGCTATTGACATTGAACAGAGAATAATTAGACAAGTCACAGAAGTTTTAGGGTTTACTCCTAAATTCTACCGCTAAGGGTAATAACATGGCTAAAAGTGTATTTACAGGTGAAGAAATATCAGAAGACAACCCGTATGCTTCTTTAGGTGCTGGCGTAGGTTTTTCTAATCCGTATGCAATAGACGCAATGGGTCCACTACAGCGACAAGAACAGTACACAGCAGAACACCTACAGTCTTACGTAGAAAAGGTAGACTCTGACGAAGTTACTGCTGACGATATGTTTATGACTGCTCGGGCGTTTGTAGACGGCCTTTGGTTAAATAAAGGTGAAGAAATATCTAGCTATATTTCAGCCGCTGTTGTTAAACTTCTAGAGCCAGAAGCCTTTAGAGACTTAACTGTGTCTGAACTTAGGGAGCAGATTTTACAAGAGGAAGAGGCTATGTCTGCTCGCTTTGCAGAAGAAAGCCCTGTGTTGTCTATGACAGCCAACATAGCAGGTAACGTACTTTCTCCTGCCTCACTAAAAGCGGGTCAACTTCTCACACAAGCCAACAGGCTTAGGCAAGGGGCGCAAGCAGCTAAAACACAGTCTCTAATAGCTTCTACACTAGGTACAGGCGTTGCACAGTCTGCTGATGAAGGTGCTTTGCTTGCGGCTCAGTTAGGTAGACAGCAAAGCGGCGTAACGTCACAGCTTATTTCTAAAGCCCCGACTCCTGCAGCCGCTTCATTAGTAGCTGCTGGGGAAGGACTTGTGATAGGCTACGAGGGAATGACGGACGAAGAAAAAGCTAAGAACGCTGCGTGGACCGCTGGTATTTCAGCAACAGTTCCGTTTGCTTTTTCAGGAGTTAAAAAAGGATGGGACTTTTTTACTGCGTCTAAAACTGCTCAACAGCTAGGGGAAGGACGAAACTTTATTAATTTAATGTTTACTGACCACGGTCTTGCTGGCGTTTATAGGCACGTTGTTTCTAAGGCTTATGGCGGTAAGACGCTGTCTGAACAACAGGCTAGAAACATGGCAGGCAGGGCCGTAACAACAGCCTCTGCTAAAATTGATGGGGCTAAAACTGTTCAGGAAGCTGGGCGCAAAACACAGTCGGCAAAAGAGGCTATAAACAGAAACACAGCAGAATCTATAGAAGAAACAGGCCTCAAAATTGACGATCAAATTGCAGAACTAGAAGAACTAGCAAGGCAGGCTAAAGGGCAGGCTAAAATAGACTATACCACTCAAATAGCAGAACTGCAGGCGGCTAAACAAAGTGCTGGGGCTTTACGCGCTCATGCTGTAAAAGAAGCTGATGAAGCTACAAACTCGGCTAACGCCTTTTTCCGTGGTAAGGCTTTACGTGAGGCCGCACCGCCAGGAGCAACGGCTGATGAAATTAATGAACTTGGTTTGATGGACCCGCAAGCTGCTAATGCTTTTTTAGATGATTTGTGGAGGAGACACGGCTTTACCGTAGCTAACGGCAAGACTTATGAAATAAGCCCAGACGGTGTATTAAAGTTTATTGATGACATTGAAGATGATTTCTCGGACCTTGCGCTAGTGGGTGGAGAAACAGCCAATATTATTGCTAGAATTAAAACCTACGTTACAGAACAGATAGCTAAAAACGCCCCTGACGGTGTTATTTCAGGAGAAGATTTAGTACAACTCAGAAGTACCATAGGTAAAGCAATTAGCGGGTTAAGCGAGGGCGCTACTTCTACTAGACGTTTTGCGTCAGAGGTTCAAACTTACTTTGATGATTTGCTGGAAGCGGGTTTAGATGAAGACGAGTTGGCAATCTTAGCCGCTGACAAAACGGCGTGGAGTATCAGAAGTCTTGTTGATAGCGCCGTTGCAAAAGCGTCAGACGGAAAAGCAAGGATGGGTGCTTTTGATGCTTCTGATTATTTAGCGTCACTAAAAGAATACAGTAAGAGGTTTGTTGCGCGTGGTCAGGGAAGACTTCAGGACGAAGCGCAAAGTTTGGCCCAGACAACCCAAAGAAACAAAGACAACATAATTGATTTGGCTAACAGAGAAGCTAATGATGTCAGAAAGCAAGCTATTGCAGACAGAGCGCAGTTATCGGCCTCTTTACAAAGACAAAGAGATAAAATTACAGCAGAAGCAGAAGCAGAAATTGCAGCTTTAAGAAAACAACAGCAAGTTCAAAAGGCAGGAGCCGAAGGCAGGCAGGCGTTAGATATAAAAATAGCAGAAGTAAAAGAACGACTAGCTCTACAACTGGCTGATATTGATAGCAAGGTAGCTAGGGCTAAACAAGAGGTAAACGCCCTTAGAGAAATGATGCCTAGCTCTTTCAAGCCTAGTGTTTTTGAGTCGCTGTTTAATTCAGCGTTAGTTGGTCAAGCGGCTGGGTTATTTTTGCCCAGAATAAGTGAGCAAATAGGATCAACGCTTGTTACTGGTTCTATAGGCGCTAACATTCTTTCTCGTGAGGTTACACAACGTCTTCTGGCTGGACAAACAAGAGGTCAGGCGGCGTTAAGAGGTGTTGGCGAAGCAGTAGGAGAGGCCGCAAAAAAAGCTGGCGTAACCACAGCAAGGACAACAGGCGGTCAAGCAGGCGCTGTTGCACAAGCTATGGTGCCTCAGGGGGTTATGTTTTCTGAAGAAAGAAAAGAACTGCTTAGACAAATGCCTATAACTGGTAAAGCGGCTTTGTTCAGGAACTTAGAGGCCAAGGAAGGTGCTTTAGAAAGACTTAAAGCAGAAGACCCTAAATTGTTTGCAGAACTAAAGGCAGCGGCTAACGCTGGGAGGTAACATTACAATGACAGACGATAAGCACACAGTAAGCTACACATCTATTGACTATCACAGTATGTGCCAGAAGTCAAAAGACCGCATCAAGAAGATGCAGGCTGAAGGAATACCTACGTCCCATGACCCTAAAGAGAAGCCAGAGGACGTAGGCAGTAACGACAGAGGTTACTCTATCTTCTTTATGTCATAACTCGCAGTTGTTACCTGTGCAGGCCAGTTGTTGTGACCCTTCAGTCATATCGCTGGCCTCTTCAATATCCCACGATATCTCTGTAGGGAACCCCTTCTTAAGTTCTTTCAAGGTAGCCTTATCCACAGGTTCATAAGGGGCCTGCTGGTACGTGTGGTCTGAGTAGGGCAAGAAGGAAATTCCAGATACCTTGTCAAACTTGTTGTACAGCCACTGTCCTACCTCCAGGAACTCATCATCACGGTAGTAGCAGGTCATAGACGGCTTATGCTCACACCAGTAGTCCTGATATATCTCCCATAGCTCTAGCTGCTCCATAGCACCCATCTCTGAGGCTGTCACAGCGCCCTCAGGAGCCGCTATAGGGAAGCTGAATACCCGTGTACTAGGGGACATTAGATCGTCCTCCACAGGGACACCAGCGGCCTCTAGGACAGAGCAAAGTGGGTCACGAGAGTCTGCCCGAACCCGCCGAATATATTGACTGCTATACCTAGGATGGATGCCACTAGCACTATCGACCAACTGACTAACAGTGCCACTAGGCTTAACTGCAGTAATTGCTGTAGACGGATTAATACCCAGCTTTTTAGCCCACTGCTCATTAGTGACGATAGCCTCATTACGCATCTCCATTAACCATCTCTTTAGCTTGCTCTTGTCTTGACGCCCAGAGAGCAGAGGGTGATCCATGATGCCCGTCAGGGATACGCCCAGCAGTGCTTCTTCTTGCGTGTTAGTCTTCCAGATGTTACGCAGGTATCGGAAGTCTGTCAGGGTAGCTTGTAGAGTTCCAAGTATTGTCGCAACACGTACTTTCCGTTTGAGGCTTGCGAGTGTATCGTCATGCCTGACAACAACCTCTGATAAATTGCAGAATTGATAGGGTCTGAGGATGATTTCGCTACACGGATTAGTTCCAAAATCAAAGGTAGCATCTCGTCTGCCGTTTTTTTCAGCTTGCTTTTGACTTGCCACTCGGCTAAAGACACCTCGTTCACCAGATCTTGATTCATATAGACTTGTCCACTCGTTTAGGAACGCCTCAAAGTCAGGCTTCTCTGTGTAACAGGCTGAGTTGTTCGCCAGACCACGCTGAGGCTCATCTACCCACCACTGACCGTGCTTACATCGTCGCAGTCTGTCATCTGTGAGGTTGCTGAGACTGATGAGGGCTGATCTTCTGACTCCTCCGACAACGACGATTTGAGCAATTTTGCAACAGAGATCGTGACATTCAATGGAGCTAAGTTTTCTTCCAGCCGCTTCCCGAAAAAGTGCCACAGTGAATCGGAATAAGTCGAGCAGAGGTTCTGGACCGCTTGCTCTACCTCCAAAAACTTTGAGCGCGGAACCCGCAGGTCGTACTCGGCTAACGTCCCATTGAGGAACTTGACCTGAATACAACAGCGATACCAACTCCCTAAACGATTTCGCCCATCCAATCTTTGAATCTGCCACATTAATAACTGTGTCTGTGTCATGGAACTCCTCCGCAACTTCCGGTAGTTTCTGTATGTATTGACGCTCCACAGAATAGCCTACGCCTGTTCCGCATAGCAGGACGTACATCAGTTCGTCAAAGGCTTTAGGGTGGTCTATAGGTAGGTAGCTACAGTTAAACCCAGCCACATTGTCACGATCCAGCGCCTCGCCTGCTGTCATCAACGCCCTCATGCTGGGCATTACGTCTAGCTTGTGGATAGACTCATACACTTCCTTACGGTCACTCTCCGGTAGTGAGTCTCCCCAAAAGCCTACGTAACGTCCTACTGTCTCCTCCCAAGTCTCGCGCCGCTTCTCTTCTGGTAGGTAACGTGCGTATCTAGACTTGTGTATGTATTGTTGATATGCGTCCATCTATATTGTTACTCCTAGTGTCTCGTTTAGTATTGCGTGTGCGCTCATGTGTAGGAGCATAAACACACCATCAGGGTACTGTTCGTTAGAGGCTACTTCAAATACTCCACCGTCCTCGTACATCAAAACAATGGCTTTAACGTCCCTATCGTCTTTTTCGTAGTCTGCTGCTTTCAGGGCAAACGCTGCTAAAAACTCAGTAGTGGGTATGACCCCTTTGTCTTCTTTCTTTTTACCAAAGTCCCCCTCTATGACTTTCATAAGGCAATCTCCTTAATCAACCAATCCAGATAGACCCTAGCCTTCCGCAAGTCCTCTACACCGTTTTTGTACTCGTAGCGCCAGAGGTACTTCAGGCAGTTCCCCTTGAGATAGCCCTTGTACTCCTGCGGGTGCATGGACGCCTTGATTGCTTCAATGGCTTCGATGGCTCCCTTGTTGTAGTGATCGGGCTGAGTCACGGGGTTATGAGTGTCCTGAGGATGAGCCAGTTTACCTGTGGCTGTCTTGCTTACTTTGTCCCACTCTTTAGGAGTAGCGTCATCCAGAGATTTGTTGGTGTAGTCTGTCCACTCATTGCTCATAGATTTCTTCCTCCAAATCCTCTTGAAACTCGTCTAGTTTGCGTAACAACTTGTCTTCAAACCTATCCAGGATTTCTTCAGATGAAATCTGTAGTGCTTCCAGTAGATCGTCGGGGTCATAAGTTTGCAACAGACGCTCCTTAATTTCGTCTAGTGTCAGAGACATAATCAACTAACTCCTTAAGAGTATCTATATTATACCATAAAATGTTATGTTTGTCACACCATTGAGCCATAGTATTTTTGGTACTTTTGCTCACTTTTTGGTTAGGCTTCATAAGTATGAAGATAAGTTCTTGATTGCTTCCAAGGCAGTTAGCGATTGAGCGATACTTCTGGGTGTCTCCTGCTCTGAAATATCCTTTGCACTCAATGAGATACTGCTGGTCGTTCCTCTCGTACACAAAGTCTGGGGTGTACTTGCGTTCGATCTTGTACGGTACTTGGAACGGCTCGTAGCTAAAGCCGTATGGTTGTAGCTGTTTCGATACGTCATATTCAAACCCTGATCTAAATTCATTAGGATAAGACTTCTTGGACCTTCGGCTCATTGACCACCTCTGTTAAGTATCTGGGACCGCTTGAGTACAGGAATGTTCGGACTCCTGGCCAGCAAGTGTGCTTAAAAGGGCAATAAGAACAACCAACGGCTAACTTTTGATTGCCACTTTTGCCATCTGGTACGACTTCGTGACAATGCTCCGGTGCGTCTGGCTGCTCCACTAGCTTTTTTACGCGTTCTATATGCTCCTCTATGTCGTAACCAATCTTTTCGTACACAGGAGCCTGCGTGTCTTCAGAATCGTACATCAGGTAAGTTAGATGTCCGTTCTGTTTGTCCATCGCTAGCCAACCAAACGTACTTTCCCCTTCAGAATGTGCATACGCTTTAATTTGAGCAACGTATCCAAACGGATCATCAAAAGCGAGACTTCCGTCCTTGAATTTCTTAAACCCAAAAGTGGAAGTGCTTTTAACATCAGTGACAACACCATCAATTTTACAGTCCATAGAGCCAGTGATGCCTCCCACCTCACATTTCTTTTGCTCATCTGTCACCTCGTGTCCTGAGACTCTGGTTAGAAACAAGAGCATCTCTTCGATCAGATGCCCGTACATAAACTTGACATACGTGTTAGGAGTCATTTCCTCTTGTACGTCAGGGTTGTTCACCACGTTCCACAGGTAGCGATCATCACGACCAATGTTTGACATTCGCAGCCTGCGTCCGTCACGTTTCTCTGTGAACAGGTTAGACATGAGGCGCTTGCAGTTCTCGCCAAAGCGGTCTATCTCTTCGTATAGATCGACACCTTCGGGAACCTCTTTGTTAGAGACTACCTTGTAAATATCGTCTACTAGCCTGTAAATGTCATTCATTTATGTTTCTCCATTAGTTCAGACATAGATGACTGTGCTTGCTTTGGTGTGCAATTAAACCACTCGCCTTTGCGGTCAAAAGATTTCTCCAGTAAAGCATGGGCTTCTGACTCAGCAGATCGTCGGTCAGCAACAGACCAGCAGGAGAACAGAGAGTAATCTCTGAACGGTGACGATGTTTGATAGCCGTTGAGCCTATCCTCTGAGTCCACAGCCATGCCTACTTTGACCCACTCAGGGAAGTTAGGGTTGGTAATGATGTACACCTGTCCCTCACGACTCAGTTCGTACTTCGATAGACTGTCAAAGGCAGCGTCAGTAAACGTCTTGTATCTTCCTGGCTTGTACAAAGGGTGTTTTTGTGGTATGTATTTTCCGTTTACCCACATTCTTTTTAAGTTTGATTTATCGTTGTGTTTCTTGTTGCAGTTTTTGCATTGTAATCGGCCCTCTTTTTTCCAGCTTAAATTCCAGTTTTGTTCTGTGAGTTCAACACCACAAGTATTGCAAGAGTTCATAAAAATATCCTCAGTGTGTCTCCGTCCACGTTGATCCAACTTTGTACTCTCCGTCGAGCGGGCATCTGAGTTGAAAAGAAATGCCAGCCGCCTTGATGCACTCGACTGCGAGCCAGCCGAACTTCTCTGCTTGTTCTGAAGCCACCTCCGATTGTATCTCGTCATGTACGTTCCCTATAAACTTGTAGTCAATCTTGTGTTGAGTAGCATAGTCATCCAGCAGTACCAGCGCACGTTTCATAATGATAGCACCAGCGGCCTGCAGGAGCGTGTTTAATGCACTATGCTCTGATCTAACCCAGAGTTTTCGTCCGTCAATTCCTCTGAGGTAGCCCTTCCTAGACGCCTGTCCAACTCGCTCTCGTAGAGTTTCAAGAGCAGGTGTATTTCGTAGAAAGCGTGTCCTAAGCTCATTGCCATCTCGCGCAGTTCCTCCGACGATGCTTCCAATTTTGGCATCTCCTGCTCCGTAGAGGAAAGCGTAGATGAAAGTCTTTGCCTGAGGTCTTGTTGCAAGTCCTGCAGCAGTTTGATTTCTGGTGTGAATGTCGTCTCTAAGCAAGACATTTGTAAACTCCTCGTCGCCCATGTAGTGAGCAAGCATCCGTAGTTCTAGACCACTGGCATCAACACCGACCAGCTTACGATCCTCAGGCACAATCCAGCAGTTACGGCAGTCCTCTCCGTACTCAGAGTTCACTGACGGAACCTGTGCCATGTTTGGGTTTCGGTGCGTCATGCGTCCTGTAACTGCACCGTTTGTTGTGACCCTACCGTGTACTCTGCCATCGTCCTGTACGTGTTCTATCCAAGAATTGACCTGTGCGTATCGCTTTTGGAGCAAGAGGTACTCCAAGACTTGTGCCGCTTCGGGTACATGACTATTCTCTTTAAGCGTCTTCTCATCAACCATCGGTTTGCCTGTCGGAGTGAGTTCCGTCCATACTGCGCCCTTAGCTGATAACCGTTCCGCAACCTGTTGCCGTGAACCAACATTGAATACAGTGACTTTATCCTTAAGCCGCTTACCTGTTTTCTCTGAGTATCGCTCCTCAACAATCGGCGGGAAAAGCGCCTGTAGATCACTTTCAATTTCATACATACGCTCCTTAAACTTGGCGCACAGTGTGTGGCACAGTCGTTGATCCAGTAACCAGCCGTTGCGCTCCTGCTCCTGTATGATCCACTGTACCTGATGCTCCAGATCAATGCTGTCCTGAGAAAAGTCTTGTAGCTCTACCTGTAGCCTCTTGTACACAGCCTCAGTGACTTCGGTATCTCTGATGCAGTAATCAATCATCTCAGGAGTAAGCTGGCTCCAATCACTATGGTCACCTTTAGCGTAACCCAGGATGTTGCCCCAATTCCGTAGAGAGTGACCACCAGACCGACTAGGCTCTGCGAGTCTGGATAGTACTAGAGTGTCAACGACCATATCCCTATGGAAATCAAAGTTCCAAAGACGCTTAACCACAGGGACATCAAAACCAATTCCGTTATGGAATACGAATTTAGCTTCCGCTTTACGTTGAACATAATCCTTGAAGTCCTGCTCATTACAAATTACCTCCGATTCGCCGTTGTGTCGGCAGACAGCACACCAGATGACACTAGCGTCTAGTCCGTCAGTTTCTATGTCACAGAAAACTAGATTCAAAACTCTGTCTCCGGTGGCGTAGGGTTAGCGCACTCGTGGATGCGTCCTGTAAACTTATCGTATCGTAACCAACAAGCGGGGCCGGTTTCACCAGAGTAACGATTCTTCAAGACACGTACAGTCGTTGTGTTCCTGATGTCTTCGTCAGTGTGCTGCTGGTCACGTTCCATGCCTATAACCATGTCTGATAGTTGAGCAATGCTCTGGCTACCACGTAAGTCCTGTAGACTGATGCGTCCACCGTCCTCGTGAGCAGTACCAGAGCTACGCCTCAGGTGTGACACCAGGAACAGGGTGATGCCTGTCTCTGCCACCAGTGTACGTAGTTTGGTCATAATCTCGTCTATAGCTTTCCGTTCGTCCCCGTTCTCTTGAGAAGAAACCACGATTGACAAGTGGTCGAGGATGATATATCGGCAGTCGCAGGCTTTTGCCATGTGCCGTACTCTTGAAAGAAGCTCATCGGCTGACGTTGACCCCCAATGATCGAACAGGTAATAACGTCCAGACCCCATCGTCGATTCCCAATGAGGTCTAAGCTCATCAACAGGCGTGTCTTCCTCCAAGTGCAGTCGCCTAGATGATGCCACCGACATAATTCCCAAAGCTGTCGTTGCAACGTCTTCTTCCAGTGCAAGTACACCAATGTTGGAGTTTGTGCGCTGAAGCAGATCGTACTCAAGTTCTCTGATAAACTGGGATTTTCCCATACCACTACCGCTTGTGATAGTGACAAGTTCGTAGGGCCGGTGTCCTCTTGTGATTTCATTTAGTCCATCCCACGGGTACGGTATACTCTGTACCTGCCGCTTACTAACCAGCTTGTCCCATGTCTCGTTACCTGCAATGATTCCGTCAGGGCGATACACCTTGGCGTCCCAGAAAGCCTGCGTAAACTCCTGCACCCTGTTTGCCACGAGCATCTCGCTGGCATCCTTTAGGGGCAGTGTGCAAATCTTCAGCTTGTTAGGGCTAAACAGATCCTTGATCTGCTCTAGTGCTAATTCTCCTGCCTTATCCTGGTCAAAACAAATGACTACGTTATCGTAGCCTTCCAACCACTCTAGGTTCTGCTTAATCTCCTTTGATGCGCTAGATGCACCGGCCCGTAGCGACACTACATCGTACTTCTGTCCGAACATCTCGTAGACAGACATAGCATCTAGCTCGCCCTCTGTAATGGTCAAGAATTTACCAGTTCCTCTACACTGCTTCTGACCGAACAAACCCACGTTACTGTGGTCGCCTGATGCGCTAAATTGCTTGGCTTTTACTACCCGCTTCTTTGCTCCTACTACTTCACCCGTATCCTTGTCATGGTAGGGGTAGTAGTGTGACTCAATCGTACCGTCAGGGGCGTACTGCACTGTGACTTGATAACGCTTGCACGTTGCCTCAGACAGCCTCCTGTCAGGTATGGCAGACACTACGCCACCCATGTGTAGGTTACTAGGTGTAGACACTTCTATCTCCTCTCCTGTGTTTCCGTTTACGTGATAGTCGCAATCTGGGGAGAAACAATGCCGCCCCCCGTTAGAGTAGACGGCAAGGTTATCCTTACTACCACATTTGGGACACTCATCGTGGTATAAGAATTTATCGCCCATTAGAAGTCTGCTGCACCTTCGGGGGCATCAGCCTCCTCTAGCACCTTGACTGCTTCCAGATAGGTAGGAGTGCCATGCACGGGGTGTGCTGGGCCTGTCTTGTACTTCAGACGTACACGGGAGTTATACGGAACCTCCCCGCTGTACTTGTTGCCTTCAGCATCAAACAGCGCAATATCGTACTTAGACTTGAATTTGCGTTGCTTGTTACCCTCGTAGTCCTTGATCTTTACACCCAAGGATGATAGGGCTGACGCATCGTCTTCAGACATGGTGATAGTCATACTGAACGCACCAGTAGACTGCCCGTTGTACACATCGTGCTGAGTGACGTTGCTGAAGTTTACTGTTCCTTCGATAACTTGACTTGACATATGGAATAATCTCCGTTGGTTAAAAAGAGTTCCCGAGGGAACACCTATAGTATCTCACGTTCCTGGGGCTTTGTCAACCGTTTACCCCTAGACTGGTATTTTTTGTCATCTTTCTTTTTGTCCTTGTGTACACCTCCTTTGTTGTGATCGTGTTTGGCTACAGGATTCCAGCGCCTAACTTTAGTAGTCATAAGTCCTCCTGTAGTACTAATGTAGTATTACCCATTAGTTTACTTCTCTAGTTAATTCTTTAGTAATCCTTAATACTACTTAAGATGTTATCATAGTTTTCCTGTAATTGCAATACTTCATCCTGTGATATAGTACCGCTATCAGGTATTGACTCCATATTCTCTAGCTCCCAATGGGCAGCAATAGATACTGTCAAGCAGTCTGTACACAGGTCATAGTGTAGCCCGCTAGAGTCCTTTTTGAGTGTCTCTAAATCGTCGAGTATAACGTCACACGCTTTGCATCTCATCCTTCATCCTCCGGTCCAAATACGTTACCGTAAGCCTTGCACAACTCGTTGTAGCTCATCGACCTGTATTTGTTTCTGATTACATTCCTGGCCATAGCAACAACCGTAGTAAAATCAATAAAGTTAAACTCAAATTCTGACAGGTCTTGTATCATCTGCTCCTGTGACAGATCAGGCTCGTTGTGATCGTACATAATCAGTCTCCAAATATGTAATAAGTGATTATACCAAAGGCAGCAACCGTTGCCAACACTGCGAATAGTTCCATCAAAAGCTCTCCCCTAGTTGTAATTTAAGCCGTGCCAGTTGGTTTTTTACTATAACAGGTAAATCTTCCTGCTCAAACTCGTCTAAACCATGCGTCACGGTTGCGTAAGAGAGCGCCTCAGACATTGTATAGGCCCCCCTGTACATCCGCACTGCCGTAGTCACAGCGGCTAATAGTCGGTCATTCATGGCTTAGTCCCCGTGGTCTGTCGGTAGATAATCCTCGCCTGCTAAAACTTCATCGTGAATTATACTCTCAAAGTACTCCACATTCCAGCCCTCACGTAAATCCCTGTCGCCTATTGTGATCTTGTCAATCTGCACAAGGTCCACATAATCATCATTCGTAAGGGTCCAATGTATCACAACGTCGAGTGTCGCCCACTCAGCGTCTACTTGTACCTCTGTCTGATGTTCCCCGTATCGTCTGCTCATTTACTCTACTCCGTAAAAATTAGAAAGATAAAGTGCCATTGCAAAACCCCGTGGGGTCAAACTGCGAATGTACTTTGTTCGTGCTGATTTACCGCCCAGCTTAACGTGGCCAGGATTATCGTGCTGCTCTGCTGGTAACCCCGACTTCTGCGGTAGCATAAACCCGTTACCCGTCCATAAGCAAGTCTTTTTGTTGTACAAATCTTTCTCAGGTATCACATCTGGAAACTCTGGGTGTGGACCGTCAGGACAGTAGTTCGCAAAGTCACACGGGTGAAACGTAAAATCAGGCTTACGCCACAGAGTTGACAGAACGCTAACAGGGTTTTCCACTGCGTAAGGTACTCCCCACTGCTCCGCTAGTCTCGCCATGCGTACAGCCCTGTTCTGAAACTCTGGATCAGCCTGTCGCTTGCGCTCAAAGTGAGCCGCCCCAGACACCGCCAGATCGGTACAAGGGGCAAACGAAATGACAACGCTGGGCGAGCGTAGGCCGAGGTCAGACAGTTCTGAGTCAATGGCGTCTTTGGCGTCATCTCTGCTTAGGTCAATGTTAAACCGCAAGAACCCGTGTCCCTGTGTCTGCATGAGATGGTGACCGGAGTGGTCTGTGTCACTGTAGTCCACAGTCACCACGTTGAAATCACCATTACGCAACCAAGGCAGCAAAGCGTACTCGCTGTGATTGAACAGAAAAAGAACTGTCGGTTTCATGCGCTTGTGTCCTCGCTAAAGATAAGCCAAGTCACCACCACTAGGCAACCGAATCCCCATAACCATATCACATCAGTTTCCATGTTTTAGTACTCCCCGTTCCCGTAGCACAATCTTATGCAGTGCAATGTGAATTGAGCGCATTGTGGGCGAGGGGTTGCACATGCTGTTTAGTATAAACTCGCTGTCCATTCTACGCAGTACCTCAATGTATTTTTGCTTATAGTTTTTCATTTGTCAGCCCTCCATATCCACAGGGTTATTGTACGCTTTGTACTCACTCATAACACTGAGACGGACTATAACACAGTCCAGAGCAGAGTGCAACCGAATATGCTCTACCATGTAATCTCTAGCGGCCCACTCATCCGAGAATACACCTTCTTCATACCATTTTCCGTTGTTGGCGCTCCTGTAGTACAGGGCAAACGCTGGATATCCCTTGTCGAATGTGTCAGCTTTCACGTTAGTACCCTCCCGTCAGTCTGATGCTTAAGTCTTGGTCGCAGGCTTCAAAGGTCAGCCCCAACTGTACTAGTTTATAAACGCCAGCATAAAAGGCGCTGTCTGTCGCGTAGCAAATAATCATCTGTCCAATACCTCCATCTCATCAAGGTCCACAAACTCAAACTCTTTTTCCATTTCAAACTTTTCTCGCTTGGCATCCTCAAGGTACCTGAAAACCAGGATTCTTGTGTCGCCACCAATGTCATACCCTTGCAATACAAATACCGTTTCCATATCTCATGCTCCTGTTTTGTTGATTAAGTGTAACACACTTTCAAAGTAGTCTATCAATTTTTCTGGTGTATATTCACGCTGATACTGGGTGCATCTGGTCGTGCCTTTGACGTTGCCTGCAATAGACCGACGCTTGCCCTTCTCACAGTAATGAATCGTCAAATCGCGCGGAGGCAAGCCAGGAAGTTCTGCTTTGTCAATCCCACAGATGTAAAGTTTTGTGCGCTTGTGCGCTACGTGACCGAAATCATACTGATCTATCTCAATAGTAAAGCCCCCATGCTCGTCTGTTTCCCCTGCGTCTGGTAGGTGCGTACCAAATAGCCGAGAGCCTGACGGATGTTCCAGAATACCCCCGTTCTGTCTGATCTTATCAATGGAGAACAGCGCCAGACCTGCCTCGCCTTCTCTAACGTTGTGCGCCATGTGCGACAGTCTGCCCCATGACCTGCAAGGCGGGTGACACACTAACGGATCGGTGCCACTGTATGATAGAGCATCCCTGCTCGCGTCGTATGCATCCCACTGCGGGCGTTTTTTGTAGGCACTGTCAGCCCTTACGAATAACGAAACAAACATAATATTACCCCTCACAAATAAAGTTCTTGGACTTAATCAGAAACCCGTAACAATCAGCCCATTGGCGAACACCGAAGGGCCAGGAATCCTGAGGCTGCACCCAAAACAATTCATCATTGTCCGGTAGGTTAGTCGCTGGTTCAACTGGCGTACCCTTTGGCACTGTAAACGTGCAACTTGCTTGCAGTCCCCAACCGTGTTGGAACTCAATATCTTTGTTTGTTTTAAACATGGCATTGCCCTCTGTTAATTGGTTTTGGTTTAGCAGTAGACTCAGAGCGTACCCTAAGCCTACCACTAACGCAACCCCTTATTTGTCAGTTATAGAAACATTGACCCGCTTCTGTGGCTTGCTCAAGGTCACGTATAGGCTAAACAAACCTGCGTGAAACCCGTGGTAGCAATTACCACGCTTGTATGACACCGGACGTTTCCAATTTACCCGCTTGCGTAAAATAAACGAACGGCCCAGGATTTTCTTGTGATTAATGTTTTCCATGTTTTACTCTCCTTTTACTAGGTCATAAAAGAACGCCTGCGGGCGCTCGTCTGCTATTACACCGTCCAACCACTTGTTAATGTGGCGCGTGGTGGTTTGGCTGTGTTTCGTGCTTGTGCGTACAAAGCCCTCGCCAAAGTTGTTTGCCGCGACAGGCGTATCATATGAAAACAATACGCAGGCGCTATCCGTCCACAACTCTGTCATGTTTGATCCAATTTTTTTCAGTTTCATGGTTTACCCCTTGTTGATGGTGATTGAGTGTGCTTGTACATTGTAAACAACTGACGCGCAACCGTCAAACACCTGTGCAATTTTCTTCGACTCAAGGTCAATGACCCCGCCTTTGCTCGGTGTCACCTTGCGCTTGCCCTCGGCATTACGTGAGAGGGTCACATAACCCTCGTGAAACTCCACGTTATACCGTGTACCACCAGCCCAGCCCAGAGACTCAAGCCCCTGAAGCCAAACGCGAGCGCCTTTTTTAGTCGGCGCTACAACTGTGCTGCCTATTTGCTTGCACATAGTTTTTGCTCCTGTCTTGCGTTGGTTTAAGCGTGGACACCTTACGCGATGCCCACTGTTAAATCAACCCTTGACCTTGTACACGTATTTGACTTTGCGTTTTCCTGCAGTGTCGGCTGTCCAATCTATAAGACGACCGTCACGTATGCAAATCGCATGACCGCTGACGATTACATAAAACGAGCCTTTGGGGTTTGCTTTGCAGAATTGATTTAGGGTTGGTAATGCTCTGCCCTCCATCGAATCGACAAATTCGCCCTTGATGCTTTCATAATCCTCGCCCGTGATGATCTCAATACCGCGTGAAATGTGCATCACGTTCCCGCCTCTGCGAAACTCTCTCCCCGCCTTTGCCATTGTCCTTTGTGCTTTACCGTAGGACAAATCAAAGCAGGCAGCCAAAGCCTTTACCGTACAATCTGCTCCCGTGCGTCTGCCTCTGGCGTTTGTATATGTCTCGCCGTAGCGTTCGCTCTGGATCTGTAAATCGCTAAATTCTTGCATGGTTGTTTCCTTCAGTGGTGACAACATTACAAAGCACCGTATGCTCTCTAATGTTGCCACCGTTGCTACTCGCGTTTAGTGTGACTTGCGTCAACGGCTCCGGATTGTCTGCCCATTGCCTACACCTGTTTGCTTTCGCGTGGTGGCGTCTGTCGCTGTCTGTGTCGGTCTGTCTCGCTTCGTTTCCGTCTTTGGATACCCTCGGACGGTACGCTCACGGCGTGACTCGCTTCACTAGCGCCCGCCTTTTATAACCCTCTAGCGGTTGAGGTCGGTCTTCCGGTACTCGCGTTGATCCTGTTCGGGGTATCCCGAGAGGCGCTTTCCCTGCCACTTGTTAACCACTATACAGCAATCTCAGCTGCCGTACAGTGTATTATTACCATTTTATTTCACCTGTTTTTCTTGACTCTTCCCCGTGTTGTATGCTTGCGGTTAGCCTGAGGGTCCTACACTGGCTCACACACCTTGTCAACGTGAATTTTACACTTGACTCCGTGTGTCATTCCGTGGTAGGCCTTGGGCGCCTGGATCTACCACATGATGCAACCCGTGTCAACCCCTGTAGCCTGTGAATATTACCCGTGTTTCTTCTTGCGCTTCGGGGTGGCCTGTGTTAGACATGGGGGGAGGGTGATTGCTACATTATAATTATTGTTGTACCCACCCAAGTTTACTAAAGGGTAATTTTAGCTAAAACTATGCAAAAATAACATAAGTTATTCTCTAGCTAACCACTTGTTTTACCTTGTGTTTTATCCGGGGGCGGGACTACAGTCTAAATTAGTACAAAAAAGACTTGACTTTTGAGTAAAAGTATGGTACAATAATAGGCAGATACTGAGATGAAAAGTAGTACAGCAGATGTAGGGCTAAGTTAATTACTTAACCGTTCGTATAGATCCCCTCTTCTGTTGCATCTTAGGCAGGGGACTCATGCGAACTCAGGTTAAACACAAGGAAAAGGATAATGTCACAGGATGACACCCTAGCACAACAGGCTGCTGAACGTAAAGAAGTTAATTTACGTAAGCGAAAGAGAGGCAGACCTAAGAAGTCTGAAGTAAAAGCTAAGACCTCAGGTTCTAGAGGCAAAGTAGGCAGGCCAAAGGGCGATGCTTCTATAATTAACGAGTACAAGGCTAGGATGTTAGCTAGTCCTAAGTCAGAACTAGTGTTACAGACTATCTTTGACGCTGCAACTAACGATGACCACAAGAATCAGGCAGCAGCATGGAAGCTAATAATGGATCGTATACTACCTGTTGGTGCTTTTGAGAAGGATGTAATCAAAGATGCGGGACGAAGTGCAATACAGATTAACATCACTGGGGTCGGAGGTACAACTATTGCTGATGGCTTTGAATCGGGAGAGGAAATTGAAGGAGAGGCAGTGGATGTCACAGAATAAACTAGACGATGTATTAGATGAAACCCTAGAATACGTAATCAGGGTAGGAGATGCCACTAGTCAGCTACTAAACGTGGCTGTACTCTTTGGTGACAACGCTAACGAGTCTGTATCAGGACGCAGCCACAGGCTAAAAGACAAGTCTAAGGCTTGGAAGTGGCTCAATGCCGCTGTTGACTACGTTTTTGACGAGAATCACTGTGAGAGAGCCTACGTAAATGACGTAGCCCGTGCTAAGAAGACGGTTGAAGAAGCTAATCAGTGAAATACTTTACCTACAAAGAGTTTAACTGTCAAGAAACAGGCGAAAACCACATGGAACCTGAGTTCTTGAGCAAACTTGACTCACTCAGGGAGTACTGTGGTTTTCCTTTTGTTATCACTAGCGGCTACAGAAGCCCTAGCCACCCGTTAGAGGCTATAAAAGAGATACCGGGGACTCACGCGCAAGGCATAGCGGCAGACATAAAGATAACTAACTCTGCCCATCGGTATTCGCTAATAAAAGCAGCCTTAGAACACGGCTTTACTGGCATAGGGGTCGCTGGTGACTTTATTCACGTAGATACACGGGGGTCTGTTCCTGTTATATGGACGTACTGATGTTATGATTACTATCGTAGGGGCAGATTGGTGTCCCGCCTGTAAAAAAGCAAAGAAGTCGGCCCAAGAAAGCGGATTGGAGTACAATTATGTACACATTCCTCCGGGGCAACCAGGATGGGACATGGTAGAAGCCTTGACAGGTAAACGGTCCATACCCCAGATATTTTACCACTTTGGTGGTTTACAAGAGTTCAACAACGCTGTAGAATCCACTATGAATGTTTCGGAGATCAACTAAATGTTAAGTAAACCTAATACTTTAGCCCTCGCTGTAGCATCTGCAACTCTGGCCTCTTCTGTGGCTTTAGCAGACCAGACAGTATCCCCTACGGGCCAAGTTCTCTTGTACCCTTTGTATACCACTGAGAACAACGCAAATACGTATATGCACGTAACCAACAACACAGACGATCAGAAGGCGGTGAAGGTCCGGTTCATGGAGGCTCAGAACTCAGCAGTAGTTCTAGAGTTCAACGTGTACCTAGGGCCTCACGATATCTTTCCCGTTGCGCTGGCGTCTAACGATTTTGGTGGGACTTCAGTCATAACAAACGACAGCACCTGTACAGTACCACAGCTAGGGACATCTAACCCTCCTTATGACGGTACACAGGAACTTCTGGCGTCTGGGGCTGTACTCAGGTCACAGCCGTTTGTTCCGTACCTGTTTGAGAGCGAAGAGTCTGGAGACATCTCACGGACACTCATGGGTCACCTAGAAGTTATTGAGATGGGCGTGGTAGGCGATACCGTTGACGTAGCCGACTGTGACTCACTGATAGACCTGTGGACTACAGGTACTGGTGCTTGGTCCTCCGACACATCTACTAACGTAACTGGACCCACTGGTGGGCTATCAGGGTCTTCCTTGTTCATTGTTCCATCTCTGGCTTACTCCATGTCTATGCCTGTAACAGCTATCGACGGGTGGGCTAAGTCTGGGACTAACTACCACAAGAGTCCGGGCAACTTGGCTCCTGACTTAGATGACGGTGTATCCAAGGCAGTAGTAAACGGAGTAACTGTAAACTACACTAGCAAAACAAACGGGTCTGTGTTAGCCATGAGTGCGCTCCTAGCGTCACAGAGCATTAACAACGAAGTTCAGACAGAGGACGTACTCGCTGCTGAAACTGATTGGGTAGTTACGTTTCCAACTAAAAAGTACTTTACTAAGGACACTGCTTCTGCGCCGTTCACGGTAGCTTACGACAGCACTAAGGCTGACGGGGGTGCTTGTGAGCCTATGTCTCTAATCAGGCGTGATCGCGAGTCTAACGTCACTTCAGCCACCTCTCAGTTTGTTCCTGACGCGCCTAACGGTGTAGAAGACACTGTGTGTGGTGCCGTGAATGTACTCTCTTTTAACAGCAAGAGCGCCTTAATTACTAGTACCAACAAAGACATTTCTTACTCGTTTCAGGCAGGATCAGCTACTCTGAATACTAGTCAGAAGTTACCAAAGGACGATAACAACGTGGAGATTAAGGGATTACCTATTCTCGGCTTTGCTGGCACACGTATCGTCAACGGTCCAATGAGCTACGGTTACGCTGTAGAGCATAAGTCAATGACGGTGACTAGTAGCTAAGTAGTGACTGATCTTAATGTTCAGTTGTTGCCTTGGCAGCAAGAAGTCTACTCTGATTCTACACGATTCAAGGTAGTAGCTGCTGGAAGACGGACAGGGAAGTCCCGACTAGCTGCATGGATGTTAATTATTAACGCCCTACAGACAGACAAAGGGCAAGTTTTTTACGTTGCGCCCACTCAGGGTCAGGCCCGTGATATTATGTGGCAAACCCTGATGGAGCTAGGAAACCCTGTGATTGCGGGTAGTCACATTAACAACCTGCAGATCAAGCTGGTCAACGGGGCCACCATTAGTCTCAAAGGAGCCGATAGGCCAGAGACAATGCGTGGTGTTTCCTTGAAGTTTCTTGTGATGGACGAGTACGCAGACATGAAGCCTGACGTATGGGAGCAAATCCTCCGTCCAGCACTGGCTGACCAAAAGGGTTCAGCGATGTTCATAGGTACGCCTATGGGCAGGAACCACTTTTATGAACTGTACAAGTACGCAGAACTAGGGGATGACCCAACGTACAAGGGATGGCACTTTACATCGTATGACAACCCAATACTGGACTCGGAAGAAATTGACATGGCTAAAAAGTCTATGTCATCTTATGCGTTTCGTCAGGAATTTATGGCATCATTTGAGGCCAGAGGTTCCGAAATGTTTAAGGAAGATTGGGTACACTTTGGAGAAGAGCCAGAGGTAGGTGACTACTACATCGCAGTTGACCTCGCAGGTTTTGAGGAAGTCAACAAGAAACGGACGAAGAATACAAAACTAGATGAAACTGCAATCGCTGTTGTTAAGGTTAGTCCTGATGGTTGGTACGTTGATAACATTATATATGGGCGGTGGAGCCTTGACGAGACTGCCGCCAAGATATTTCAAGCCGTTAGAGATTACAGACCCATTAGCGTTGGTATTGAAAGAGGAATAGCAAAGCAGGCAGTAATGAGTCCTCTGACAGACCTAATGAAACGCCACGGTACGTTCTTTCGTGTCGAAGAGTTGACCCACGGTAACAAGAAGAAAACTGACAGGGTTATGTGGGCGCTACAGGGCCGCTTTGAGAACGGTTACATAGATTTAAGCAAGGGTGAGTGGAACAACAGATTCTTAGACCAACTGTTTCAGTTTCCAGATCCACTGACCCACGATGACTTGGTTGACGCACTGGCATACATAGATCAGTTAGCAAAGGTTGCGTACAGCTACGATTACGAAATTGACGAACACGAAATACTAGACATTGTGGCAGGGTACTAATGAACAACAAGCGTGTTTTTAGAAGATTAAATACATACGGAATTTACGCTATATCTGCCGTAGTAATTTTTACTATAGGCTACAGCATAGCTCTACTTTAAGGAAAATACTATGGCAGACGCAGAAATCTTAAGTCTAGACCCGCTGATGATGGAGGAATCTCTTGAAGATTGGGTAATGACTAAATGTGAAAACTGGAGAGACAACTATGAGTCAAACTACGAAGCAAGGTTTGAGGAATACTATAGGCTATGGAGAGGTCAATGGGACCCGGCTGACTCGGAAAGACTATCAGAGCGTTCTCGAATTATCTCTCCTGCGCTTCAGCAGGCTGTAGAGTCTAACGTAGCGGAACTAGAAGAAGCTACATTTGGTCGTGGAAAGTGGTTTGATATTGCTGACGATGTTAATGACAAAGACAACCAAGACATTCAGTATCTCCGAAAGAAGCTGACGGAAGACTTTGAGAACACCAAGGTACGTAAGGCTGTTGCTGAGTGCTTGATTAACTCTGCTGTCTTTGGTACGGGTGTAGGAGAGATTGTCCTTGAGGAGATCAAGGAGATGGCTCCAGCTACCCAGCCTGTTATGGGCGGTGAGCTAACTGCTGTAGGTGTCAACATTACTGACAGGATCGTAGTCAAACTCAAGCCTGTCTTGCCCCAGAACTTCCTGATTGACCCTGTAGCTACGTCTGTAGAAGACGCTATGGGTGTGGCTATTGACGAGTTTGTGTCAAAGCACTCTGTAGAACTCCTGCAGGAACAGGGCGTTTACAACGAAGCGTACATTGATACAGCGGCCCCTGATACAGACCTAGAGCCAGATCAAGACCTCACGCTCTACAACGATGACAAGGTTAGGCTGACCAAGTACTACGGGCTTGTGCCTCGCGCACTCCTTGAGGCTGAAGGCGTAGAAGTTGAGTCTGACTCTATGTATGTTGAGGCTGTCGTGGTTATAGCTAACGGTGGCACACTGCTCAAGGCTGAAGCTAACCCCTACATGATGCAGGATCGTCCTGTAGTAGCGTTTCCTTGGGACGTTGTTCCGGGGCGCTTCTGGGGCCGTGGTGTCTGTGAGAAGGGCTACAACAGCCAGAAGGCACTAGATACAGAACTACGCGCACGTATTGATGCCCTGAGTCTGACGATTCACCCAATGCTCGCTATCGACGCTACACGGCTTCCTAGAGGCGCTAAACCTGAAGTCCGTCCGGGCAAGATGATTTTGACTAACGGGGATCCGCGTGAAGTACTACAGCCATTTAACTTTGGGCAAGTGGGGCAAATTACTTTTGCTCAAGCTGCAAGCCTTCAGCAAATGGTACAACAGGCGACAGGTGCCGTGGACTCGGCAGGGATCGCTGGACAGGTCAATGGTGAAGCTACTGCTGCTGGGATCAGTATGTCTCTTGGTGCTATTATTAAGCGTCACAAGCGTACTCTTATAAACTTCCAGCAGTCATTCCTGCTTCCGTTTGTAACCAAGGCGGCTCACAGGTATATGCAGTTTGATCCTGAGTCTTATCCCGTAGCTGACTACAAGTTTAACGCTACGTCCACTCTGGGTATCATCGCTAGGGAATACGAGGTTACTCAGCTTGTGCAGCTTCTGCAGACCATGAAACAAGATTCCCCAATCTACCCTGTGTTGATCCAGAGCATTATAGACAACATGAACCTCAGCAACCGCGAGGAACTCATTGCGTCTATGCAGCAGGCTCAACAGCCAGATCCTCAGGCACAGCAGATGGCTCAGATGGCACAGCAGGCACAGCTTGAGTTCCAGCAGAGTCAAACTGCGGCCTTGCAAGGACAAGCGGCAGAATCTCAGGCACGAGCAGGTAAGTACGCCATTGAAACTCAGCTTGCACCTCAAGAACTTGAGATTGACAAGATTAGTGCCATCACACGTAATCTTCAGGCTGGTGACACAGATGACAAAGAGTTTGAGAAGCGTCTCAAGATTGCTGAAGTAGCCTTAAAAGAGAAAGCCTTAAACGACAAAGGAGCAACACCCAGTGTTAATGACACAAACCGAAATGAACAAACTCCTGGAGCAGATCAACAGCCTGTTCCAAACCCAATTCAGCAGGCTGGACGCGCTGGAGAGCAAACTCGTGGACCTAGAGGGCCAAATGTCGGACGAGCGCCAGAAGGAGTCATCTGATGCCAAAGGAGAAAGACCCAAGACTAGCAAGAGCAGGAGTAAGCGGGTACAACAAGCCGAAGAGGACTCCTAATCATGCAACAAAGTCTCACGTAGTTGTTGCTAAGTGTGCTGACGGCTCAGTTAAAACAATTAGGTTTGGACAACAAGGAGTTAGCGGTGCAGGTAAAAATCCTAAGACTGACAAAGAAAAAGCTAGACGTAAATCCTTTAAGGCTAGACACGCTAAGAACATAGCTAAAGGAAAGTGTTCTGCGGCTTACTGGGCGAACAAAGTTAAATGGTAGATTTATACTGTGTAGTTTGGAAAGACGCTCAAGGTGGCTCTAATGTTGGCTGGCGTGGAGTAGAGGAGCTAACTAACATTGAAGTAGCTACTGCTGTTTCTTGTGGCGCTATTTTACTCAACGACGAAGAAAAGTTAATTATTTGCCCTCACTTATTGATCGAAAACGATAAAATTGTAGAGGGTGATGCAGAGTTAGTAATCCCACAACAGTGGGTAATTTCAGTAACTAAACTAGGAGAAAGTTATGCCAATGGTCGGAAATAAAAAGTATTCATACACCGCTAAGGGCAAAGCAAAGGCTAAGGCGGCTGCAAAGCGAACAGGCAAAAAAGTAAAAAAGGCTAAAGGATACTAAGATGGCTAAACGAGGTCTATATAGTAACATTAATGCTAAACGTAAGCGTATTGCCGCTGGATCAGGTGAAACAATGCGTAAACCGGGTTCTAAGGGCGCTCCCAAGGCCTCTGCCTTTAAAAAAGCAGCAAAAACTGCCAAAAAACGAAAATAGTACTTGACAAACGCAAAAAAGTATGATATAATATACAGTGTACTTAGGTACATCTTATTAACAGAGACAACCCAAGGGGCCTCAAGTGGATCAAGAAACACAGCAGTACTATGACGCATACTTTAGTCTTTTTATTACAGACGGTTGGAAACAGTTAATGCAAGAGTTTACTAATAACGCTCTTTCTATTAACAGTATAGAAGCCGCTAAAGATGCTAATGATATGAACTTTCGTAAGGGACAACTAAACATATTAGCCCACTTACTTAATCTAGAAACTATCGTCAATACCAACTATGAGGAAGCAAACAAGGCTTCTGAAGAAGATGATTAAAGTATTTGATTTTCGTTGTACTAATGGACACACTTTTGAAGCATTTGTAGAAGCAGGTACTACATCCAGTAGGTGCGGATGCGGTGCTAATGCTACAAAGATTGTCTCAGCAACTAATCACATCCTTGACGGTGCTTCTGGGGATTTCCCCGGCAGGCACATGAAATGGGTTCGTGAACATCAGAACGCTGGGAAAAACACGAGGGAATCTCAATAGAGGCAACTCCCATTTTATTTCTCCATAACCTATTTAGGCGGGGTAAAGTTTACAATGTCAAGAGCGACACTAATTGATGAGCGTCAGGAAGAGGAACTAGAAGCAACCGATCAACTCGACACACAGGACACCGTAGAGACTCCTCAAGAAGAGGAACAACCTCAGGCTCCTGAGTTGCCCGAAAAGTACCAAGGTAAGTCTGTCGAAGACCTCGTACAGATGCACCAAGAACTTGAGAAGTTTTCAGGTAAACAGAGTACGGAAGTTGGCGAGTTACGACAGATTGTTGATAACCACATCCAGACACAACTCTCTACACAACAAGCACCTCAACAACAGCAACAACAAGACGATGAAGATGATGTTGATTTCTTTGTTGATCCCAAGTCTGCTGTTCAACGAGCAATAGACAACCACCCAAAGATCAAAGAAGCGCAAGAGTACACTACACTAGCTAAAAAACAGTCTACTCTAGCACAACTTCAACAGCAACACCCAGAAATGGAAGCTATCCTCCAGGATACTAAGTTTGCTGAGTGGATCAAAGGGTCAAAAGTCCGAACACAGTTGTTTGTTCAGGCTGACCAGCAGTACGACTACGATGCTGCCAACGAACTGTTTAGTCTCTGGAAAGAGCGTAACCAAGTAGTTGAGCAAACAGCGCAAGCTGAAAAAGCAGCCCGTAAGAGTGCAGTCAAGTCAGCAAGCACAGGCAACGCTCGCGGAACATCAGAGGGGTCACGTAAGAAAGTTTATCGTCGTGCTGACATTATTAAACTTATGCGTACCGACCCAGATCGTTATCAAAGCCTATCAGATGAATTACTGAAGGCATACTCAGAGGGTCGGGTTCGATAGCCTAAAGGAGAAATATCATGGCTAATGAAACCTCTGGCACTTATTTCACAGCTAATGCTGTAGTAGATAAGACTGCTGCTGGGACTTTTATCCCAGAAATCTGGAGCGACGAAGTAATCGCCGCGTATCAAAAGAACCTGAAAATGGCTCCCCTTGTCAAGCGTCTTACGATGTCTGGTAAGAAGGGTGACGTTATTCACGTACCTAAGCCTATTCGTGGCTCTGCATCTGCTAAGGCAGAAGCTACTGCAGTTACGATTCAGGCCAACCTTGAGACTGAACTGCAGATCACTGTAGATCGTCACTTTGAGTACTCGCGTCTGATCGAAGACATCGTAGAAGTACAGGCTCTGTCCTCTCTGCGACAGTTTTACACTGAAGACGCTGGTTACCAACTGGCTCTGAAGGTTGACACTGACCTTATCAACGCTGCTACTGGTTTCGGTAACGGAACTCGTACTCAGTCACCCGCCGCTACTGGCGCAAACTGGGTAAACAGCAACAGCTACTACTTCAATGCCGCTACTGGCTTGTCTGCGTATGCTGTTGATACTGTAGCTACTGGTGACAACTTCACTGACCTCGGATTCCGCGAAGCTATCAAGCTGATGGATGATGCTGACGTACCTATGGACAACCGTTGTTTGGTAATCCCTCCTGCGTCACGTAAGTCAATCATGGGAATTGATCGCTACGTTTCTTCCGACTTTGTTGGTGGTCGTGGTGTTGAGTCAGGACTCATCGGTAACTTGTACGGTGTTGACGTATACGTTTCTAGCAACTGTCCCATAGTTGAGACAGGTGGCGAGAACGGTGCTTCATCTCTTGATACCCGTGGTTGCTTGTTCTTCCACAAAGACGCTCTCGTAATGGCAGAGCAAATGGCTGTACGTTCGCAGACTCAGTACAAGCAAGAGTACCTCTCTACTCTGTACACTGCGGATACTCTGTACGGTATCCAGACTTACCGTCCCGAAGCAGGATTTATCCTCGCTGTCGCTGACGAGTAATCGTTCTACGGGGTCGGCAACGGCCCCTTTTTATTCCCCCCTTGTTTTTCTTGGAGTAGTTCATGGCTACCACTATAAAACTTAAAAACGGATCAGGTGCGCCTGCAGCTAGTGATTTAGTCCAAGGCGAACCAGCGATTGATCTGACTAACAGGCGTCTGTACACAGAAAACGGTAGCGGCGCTGTTATTGAAGTAGGATCAAACCCAAGTAGTCTTTCGATTAACGGTACTGCTGTCACTGCAACAGCGGCAGAAATTAATACCTTGGATGGCATTACATCCTCTACTGCAGAACTAAATATTCTTGATGGAGTAACAGCTACAGCCGCAGAGCTAAATATCTTAGACGGCGTTACTTCTACTACGGCTGAATTAAATATCCTAGACGGTGTTACATCAACAGCCACAGAGTTAAATATTCTTGACGGTGTTACATCTAGTACAGCAGAGCTAAACATCCTTGATGGAGTTACGTCTACCACCGCAGAACTTAATATTCTTGATGGCGTTACGTCTACAGCAGCAGAACTTAACATTCTAGATGGAGTTACTAGTACCGCTACAGAGTTAAACATTCTAGACGGGGTTACCTCTAGCACAGCAGAACTTAACATCCTGGATGGCGTTACAAGTACTGCTGCTGAACTAAATATACTAGACGGTGTTACTGCTACTGCTACAGAGTTAAATGTATTGGATGGTGTTACGGCCTTTGTCGATGAAGACAACATGAGCAGTAACTCCGCTACGTCTATTCCTAGTCAGCAGTCAGTTAAGGCATACGTTGATGCTCAAGTTGTTGCTGGCGGTGGCGGTATTTCAAATGTTGTAGAAGACACGACTCCTCAGCTTGGTGGAAGTTTAGATGTAAACGGCAACGCCATTGTAAGCACAAGCAATGCAAATATTGCCATTACGCCTAATGGCTCTGGTAAAGTTGTTCTTGATGGAAATGTAAGCATTGAAAGCGGCCTTATTGATTTAAAAAATGCTGGTGCTGTCTCTAAAATAAAATTTTATTGTGAGTCTAGTAACGCCCACGCGCAAACGCTTGAAGGTGCGCCTCATTCTCTTAGCGCGTCAAACACGTTAGTTTTACCGGCTGCTGGTAGTAATCTTATTTCAGACACAGCCACGCAAACGCTAACCAATAAAACGCTTACATCTCCTGACATCAACACGCCTGACATTGATGGCGGTACGATTGACGGAACTGTTATTGGTGGTTCTTCAGCAGCCGCAGGTACGTTTAGTGCTTTGGTAGCAAACTCTCTTACATATCCAACTAGCGACGGATCAAGCGGTCAAGCCCTTGTTACCAACGGCAGTGGCACATTGTCTTTTGGTGATGTGTCTGGTGGCGGTGGTATTACTTATGTCACTAAGACGGCTAACTACACTATGTCTGCGGGTGAAGGTGTTATTGCAAACACTGCTGGAGGCGCGTTTACGATTACGCTGCCTGCAAGCCCATCTACAGGCGATCAAGTTATTATTGCAGACGGTAACGCTTGGGCTACTACAAACCTAACTGTAGGGCGTAACAGTTCTACTATTGAAGGTGTAGCCGCTGACCTAGTAATGGACGTAAGCGGTATCTCTGTCACTATGGTCTATGACGGCTCAACGTGGCAGTTGTACCCACAAACAGGAACCTCTCCTAGTCTGGGCATTGATGATAATGCTACGTCTACCGCAGTTACGATTGATGGTAACGGTAACGTATTTGTTGGAACAACTGATACGACTCTATACAACAACAGCGGCTCTGGTAACGGCGGTATAGCGTTGTCAATGCCTGCGGCTGGTGCTGGAAGGATTGATGTTGCGCGTGACGGAAACAATATGACTTTAAACCGTCTAGATTCAGACGGCGAGATGCTGGAGTTTTATAGATCAGGCAATATCTGCGGAAAAATTCATGCTAG
>Ga0098060_1000177_pt1 | contig 30527 bp, 30 predicted proteins | sample 21_taG_FD_77063 | JGI IMG/M metagenome (GOLD analysis project Ga0098060, IMG submission 77063) | Marine viral communities from the Subarctic Pacific Ocean - 21_ETSP_OMZ_AT15319 metaG | ecosystem: Environmental > Aquatic > Marine > Oceanic | place: Pacific Ocean | collected 2015-01-19 | reverse complement strand
GAAATAGATGACAGCTTAGATGAAGCACAAGAAAGCGATCTTAAAGAAAGGAGTTGGAATCCAGATGTCAGGTAAAAAAGAAATTAAAGATGAAAAAAGAGGCTTAATAGCAGGTTATAAGCCTAATAAGTTAAGCTTATATCTTTTTTTACTTAATACAGGTAGAATACATGAACTTGATAAGCTTTTATGGGAAGATATGAAACAATATAAAATAGAGGAAGATGATGAGTAAAACAGATTACACTAAACTATGGACAGAGAAGTTTAACTTCTTAGTAGGATGCAAGATAATCAAGGTTGATTATATGACTAATGAAGAATGTGAAGATTTAGGTTGGAATAAAAGACCAATACAGATCCATTTAGATAGTGGAGCTATACTATCACCTCAAGCAGATGATGAGGGTAATGATGGGGGAGCACTGTTTACAGGATGGAAAGAAGAATCCTTAGCACCAGTATTAAGTATAGGAGATTGAAATGGCTAAGTTTACAAGAGAAGAGTTAGAGAGAGCTAACTTTAAAATGTCTAAAGGACACAAGAAACTATTTATAAATGCTCTAAGGTCAGGAGATTATGATCAAACAACAGGTCATTATATAGAGCATGTACAAGGACCTAATGGTAAGCCTTGTCTTTGTGCTGCTGGAGTATATCTTGCACAGCTAAATGAAATAGAAGATCTATATGATGCACAAGAAGATGGTGATATGTGTTCTATAGACTTTGGAGACCTTCATAAAGATGATAAGCAAGATCTTATAGGTCATATAATAGACATGAATGATGGTTTAAATATGAGCTTTAAAGGTATAGCTGATTGGATAGAAGAAAAAGTGGAGGGTGTAAATGCCAAAGAACTCACAGAAGATTAAACCAATGTCAGAAGCTAAGAAGCTAAAACTTCAGAAACATGTTGATTGGCTAATGGCTAGAGGTGTAAAGGATAAGGGCAGGTCTAAGAAACCTGCTCTTACTAACTACTATGGTAATATAATTAAAATAGAAAGGTAATGCTATGGGCATGGATGTATATGGATTAAATCCAAAAAGAAATACTGCTAAACCAGAGATACTTATACAGTATACAGATGATAAAGGCTGGACAAAATGGGATGCTGTTGAGGCAGATAATAAATTAGATGAGTATTTAGCAGTTCAAAAAGCTTGGGAAGAAGATAATCCAGGTAGATACTTTAGAAATAATGTATGGTGGTGGCGACCTTTATGGAATTATGTTTGCACAATATGTCATGATATACTTAGTGAAGAAGATCATGATAATGGTCATAGTAATGGTGGGTATCAAATAAATGAGAAGAAAGCTATCGCTATAGCTGGAAGAATAGACTTGTTTATAAAGAATGGTGATGCTGCACAATTTGCTTTTGAAAGAGAGAAATCTCTTAAAGAATCTGAAGGACCAAATGCAAGTTATAGCTTTGACTTAGAAAACTTAGAGTGGTTTGGTAAGTTTTGTGAGCAGTCAGGAGGCTTTGAAATATGTTGAAACCTAGAACTATAGATGTTACTCAAGAAAATATTCATCATGGAATTTGTGAAGATAAAGAACGCTGTGCTATTGCATTGGCTTTAGCAGATGCATATAAACATAAAATAGACTATGTAGAAGTTGAAGCATGTAATAGTATTAAAATGTCTTCTCCAGATGATAGATGGTTTTGGATAAATATTTCTGAAGATGATAAAAAGTATGTTGGTCAATTTATAGAAGACTTTGATGATAATAAAAATGTTAAGCCAATGTCTTTTAAGATAGATGATATAGAGGAGTTTTGATGAGTAAAGATGAAGACTATGTATTACTAACACCATGCTGTAAGACCAGCAGTATAAGCTGTTATATATTAGCAGACTTAAATAGTATAAATGCCAGTCTTATAGAACCTGAAAGACATATTAGTTGGTGTCATTCAGATGCTTTTAGTGAGGTATGGTGTGATAACTGTGGTAAAGAATGGGATACTATAGAACTCGTAGTATCAAATAAGAAACTTTTAGAAACTGAATTAAAGTGGGAAGGATAGTATGAGAGAAGTAGATGTTTCATGGAAAAGAGCAATAGATGTAATTGAAGAAATAGAAAAATGTGCAAGAGAACTAAATCAAAAGCATGTTTTAATAGCTGCTGAACATTTAAAGCTTGATGATTATTCAGCAGAGTTAAAGGATATAATCAGAATCAGGATGGAAGAAAGAGTACAAGCTACAGATATAGATTGTACATTAGATGATATAGAATGCAATGCAGATGAATTAGAAGGTTATATTGATCATGCATTTTCACAGATAGAGAATCTTAAAAGCAATTTAAGAAAACTAAAAAAAGGAGATGTGTAGTATGGCAATGCCAGTAAGAGTAATGGATCATTGGATTAACAGATACCAGTCTGTAATAGATGATAGAGTAAGAAACTTAAGAGAACAGCAATCTGTAGATAAAAGAAAGTCTTTAGATTCTAAAAGATCAGAGTTCTATGATGCTAATGGTATCAGAGGAAAGCTTCAAGATTATCAAAAAGCTATGGATGAGAAAGAAAAAGCTCATGATGAATTATTAAAAACTTTAGACTTTATGTTTAGTGAAGCAAATAAAGATGGAGATAAGAAATATAGCTATAGTTATAATACTCCTCGTAGTGTTAGAGATTTCCAAGAGCAATTTGATAAGCTTATATTAAAAGGCTTTGATAAGTGGTGGGAAGAGAATACAGAAGAAGGTAAACAGATTAAAGAGTTAAAAGAAATGAGAAAGCATGTAATGGATGCAGTATATGCTTCAGCAACTCCTAAGAATTTGTTAGATGGACTTTCAACTGTAATGAAATCTCTTAATGCAGATGTACTCTTAAATGGAGGTGCAAAACCTTTACTTGAAGAGCTAAATGAGGTTGTAATTCAGCCTAAGTAGTTGTAAATTATAATGGTTAGCAGGTGGTGTGTAGATGGTGTTATCACTATCATAAGTTTAATAACAGACTTAAAACAAATCCTGCTCTCCATTATTTAACCCTTAAACAAAACAGGAGATGATATGCTCAAAAAGAAAGTACTATTCTTTGATTTAGAACATGGTTCACAAAGTTTAGGCTCAAAAGAGTACATTCAAAAGATGTTTGGTTACCCTGAACTAGAGCCTGCAACTTTTAAAGAGTTTCAGAATATTATTCAACAACTATACTCTAAAAAGAGTGTAGAACAAGATGTTAAAGTAGGTAATATTACTGTTAAACAAAGCTTAAAGAAAGTTGTAGCTAATCAAGGTAATGAAATAGATGTAGTTGTAATTGATACTGTATCAGAACTTAGTAAGAAATACATGAGAAGTCTGATGGGTAATCAAAATAAAATGCAATTAGCAGATTGGTCTACATTAAAGAATACATTAGATAAGCTTTTAGATATGATTACTTTATTGCCTGGCACATTAATATGTAATTGTCATGGTAAAGTACAAACTATGGATGATGGTGCAAATAAAATTGTACCTTACATTGATGGTAGTACTAAAGAGGATATATCTAAATGGTTTGATTTTGTATTCTATGCTATAGCAAAGACAAACCTGAAAGGTGAAACACAATACCTTTGGAGAACAGGTCGAACAGAAAAATATGATAATGCAAAAGATAGAACTCAATTATTAGATGTTGAGATAGAACAAGATTATCAACTTGTATTCGATGCTGTTAAAAAGAAAGGCTGGGATGGTGCAAAGATTCTAATCATAGGTTCACCAGGCTCAGGTAAAACACTCAGTTTAAAAACAATAAATAAGGAAGCTAAATAATGGCTGTTATAACAATAAAGAAGAATCAGGATTTCACTGATTATTCGACAGGTTGGAAAGAACTTACTATAATCTCTGCTGAGAAAGGTAAGTATCAAAATGAGAAAGCTACTAAATATATAGATCTCAGATTTGAAGGTTATCCTGAAAACTTAAAGCTAAGACTTCATCAAAAGTTTAATAAAACTACTAAAGAAGAGTTTTGTGTTACAAGAGCTTTCAGATATACTAATTCAGGGATTAAAGAAATAGCAGAAAGTGAAGGTGATTATAGAGTAGAGATTGAAACTAACCCAGAACACTTAATAGGTTGTAAGATTAATGCTTATTTCTACAAGAATCAGAAAGGTTATACTGATATATCTGATAATATTCTTCCAGCTGAACCATTTGAGAATCAAATTGAGAAGTGGGATGAAAAGAAGATTGAAGATAGTAAATCTTATACATTGAAGAATAACATTAAACCATATATTCCAAATCAAGATGAAGTACATGGTCCTGTTCGTCAAGGAAATACAGATGTAGATTCTGACAATAGTGATTATGGAGACGACTGGTAGAAAGTAATACTTAATAAACTAAAGGGAGTGTTATTGCAATGCTCCCTTTTTCATCTGGAGTAAAAATGTTAAGAGAATATGCTCAATCTTTATCTAATAGAGGAAATTTTATTGATGAGTTAGAAGTTAATAAAGTTAAACATGGCAAAGATAGATTCATGTCATTGTTCTGTTATGATGAAGATGTTCTAAAATATGTAAAAGAAAAAAGAAAGATAGCTGGGTATAATGGTAAGATATATTTAGCTAAAGAACATATCATAGATGTAGATGGAGAAACATATGGAGAAGGAAGAGATTCAGCTGCAGACTTGGTTGAATTACTTAAAGATCTAAATGTTCCTCACAAAATATTCTTTTCTGGTACAGGATTTCATATATCCATTCCTCAACAAGCCTTTAAATGGGAACCTCATGTGGATCTTCATAACTATGTTAAAGATGCATTGAGTAGTAAGGGTATATTTAACTTTGCAGATGTAAGTGTTACTGATAAAACTAGAATTATAAGACTGAATAATACTGTAAATAGTAAAAGTGGTTTATATAAAATTAATTTAGATGAAATACTAACATTGAATGAAATAAGTATAAGTGATATAAGTAAAGTAGACATAAAACAATATGCTGCTAAGGCTAAAGATATATCAACTTATGGATTTCCAGAAGAGATGGAACCAATCTTTGATGCATTACCTAATAAGACTAAATCTATAATAAAACCTACTATATCTAAACCAAAAGACGACTTTGGTAGACATGCTGATCCAGTAAACTATCCTTGTATACAAGATATGTTAAAATGGACAGGCTTTGGAAAAAGACACCAGATAGCTCTTAGATTATCTGCATGGTTTAGATGGAGGTATCCAGAACATATAGTAAAACTTATTATGGAAGACTGGAGAAAGCAGGTTTCGACTGAAGAAAAACCTTTCACTAAGAAAGAAATGAAAGGTATAGTTGAATCTGCATACTCTGGTCATAATGGTAGTGGAAACAATTATGGATGTAATGACTCAATAAGAGATTCATTCTGCAAGCAATCATGTAGATTATTTAGTGCTAAAAAAGATAATAATATGATTGATTTCATGCAAATGGCTCAACAAGCTGTAACCTTTTATCAAAGTGGCATAAAAGCTGTAGATGTAGGTGAACTATATAATGAAAACTTTCCTATATATCCTGGAGAGTTAGTAATTGTACAAGCACCACCTAAGTCTATGAAAACTATGCTAATACATAATTGGATAGCTTCTTTCAAAAAGCCTACATACTTTCTTGAAATGGAAATGTCACCAAGACAGATGTACATAAGACATGTGCAAATAAGAGGTGGTAAAAGCTATGAAGAAATAGAGAATGACTTAAGAAATGGAGATATAAGTTATTCAGAAGATTCTGATTGGCTAACTATTGATTATAAGCCTTGCTTTCCATTTGAATTGCAGAAAAGAATAGACTTAATGAGAAAGAAACCTGAAATAATTGTTGTTGATCATATAGGTTTAATGGAAAGTAATAAATATGATATGAATGCAAAGATGGAAGAGATAATGGCTACACTTAGAGATGTTGCTATAAAGAATAACATGATTGTATTTGCTGTTTCTGAAATGACTAAAGAGTCAATGAATACTAAGAATGGAGTACCTGCTATTGCAGCCTCAAGAGGTAGTGCAAGAATAGGTTATACTGCAAATAAAGTATTGCAAATAAAAGCATACAGAGAACAGGGAGAAATCAGTTATTTAATATTAGATTGTGTAGCTAACAGAGAGAAAGAAAGTTTGTATGTACATCTCGAACCAGAAAATTGTAGACTAATTAAATCAAATAAAGGAATAACTAATGAAGAATAATAGATCTATATTTGATATTACAACTGATATTGCGACTATTAGCTCAGATATTTTTCTTAATGAAGAAGAGATTGAAAAGAGGTTGGGAGAGCTCTATCAAGAACTTCAACATAAAGAAGATGGTATCTGGGCTTTAGTCCAGAAATTTCAACAGGATGTAGAACTTGCTGATAAATATCTTGCAAAGATACAGAAACAAAAAAAGATAAGACAGAATGCTATAAAGAGTATAAAGAATATGGTTATAGATGTTAATCAATCCATAGGACAACTACCTAAGCATTCAGACTTTAATCCAATAACTATTGGAAAGACTGCTTCTGTAAATGTAATAGATGAAAGCAAGATACCTGATGAATATTGGGTAGAAGTTGTAACTAAAAAACTAGATAAAAAGAAAATGTTATCTGCTATGAAAAGTGGTACGAAGATACCTGGAGCAGACATTAATAATAATCAACATGTAAGAGGACTAAAATAATGAACTTAAAGAATATATCACCATATGCAAATATAAAGAAAGAGCAATTAGTATATGGAGACACAATGACATCAAAAGCATTTGGTGTAAAAATAGAAGGTTTATCCGACTGGGAAGATGATACAAATAACTCAGCTTGGAAAGAAGTAGGGATAGTATCTTCAGAATATCTTCTTGTACCTAATAAAACTATGGTGCAGATGGCTGAAGATGTAATGGCTGGATCTACTTTAGAGTTTGAACCAGAGAAACAATTTTGGAATGGAAAGCAATTCTTTCAAAGTTGGAAGTGTACAGATGAAATAGATGCTGAAGTAGTAGCAGGAGACAATCTTGGTATAGGTGTAGGATTGTGGAACTCATATGATGGTAGCATTTCAGGAAGATTTGCTTTGTTTGCTTATAGATTAGCTTGTACAAATGGTATGACATCTAAGCATGAGTTTGGTGAATATATCTTCAAGCATGATATAAATAATAAAGACTGGAAGTTTGAAGTTGAAAAGACTTTGAAAGTTTTAGATACTGCTGAAGAAAGTGTTAAAGATTTTGCTGACAAATGTAGTAAATTACCTAACCATTATGTGAGAGTAGGTGATGTAGCAAATGCCAGAAGAACTACCTTCTCTTCAATGGGTACAGGAGTCTTTGGCAAAGCCTTTGACAATTTCTTAACCAATGAAAAATACGATGAACGAACTGCTTGGGATCTTCTTAATGCTGGAACAGATATTTTCTGGCATAATAAGAAACAAACTATTTCAGACTTCAACCATAATAAACAATGGGTTGATGGCTGTATTAGTATAGCAGCTTAAGAAAGATATATATATGAGAGGTTGGCACCCACACTACACCATATACCATTTACCTCATAGCTAACCTCTCTATATATGCCTAGTGATAAAAGTAATAAGAAAAAAAGCGACCAACTTGGAATGAACCATTCCACAGCTCAAAATAGACTAAAAAGAAAAATAATGTTTATGCTTATTCAAAGACTTAAACTTGATGAATGCTATCAATGTAACAAGCTTATAGTAGATGTAGATGATTACTCAATAGAACATAAAAAGCCTTGGCTTGATGAAGACACCAGACTATTCTGGGATATGGGTAATATTGCATTTTCTCATAGAGCTTGTAATTCAGCAGCTGCAAGACAAACTACTAAGTTAGGTAGAGTTAAGTATGAAAAAAGAATAGGCAATAGAGAAGATGAAGAAGGTCATTATCCAAGTAGAGCTTGGTATGACAGAGGCTGTAGATGTGATTCTTGTAAATTAGTTAAAAAGTTTTCAAGAAAAAAACATGAAAGAAAAAAATGAAAGCTAATTGTATGATATGTGGCTTTGAAGTAGCAGTTTTACAATGTCATTATAAATGCAATAACTGTGGCTTTGCAGCTAACTGAGATGAAGGAACAGATCCAAGTTCTGGATATGACAAAGAAGATGAAACACTCTTAATTAATATAATAGATAAAAAGGACAAAGATGAATTACGAGAATAAACCAAAGAAGATATTTCAAAACATAGGTAGTGGAGTTCTTTGGAAGAATAAATACAAGAAAACAGATAAAGAGCCTTTCTTTAGAGGAAAAGCTACAATCAGAGGACATGAAATAGAGCTTGCTGCTTGGATTAAGAAAGATAAGAATGGTAATCAAATGATTTCTATAGCTTTTGATGATCCAATAGAAGAAGAAATGCCACCTCATCAAAGAAAGAAAAAAGAGTCTAAAGGTTTAGAAGAATTATTCAGTGAAGGAAAGAAGGAGGATGATGGGCTCCCCTTCTAATCCAAGATACTCAAAAGCTAAAGGGAGGAAATTACAGAATCTTTTAAGAGATAAGTTAAGAGTAGCGTTTCCTTCTCTCGAAGAAGATGATGTAAAGAGCCAGACTATGGGTATGCCAGGGGAAGACATTGTTCTTTCTCCTGCTGCTCGTAGGAAGATTCCTTATAGCTTTGAGTGTAAAAATGTAGAAAGACTAAGCTTTTGGGCGACAGTAGAGCAGTGTGAAGCTAACTGCAAAGAAGGCATTACACCTGCAATAGTAGTTAAGAAAAATAGAAAAAATCCTATGGTAGCAATACCATTAGATGTATTTATAGAAATGATAAAGGAATAGAATGGCATTAAGTAAACAGCAAATGAAGCAAATAGAAAATATAAATGTTGATAACTTTAGTAAAGAATTTAAAGAACAATTAGAAGATATGTTTGAAGTTATCAGTTACTTTCTTTCTGAGATAGAAGTAAGAAAGCATAATGGAATGTTTAATGGTGAGAGAGGTGAGGCTTAGTCTTGTCTCTCTTGAAGCATTCTAAATAAATCATTAAGATTACCATTGTCGTCTTGCTGACTACCATAAGCCCAGAAATCAGATCTTTTGGATTCTCTTTCATCTTTCACATCCTTGGGTGTAAGGTAATCCCTCATAGGATCAGGCATCATTCTTAAAGCAGCAGAGTTAGCAAACTTTCTCTTTATTTTTGATGCCTCTGGGTCTTTGTATAAAGCTAATTCTTGAGATGCAGCTGTGCCAAGAGTCATTCCATTAATCATTCTAGGTATAGTATTATAAAAAGTTCTATGCACTTGAGGATTTAATATTCTTATAAACTCTTTCATCTTTTCATCTTTAACATTGTCTGGTAAGTTTTCATGTGCACCTAAATAAGATAAGAAAGAACCTTCATCCATATTAACAAACCCAGCAAGATTTCCAATGTTAATTAAGTCTCCTATAAATGGTCCACCAAATGTACCTAATAAAGGACCTTTACCAAAGAATGCTTTCTTTCTTTCATCTTCATCACCAGATAACCAAGTATGTAAGTTTTCAATTCTATCATAAGTATCATTCTGAACAAGATTAGTTATTGTAGTATTAGTTAAAGGCTCAATTATAGCACCTATAATCATATAAGTCATGCCTAATCTTATAGCTCTTTGCATTTCAGGACTATTCCAACTACCTTCTATTGCAGAATTACCTGCAGCTTTAGCTATCTTTACTTGATAGTTCATAAAGTTCATACTATAAGTAGTAAACTGACCTAAAACAGATCCAATAGGACCTCTAACTGCTTTTGACTTTGCATATCTGCTATAATCATAATGCAATTCATTAGTCATATTTGATGCAAATCTTTGAGCTTTTTTAGCTACTCTTTTTCTAACTTGAGATGCAACTTCAGAAGCTTTAGTATCATCAGTTATTTTACCAGACTTTCTTAATGCATCTTTTACTAATGCATCATTAGACATTAATCTTTTATACTCTTGAGCAAATGCAATCTTAAATGTTAATTGTCTGTTCCAGTTCTCAACACTCTGCATGCCTATAACAGGTACATCAGAAACTTTTTGTGCTACTGATTCCATCTTCTCATTAAATCTATCCATAAAAGAATCATTTTCAAATGTAGGCTTACCATCTTTTAATATAACTTCAGAAAAAAGTTTATTATCACCAGCTAACTCACCAATATTAACAAAGAATACACCTTCTTGTTTCATAGCTTCAGTAAGTTGATCTTCTAAATTTTCTGCTTTAATGTAAGTCAAAGAATCAGATATACCTTTTCTACCAAACCATATATAGTTCTGTAAAGATTGAGTAGCATTTCTAGCAGCACCCCTAACATTAAGACCTAATTTAGAAAGATAGCCCCAGGATGTTGCTGCTCTTGAAAAAGATTTTAAAGCACTGTTTCCACTGTTAATCCCTGTAGCTGTAGCATGTGTATCTTTTAAATAATTTTTCATAAAGTCTAAATGATTATCAAAATCATTACCATACATTCCACCTAAAGATTTTAAACCTTCAGCAGTTCTTCTAGTCATTCTTGCCATGTAATTAAACTTGACTACATTCTTTGTGTATGTATCTATAATATCTATCACATTCTTAGAATGTCTGTTTACACTTACAGCAGATTGTGCATATACATTTCCAGGCTTTTTTAAATTAGAGCTAATCTCTTTAATCATATTATCAATATGTTGTTTAGCTTCAGCTGGATCAAATGCTCTTTTCCCATCTATACTTGTATTATTAAATATTCCTTCATTAAGTTTACTTATGACAGGGAATATGTCTAATACTTGTGTTGGGAAATAATTATCTTGAGGTTTAAAATCATCTAATAATTTTGCTATTGCTCTTTCTGTACCTTCAAAACCCCAATCATCTTTTTTACTTAGTCTTATAACAGCTGCATAATCATCTAATCCAGACTTAAGTATATTCCACAACTTATCCTTCATTCCTTCTTTACCTTTAGAACCATGCCATACACTTGCAGCCTCAACTAATGCAGTTCCATACTTATCTTTTTGTGTTATCTTAGAAGGATCTGAAAATAATGTATATGCATCATCTAAAGTTTTTAATTGAACATCTTTACTTGAACCTAAGTCTGCTAAGAAATCATCATAAAATTGATCAGCTTCTGAAAACTTTTTTTCTTTTAATAATAACTGATATTTTTTTTCTAAAAGTCTTAATCTGGATGCAGCATTGCGAGCAGTACTTCCCCATTTAGCAGATACATCTTTTTCTTTTATAGCTATATCTATATTTCTAACTATATGTCCTAAGTTATTACTAAATCTTTCAGTATTACCTCTGTAGAAATTACCTGCTTTTACAAAGCCATCATAAACTCTTTTAGTTATAGGATTCTTACTCATAATAACTTCAGGTAGATAGAAAAATTCTTTAAACTTATTAGGCTTAACCCATTTCTTATCTAATTGTTTTATTCTTCTGTTTAATTTATTTATAGTTTTTAAATCTGGCTTAGTATCAAGATCAAAATCTAACCCTGTAACATTTCTATAAAAATCTTTAAACAAAATTGCTGGTGCTTTACCTTGAGCTTCAGCTAATAACTGAGTACTTTTTGCTTCTTCAAAAGTGTCTATAGCTTTAGACAATTCTCTGATTCTTTTTTGTTGATCTGGAGTACATGCACTAATACTGGGCATTTAACATTCTCCTGTAATACTTGTTATTAATTGATCTTTTAAATTTTCAGTAGACTCTAATTTAGTACCTGATTCTTCAAAGGGTACTCTTTGCATAGGTAAGCTTTTATAATATAATGCTCCTTTGTTAGCAGCACTACCAAGAAATGTTCTTGCATTATTCATTCTTGCTTTATTGTATGAAGACCAGCCATTAATCATACCGAATCTACCACCATTAAAATCTTGAGGTATATAAGCTGAAGGTAAAAAGTTTTGATGTGCAGCTTTCTTTAAGTTTGCTATAGACTCTGGTCCTATAGGATTGTGTGCCATTATATATCCAACTGTTTCATTAGTATTGTATCCAAATACAGAACCTAGCATAGGATTAATCTCACCAGCTAATCCATCACCAGCTACAGTTCCAAATACATCTTTAAGTGGCATAGATTCTGCAATAGTAATATTATCTAATGCAGCTTTAGCTTCACTTTCAAAGACTCCAAGATTTATTGTACCATCATCATTCAATACTTCCATTCTTTGACCATGATACATTTTGTAGAAATTATTATATTGTGCAGCCATTTCTTTAAACATATTGTCTACATCAAACTCACCTACTCTTGTTGTATGATTTTGTGGATCAGCTAACCATCGTAGTCCAAACTTTATATTTGAAGCAGAAGTATTCTTAAAGCCTTCTAAAAGTTTTCCATTAAAATAAGTATATTCACCTATAGATTTTTTTGGAGCCATAAATCTAAATAAAAATAGTCTGCCTAAGCCTTGACCTTTACCTTCCCATTTATCAAACTTAGCATTAAATAGTGCAGTGATTTCATTGTGTATAGCATTCTCATCTAAATATGTTCTAGTTCTTTTTCCTCTTTTCTTATCTTCAAAAAAGTTTTTCCAGAAAGTATTCTTCTTGCTCATGATTTCTTTTAAATCTTTTTCAAATTCAATATGATCATTACCATGCAAGCCTTGTGGATCTAAATATATATCATTATACTTACCAAGTATTTCATGCCATATCATTGTATCAAGATATTCATGATTACTTATACCTTTAATCTTAACAGGTCTTGCATTGACTTCTTCTGAAATAGCTTTTTTACCTGCCTTACTTTTTAACCATTCAGTTACTTCTTTAAAGTTAGAAAATCTTCTACCTTTCCAGTTTAATCTTTTATAAACTTCAGATACTATTCTTCTTTGTGCAGCTTCTCTAATATTTTTAGCTGTACCCTTTTCATTTATAAGCTGACTTTCTAGCTCACTTTTTAATTCTTGACTTTCTTTTGCAACATTATCATGATAATCTGCAAGCCCTTGTCTTCTTTCTTTTAATGCACTATACTTAGCATCAGCACTTTTTTTAATTTTATAATCTAAATAATTTAAAAGACCTATAACCTTTACATCTTTCTTTATGTCACCAACTAACTTACTTATAATTTCTGATTTATTATTAGAGTCTACATATTCAGAGAAACTTTCTTCAAATCTTGCAAGAGACTTACCAAACATTTGTGTAGGAGAATCTATAGCCATTGCATCTACTCCAGCTATTTCCTTCATAGCTCTATCAAATGGGAGCATCATATCTACATTATCTATATTTGAGCCGAATGCACCGAAAGGTCTTATATCTTTCCCTTGAATATTTTGAAATACAGCATTTACTTCTTCTTCCCATTCTTTGTATGATATATCTTCAGGTCTTTTTTTCAATATTCTTTTTTTAGCATCTCTATTTAAATTTTGCATACGCTTGCCATAGTCTCTTGTATAGCTTAATATGTCATCATAGATAGGTTTTTTACCTTGCCCTGCATCATATACATCTGAACCTAATTGTAGAAAATGTCTATACCCACTAACAACATCCATTATCATAGCTCTAACAACTCTCATTTGGGTTGATCTCATATTAGCATCAGAAACTCTAGCTTGCCTCCATTTTTCCACAGACAGAGTACTTACATCTTCACCTTTTTTGAAAAACTTTTCACCTTTATATATACTAAACAACCCTTCCCATGCAGTTTTTCCATCCATAGACAATAAGTCTGGAGAACCAAATAAGAATTTTTCAAACCATTTTTCATTATAAACAGTATTGTTATAGCCTGTTGTAGAGTCTACTATATTTTGTATATCTCTTGCTATTATTTCTTCTGCTTCTGACAGTTTATCTTGATCAAACTTTATCAATCTATTATTGCCTGTAATTATAGAAAAGCCTTTACCTTTTTCAAGATGAGAAGTATAATGATTTAAAAATTGTATTATTCTTTTAGTCTTAACTACAGTTCCTCTGAGTTTCCCTGCAGTAGATGAATGTAGATTGTAACCTTCAACTTGTTCTGCATTACCCCAGCTAAAATCTTTTACAGTATGTTTATTTATACTACTTTCAACAGGAGTAGATAATACTTTACCTGAATTTCCATTCCATTCATTTATAATATCTGTAGGTGTATCCCACCAATAATTATATTTATCAACATCAAAGTCTCCTTCAATTCTAAGCATTAAGTCAGAAACATTAAGTCTTGATTGATTACCATCAGCCTTATCAGCAAAACCTTTTAATCCTGATATAACTTTATCACTTGGTTTAGCACTTGGAGGTCTCCATCCAGCTATAGCAATCTCATATCTTTTACCATCAAGCTTTGTATTTACTAACTGCTCTATAGTATCAAAAAGATTTCCAAGAGTAGGCATTGCATTTTCTTTAAATTTAGTAATACCAGTTTCTTTTTTAGCCTTCTTTTTAAATTCATCCCAAGTAAGTATATTATCTTTAGCAGAACCATTTGCATTATGCTCTATAATATGAAGTCTATCAAACTGTACATTTTTATTTCTATTTGTATGAGCTATTTCTACTTGACCTATAGTAAATATTTCATTAGAACCATCAGCAGCTTTTTTAAATAAAGTATTTCTTAAATCACTAACATCTAACCCAGGACTTAGTACACTCTGATTTCCAAACTTTGTTTTTAAAGATATTATTCCATCATCTATAAAAGATTTTTTAATTTGAGATTTATATGTAGGCAAGAAAGCTTGAGTAAAAGGTATACCATTTGCAAGTCCTAACCATTTTTGATAAGCACCATCTAAACCTTTACCATCTTCATGTAATTTATATCTAGCATACCCTACAGCATCTTCAGGAGATCTTGCATTAAAATAACCAGGAACATCTTTTTGATATGTTTCAATTTGAGGTCTAACTAACCAATCATAGAATGAATTATTAGCACTAGCACTTAATTCATTTGCAACCTGATATGATACAGTTCCATCTTTAGTAGAATTTACTACTGATGCAAGATTTATATCTTCAGCATCAAGATTATTAAATTCATCTCCTACTCTCATGTTTTCAAAAGCTGACCAGTCTGCATTACCATCATTATCTACAAACATATTTGCATCTATAGTTTTTAAGTTAGGATTACCACTTTTTTCAGCAGAACCCATTATAACCATATCTATATCTTGATTGTTTTCAAAAAACTTTTCCATTCTTTTATCTGGAACAAATGCTGTCTTACCAAGCATGATGCCTTCTTTATTACCAACTCTTGTTATAACAGGTTTTATACCACCAATACCTTCTATATTCTCAGAACCCACTAAAGCTTTCAATGCTTTCCACATTCTTGGAGATACAGCTGTATAAGAATCGGCAAGAGAAACATCATCTCTTTTTACATTAGCTCTCCAGTCAGCTATTTCATCTTCAGAGTATCCTTCTTTTCTCATTTGTTCTTCTATCTTATCAAATGTGGAAAATAATTTATTTAGATTTTGAGCTGCACCAGGTGCTTCATCTGAAATTTGTACATATTTTACACCTGTTTTTAAAGCTCTTAATGCATCTAAAGATTCCTGTACTTCAGGCATTTCATTTGTTTGTACTAATCTTTCGTAACCTTTTATAGCACTATCTAATACAAATGGATCTATTTTTTTAGCTGAAGGGTTAAGTACCATTCTAATTCTTTTTGCAAACTTAGCACCACTTTCACCTGTTTTATTTGCTTTATTAACCCAATAGTCAGTTCCAAAACTTTTATCCATAAACAAATGTGTAAGCATTAGATTTACTGCTTGTCTATCTGGCTCTGCTGTAGAGCGTTTAAATGAATAAGTTTTAACTTCTACATCATTACCTTCGGCATCTTTAATTTTATTCATTTTGGATTCTAATTTCAACCCAACTAAACTATTTAACTCTTCTCTAATAGTCTTAAATTCTGCTTCAGTATATTGATTTTTTACTTTTTGAACATAGTCGCCAAACTGTTGTGCTATTTTATTTAACACTGCATCATTATAAGGAACACCAACTGCAAAGTTTACATCACCAAAAAACAAAGGAAGATAGTCACTATCTAATCTACCTAAAGGAAGTCCATCATCTCCTCTTAACAATCCTTTTGTAGGGCTTAAACCTGATGCTTCACCTGCCATTTTAGCTGTAAGAATCTTCATAGCAGAAGCATCTGATCTTGCATTTCTTGGACCATTAACAGTAGATACATTTGGATCTATAATTGTCATCTCTCCATCAGCACCAATAAAATCTTTTAAGAAATTCATCATTGGATTTTTAAACACAATTTGTTCTGCATCAATCATAACACCAGCTTGTTCATCAGCATATAATCTCTTAACAGATATACCATTATGTTTTGTCATCATCATTGCAATAGAATCCTGCAATAGTTGATACTGCTGATCTTTAGTCATTTCAGCATAATAAGTAGTCTTTCCTTGTTCGTCTACTAATCTAGCATTTTGCATAAGATTTGCTATAACATCATCACCTTGAAAGTTCATACTTACTTTCATTTGCTCAGGAAAGATTCCATACTTTTCAGTAAATTGATTTTCAGTCATTGATTTAAAAGTATCAGTTTCATATACCTTTTCATATCTGTCTGAAATTTCTTTTATTCTTTGATTTATATTTGCTTCTGTTGAACCACCAGGTATAGTTAGCTCTGCTTCTCTAATAGCAACTTGTATTCTATCTTGAAGAGACATTTCTCTATGCTCAGGTGCATCATTAAAGTCAAACTTACCATCCTTATATAAGCCTAATTCATTTAAAACTTTTATAAGCCCATTAGAAGGAGCTTGACCATAGTAAAATTTATTATATACACTTCTTAATAGTTCTTTTTTATCTTTTGATAAACCATCAGAACCCATGCTATCATTAACTGCTTCTAATAATTGATCATGAGAAAACTTACTATTTGTCATCTCAAGCATATCTAATTGAGATATTAGTTCTGCTATATTTGAATAGTCTGTAACAGCATTAACTCTAGTTACAGGAGTAAAGACACCACCTTTATCAGTTTTAATATAAGGCTGTATATGTTCTTGATACTGTATTACCATCTTACCAAATGTCTTTGCTATCTCATCATTCATATTTGATTGCAAGACACCTCTATCTCTAAGAACTTTTTCTATATTAAGTCTTAAATCTTCATTTAAATCTTCAACATTAAACTTAGAATTACTTCCTACAAAATCACCATATACATAAGCTTTGTAACCTCTGTCTAAAGATTTAGACTCAATAAGATTTAATAAGTTTGTACTAACAACTGCTTTAAATGGATTGTAAACATCTAAGTCAAGTATATTTCCTGAATAATCTGCTATACCTTCTTTTAATAAATATGCTATCTTAGCTCTGTCAGGACCACTTAATGTAGAAACTGTACCATCAGAATTAATCTTTGTAGATTTTTTAATAAACTTATCTATACCAAAATTCTCTACAGCTCTAACAAATGTTTCTGTATGAGCATTGTCTCCATATGCAAAAATATTCATTCCATTATCTGAAAAGTATTTCTTTAAATTCTTTAATTGATTTTGTGTAACTTCTACAGGTCTTGTCTCTATTAGTCCTTCAGTACCTGAATGAAGAGCAGGAACATGGTTTTCCATTTTTTCCATCATTCTCTTTAAAGATTTAAGCATATATAAATCTTTTTCATTCAGTTCTTTATTGCCACCTTCTATTTTCCAACTATTAGCAAGTTTGCCATCAGAATCTTTAAGCATTGCAGATAGTAACTCATGTGCTTCTCTTGCATTACTTTCACCTTTAAGATTAGATTTCCAAGCACCTTTACTATTAGTAGCATCATTTAGCATTTCATACATATTTCTGTATGATTTAAAGAATGATTGACCTTCAATTAAATCTAGCATCCAGCTATCACCAAGAGATACTTGATGTTCTTTGGATACATTTTCAGTTTTATTAACTACTTTATTTAAATCATTATTAATTCTTTCAAAATTTTCTTTAAGCTTTGCTAATTGCTCATCTTTAACAAATAGTTTTTCACCTCTAGTGTCTATAACTTTTGCTCTACCTATTTGAACAAGCAAGTCTTTTGCTCTTTCAAACTCTGCCAACATGTTTTGTTGTTCTGCTGTTAATCTTCTTAAGTTTTCTGGATCTATTCTTGTATCTGCAAATCTTAACATTTTAGAATCTATACCAGCAGGTGAAGGTGATTGCCCAGTAAGTGATGTATATAAATCACTAACACTACTTTCTATATTTGTAATAAGCTCTTCCATTTTAGAATCATTTGCAGAAAGCATTATATCATCTACATCTGATATTGTTTGAAGCTTATCTATACTTTCATAGTTACCATTTTTTAATTTTTGTTCTATTCTATATAATTGTTTAGGACTCATTTCAGAAACAGAAAGCATTCTATCACCACTACCTAATAGCAAGTGAGAAACCATTTCTAACTGTTCATAAACATCATGCTGACCTTCAACACCTTTTCCTCTGTTAGACTTTATCTTGAAAAGCCTTTCATTAATCTGCCTTTTACCTTCAGCACTTTGAACAAAAGCTGTAACTTCATCATCTGTATCGAAAGTTTTCTTTCCATCTGGAGAAGTTTTAGTTCTTACAATTTTATTTATTATAGTTTGTTGAGTTTTATTATCATCAGGTGTGCTTTTAAATTCATAACTTTCATCAACTATAATACCTTCTTCTTCAAGTATCCGTTTTATTTCTACAATATCAGAATGCTCATTATCAACTTTCATATACTTGCTTTTTAAATAAGAATCTTGAAGTATACCACTAAATATAAGTTGATCATTATCCATTCCAAGCATATCCATAAACTGACTTGCTCTTTTATAATCTTCACCTAAAGGAGCTCTCTTAGTCCATTCCATAGTTTGTCTGTTTCCAGCTGCATCTAAGTATTGAACTTCTCTACCTCTTTTACCCATGAAAGCACCTACTGCTACATGAAATACTTTATCAGCTAATGGAATATCATCTCTTAAAATCATTTGACCAGCAGGAGCATTCATATCCCAATTCATTACCATTGAACCCATTGCCATTCTTGGAATAGATCCCCATAAATCAGAACCTGCTTCTTTTACAAATTCTCCCCACCAGTTTTTATTCCAGTTATTTTCAACTTTTTGTAAGAAATCTCTAACTATTTTAGCACCTGCTATTTTATCAGACTCTGTACCTTTACCATTTAAACCATTTTGTACTAACTTTGTTATATCAGAAGCTCTTTTAATAGGCTTACCATTTAATTGCATTCCTAAATCTGTAAAGATTTTTGCACCCTGTTTGTTTCTTTCTGATGCTCTCCATAATGCATGAGCCCAACCACCTAATAATTCTCTATCTGATTCTTTTGTAAGATTATAAGAACCATAAGGCTTCTTTTTCTTCCAGCTATCTTGAAGTCTTTTAGCTGCAGTTCTTAATATAGGTATATCTTTACCACCAGGAACGAACTGAGAGAATGAACCAAATGCAGCACCAACACCAAATGCATGCATTAAAGTGCCACCCATATTTTCATTCCATTCTTTATTCTCTCTTAAATTATGAACAACATTAGAAACAGATTCTGCTGCAGCCAAAACAACTGCTTCTTCTAATACTACTGCACCTATTTCAGCACTTTTAGCACCTAATGCTCCACCAGTTAATCTTGGTAGTGTAGTTGTTAATTTATTAGCTATAAGCCTTTCTAAATCATGTGCAGGTAATGCTTTTCCAGCTTTAATACCAACTGCATCTACTATATCATCGGCTATTTTAGAAATACTTTCTTTACTTATATTTCTTACACCTATTTCATTTAGCTTTTCTTTTAATGCAGCTTCAGTTGCAGGTTTAAAGTTTTTAGCAAATGCATCTCTTTGCACATTAGTACGAAGTCTAGGTATTTGTTTTGTAATTTGTTCAGTCCAAGGTTTGAAGAATTGATCTTTCTGCTCATTACTTAAATTTCTCCAAGCTTTAGATTTCTTTTGTAAAGTTTTAAATGCTTTAGAGCTTTTACCTGAAGTATATACAAGATTTTGAGCAACATCTTTTACACCACCTTTAATTAAACCTTGTGTTGCTAATCTACCTGCACCTTTAACTAAACTTACAGGACCACCTAAGAATCCAAGAAGACTACCTAATCCAGCACCTATACTACCAGCTGTAGTAGTAGGACCACCACCAGTTAATGCATCCTCTAAAGAATCATTTTTATCCATCCAACCTAAGACACCAAAAGTTGCAGAATCTAATCCACTCCACAATGTATTACCTACAAAGTCTGCTACAGAATTTCTTTGTTTTCTTTGATTTGCCTGCATGAATGCATCATACTCACTTGGAGCTGTACCCAAAGGAGGAGTTGGTTGTTGTCCAGGAATAGGTTGTTGTCTTAAAGCTCTACTTGGAGCTAACATACCTGGAGATACAGGTTGAGGAGCTGTTGGTGTTGCTATCTGAGGACTAGGTTGTGCAGGATTTATTTTATCTCTATTGTTTTCAATAAAAGCATCTATATCAGAATTAGACCAGTTAGTTATTCCTTTTTGATATAATACCTGCCTTACTCTTTCTCTTTCAGTAAGTGTAGCCATTTAGTTCCTTTATTCGCTTAAGGATTTGATAAGTTCATCTAAGGGTTTATGTATAAGTCCTATTCCAGGCAAAGCATTCATTGTTTCTGTGTATCTTCTTTTTAAGTCTTCTGAATTAATTTGACTTAAAGGAGTGTTAAATAAATAATCTATATTTTCATAAGTCTCTTGACCCATATCCATGCCAAGAATATTTGTCAATATATCTCCAGTTCCTTCAACAAAGCTAGAAGGTGTAGCACCTATAGTTGAAAAGTAATCACCAAGTGTAGCTTCTTGCTCTATTTCCATTTGTTTAGTTTGATTCTTTTTATTTAAAGCATCTAGCAGTTCTGTTTCTAATTCTGGACTTATAGTATTTGTTTGATCTGCAACTTCTACTTCATTTAATATTAAATCTAATTTAGCATCCTGTACTTTATTGAAAGTTTGGTTTAATTGTTTAGCCTTAGATAAGGAGCCCATATCTCCTAAACCTACTTTGTTCCAAGAAATCCATTTACTTTGAAGAGCTAAATATTCAGTCATAAAATCAGGATCTTCTTTTAAAGAAGGATTTTCTAAATATTGAGCATTTTTTATAGTATAAGCTTGTATGTCATCATGAGCTTGAGAAGCCATTTGAATAAAATATCTTTCAGGATATGGATCATTAGACTTAGCAGCTGTTCTTAAAGCAGATATTCCATTATACACTTCATTGTAAACACTCCCTGTAACTTCTCCATTATCATACATATCTTTAAATTTATTAAATACATCTACTTGATCATCTACTTCAAGCAACTCTATCATTCCATAAGATGTGTCACCAAGAGTTAGCTTACCAGCATATGTATTACCATAGTTTTTCATTGATAATTGCAATGCAGTTTCAGCATCATCTAATCTATTTGTATCTTTTGTATATTGAGCATTTGCTATTTCTATATCAGTCAATGCAAGAGTTTGATCTATTTGATACATTTCCTTAGCCATAGATTCAGTTTTTCTACCTTGCATAAAGCCTTGTCTAAAAGTATTGCTTGTAAAGTTTACTTTTTCTTCATCACTTAATTTTGCAAACATATTAGCAAGTTCTTTAGTTCCTGTCCATTTACCTGATTCATCTTGCTGAAGATTACCTTCAAGCATATAATTCTTAACTGCTTCATTTTCAGTTGCAGCTATAGAACTTCCATATTCATCTTCCATTCTTTGAGCAAATAATTCACCTGATTTTAAGTCAGCTAATTGATTTTCCATCCAAGCTATTTGGCTATCACCTTGCTGTATAGTATCTAACAATGATTGTGATTTTTCTTTTGTACTATTTAATACTTGCTCTGAAAGATTTGCATAACCACTTGTTTGAAACTCAGGTTTTACTTTTAAACCTTTTTCAACAAACTGGTCTTGCAAGTTAGTAAGTCTTTGTTCATTAGCTCTATAAGCTTCAAGATTCATTTGTCTTTCAGCTCTTTTATCTTCCATAGCTATTTCATGTTGCATAGCTCTTTCTCTTGCCTGATTATCTGCAATCATTTGAGGTAACTGAAAGTCTAAAAATAAAGCTACTGGTGATTGTTCGTATGTTGCTCTTTTTAAAGCCATTTATATTTCCTTTAAATTATTGACAACTGTTAGTTTCAGCATTCCATTGAAGACCTTGATTGCTACATACAAGATTCATATCTACATTTGAAAAATTTAAATTAAAAGCATCTGGATCATAATCAAAATCTAATTCTATAGGACCAGAAATTCCCAGTCCTGATGCATCTGAGCCAGTATATTCCTGTTGTGTATTTGATGTTGTTCCTACATTATCTGCAGCCATACCAGCCTCAGCACCACTTGCAAGCAAACTTCCAACCTGTCCAAGTACATCTCCTCTATAAGCTTCTCTTAATCCTGATATATCTTGTTGTAATCCTAGTTGAGCTTGCTCTCTACCTTGTGCTAAACCTTTATGTATTCCACCCATAGCTGCTTGTCTTGCTCTACCTGCTCCACCAAAACCACCCTTACCCTGTCTACCTGCTTCAAACTGTTGCCATAAAGAACCTCTTGCTTGTTCTTGAGCTTGTTGTTGTCCGAGTTGCATTTGTTGTGTAGCTGCTTGTTCTTTAGAAGGATCATAATCTTCAAAGAATTTCATTTGAGCAGCAGGATCTGCAAAGAAATCTCCTAATAAATCTTGTAATCCAGTTGAACCTGCAACTTGCCCAGTCCAACCCAGATCTTGCCAGTTTACATTTCCATTAGCCATTATTCTTCATCCTTTTTAGTTGGATAAAAAGCACTAAACTCAGGACTGCTTGCAAGTCTATCCCATATAGATGGACCTGTATATTGCAACTCTGTTGCAGGCATTCCTGTACTAGGATCAATAGCCTGACTCATAAATTCTTCACCTGTTACTGGATTAAATCTTCCACTACCTGAAAATGAAGGCATGTTTTCCCATCCTGCACCTGCACCTTTACCTACACTCCAAGCATCAGCTGATCCTAATCCTTTAATTCCTTCTAACCCTTCGCTAGCAGCAAATTGCATTAATGGTTGAGTAGCTGATTTCATAGCAAGTTGTTTTCTCATTCCTGAAGTAGCTTCTTTAAAAGCTTTTTGTTCATCTGTTCCATAATCTTTAAGCATTTGTCTTTCTGATGATAAGAAATTTCCTTTTCCTGCTTGAGATTTTAATGCATCGTATTCTTTTGAAGTATTAATAGCACCTTGACCTAACCTTCCACCTAAATAACTACCAGCAGCTTTAGCTGCAACTAAAGCACCTGGACCTAATACAGGAGTTAATGCAGCACCTACAGCCATAGAGCCTAAAGTACTACCAATAGATCCCCACATACCCTTTTTCTGTTGAGCTTTTGCAGCATCTTCAGAAGCTTTTTGAAGCCTTCTTTCTTCTTCTCTTAAATCTTTTCTTTCCCTTGATACATCTCGTGCCATTAAAGCACTGCCTAAAGCAAATGACATAGTTTTCTCCTAATACAGATGTTGTATTTTATTAATATTTATAGTCTTATTCAAATTAATTTTACCTCAAACTAAGGTTTGCAGTCTTAGTTGTACTTCCTGATGTAACTGTAATTGTTAATGTTCTGAATTTACTATCTACACTAAATGCTATATTGTCAAACCCTGTAACTGTCTGCTTTGCATTATCAGTTATATGCTCATTAGTCTTAACAAGTCCTTCATCTATCTTGTCATGCAATGCTTTTAAAAATATCATCATTGCATCATCAGAGCTATCATCTATTAGTTCATCATACTTAGTAGAGCTTTTATTGTCATTAAGATTGTTTATTGCCATTATTGTGTATATGTTCCACTTAAAGTTACACTAAAATATAAATCTTGATTTCCTGATGTAGAGTCTTTTTTATACATTACAAAAATAGCATCTTCTCTCGCAAAAGCATTACTACTTGATATGGTTGCAACTTCAACAAAAATCCTTAATGATGCTGGTGTTATACTATCTGTTTCTCCAATCTGAGTTAATGATAGGCTTGTAGAGCCAGCAGAAGGTGTTCCTTTGTAGACATAGAATTTAATAGGGTCTGTTGCTCCTGTGTCACTTGCATAACCATGAACTGATATTTTATCTAATGTTCCTGCATAAGGAGCTATAAATATAGATGCATAAGAATCATATACACTTATTGAAGTTGGTGAGCTATCATAATTATTCCAAGAATGGTCACCATATCTATATTGAAAATAATAATTTGTAGAACTATTATTGTTTAGTCTATATCCTGCTGTATGCTGTGACCATCTATGTGTAGTATCTACATAAGCTTTAACAGATTGTTGGCTTGGAGCAGCAGTAGTACTGTTTGATGCCATATCATCTTGGTCTACAAAGTCACGAAGTGAACCAGCTGGAAATACAATAGTATTAACATTCTCTATCTTTTTATTGTTAAAGTTAATAAATTCACTTGAACTTATGTAGAGCTTTGTGCCATCACCTAAAATATATTCATCTGCATCACCAAAAATCATTTTTACATTATCATTCAAAGTAGTATGACCTGTCATAGTCCCACCTGCAAGAGGAAGATAAGTTCCCATTAAGTTGGTAACTGAACTGTCTTGATATACATATAGACCATCAGACTTAGCATATAAAGTTATAGAACCAGCTGGAGGTGCAGTTGGAGGGTCTAATGCACATTCTGCTATATCTATAAAACCACCTATAGAAACATCTCCAGTCTTGTTAAAAGTACCTATTGCTACCTTATGTGTAGAAAAAGGACTAATCATTGCAGCACCTAAAGTAAATTGCTTTTTATTGGTTGGAGACGATGCTAATACTCTTAAGCCTAAATAACCAGATTCATCTGTATTTGCTAAACTTGCAGCTCCTTGTATTACTCCACCGAGATCACTTGCTCCAGAGCCTAAAGCTAACCAGCCTTGAGCATTAGTTATATTATCTTTACCTATTACAGTAACATAATCATTATTAACATCAGTTTCATCTGCAGTTCCAGTTTCTCTACCAATCATATTCCTAAGCTTGCCATCTCTATCAGTAAATACTAATTCTTTTCTATCTGATGATAAACTTATTTTAGCTTGTTCTCTTTTAGTATCTCCCATATGTAAGCTTTTAGAAGATACATACATCTTTCTCATAGGTCTATCAGGAGAACCTAAACTTCTTGCATTTGGAGTTTCTGGAATGATCTGGCTTTGAGCATTTAAAGTTTTATACCATTTGCCTAAAGCTTTAAAAAACATAAAGACACCATCATCAAGTTGTCTTATAGTTATATCGCCATCATTGCCTTCAGAATCTAAAGGCTTGTGTTTTTTTATCTGAGGCTTTTCTTGCTTCCTCTGAAATATGCCTCTTTTTTCTCTATCCCAAGCCATTATTTGATATTTTTGTTTCTATATACTACACTAAGATTGTCTATCTCAAATTCAGAAGGAACAGTATTTCCCGTTTCTACATTTAGTTTTAAACCAAAGCTGTAAACATTATTAGCTTCACTTGAAGTATTTGGCTTTAATTCTGCTCTTGTCCACTCAGATTCTTTAGAGCATTTAACAGAAGTTAAATCAAACCTGTTATAACTATCTGTTGTAGCTTTTTGATAATTATTAAAAAGTTCAAGATCTCCACTACCATCATACTCTACTGCTCTAAAACATATAGCTAAAGATGTATCACTTGCAGATGTAAACTCAAAACTATGGGTTCCAGATGAACCAATTATTATATGTGCTAAATCATTATCATCATGTATTGCTTCAGCATGAGTACTAAATGTATCTGCTACCCAAGCCATTATAGTAGGAGCTACCTTATTTGAAACTGCATCACTACCTGGCACCCATCTAAAATAAGTAATATCTACTCTATAAGTAGAGCTTGTAGCAACTGTTATAGGATGATATACAACTATATCACTATCTGGATCATTAGTAACTCTTAACTTTTGATTTAATATTTCTAATATAGCACTATTTTGAGCAATATGAGCATATAAATTTAAAGAACCTATTTGATCTGCATTCGCTTGAGCTAAAGTTTCAGCAACATGAGGATTTTTATATGCACCTTCTGATACTAATTCTGATGTTCCTGAAGAAGTTTCTACAAGCTCTCCTCCACTACCAACAGAAGCAGGAGTTGTACTAAAAGCTAATGCTTCTCCATAATTACCATCTGTACAATAAGTTGCTAAAACATTAGTTACACCTTTAGATCTAAAAGATAGATAAGCTTTATATATTTTCTTTCTTACATTAGGCTGTCCAAAGTCTAAATCTTTAAAGAAAAGACTAAACTCAGTATTGCTTTGTTGTTCATCTTCCCATCTTAAAGTAGAAAGAACATTTCCATTTAATTGAGCAAAATGTGGTATACCTGAGCTATCTGTTATAAAATTACTTCTTTTATAAGCCCAATTTCCCAAAGCTCCACCCACAAAGCTTAAAGACTTCTTAACAAAATCATATATCCATCCATCATTAGAATAATTATCTGCAAAACCTAAAGATATTAAAAGTTTTTTAGCTGTAGGTATATAAGTTATTGCAGGAGATTTACTACTATCTACATTCCATCTCATGTTTGGTGTAATTCTTCTGCCTGAATAAGGGCTTAATAATTGCTCTACAAGATTTATAGCTTGATTTTCTCTATAAATATAAAGACCTTTACTATTTATCCAGCATATACCATATTCTGTTTCAACTACTTGAGAAGGACCCAAAACTCCTAAATCTGTAAACTTAGTTTCTACAAACTCAGTTCCATCTTGAGCTATATTAACTACATACACAGACTTTCTTTTAAATATTAACAATCTATCTCCAAAGCCCTCTAAAGCTGTTATTTGGTCTCCATCATTAGCAGCTACATCCATTTTATGAGTAGCAGGAAAAGTATCATATTGAGGGTTGCCTTCAAAGTTTATTGGACTTCTTATAATTCTATCAGGATAAGTATTTCCATCTTGCTGTATATTTCCAACATACACTCTATTATTAAAAATAGTATGACATTTAAATTCTGCATCAGTAACTTCAGAAGCACTATAGCCATTAAGCATATCATAAGTAACAGTCTTTGGCATATCTTCAAACTTGAAAAAAGAAGGTTGATCATTTGTATCGTCTGCATCTTTTCCTATAACAGTATTTGGACATTCATAAACATACGATCCTTCATGATTCCAATCTGTGTATTCAGTTTCATTAAACTTTTTACAACCTTTTTCAAGACTTATATCCATAAGATGATATTTAATTCCATCTCCATCAGTTGGATCAGAATAATAGACTCTTGCACCTGTTATTCTTGAATTAAAATTTTGTGACTGACTTGAAGATAATGTATAGTCTACTGTAACAGCTAAATATAAAGCTTTATCAACAGCTATACCCATATCGAGAATTTTAGTTGTTTGTGACTCTTGAGAGCCATCATATATATAAGACATATATATAGGATATGTCTCTGCAAGCCAAGTACCTGTTCCCTGATCGTCAGCATTTATCTTTAATGTATCAGCTGTACTACCTACAGTTCCTCCATCTGAATCTGTACCATTATACTTACCAGGTGTCTCAGATCCTATTGAACCATTATCATAAGTGCCAGTCGCTGGAGCTAAAAGTTTAGTAGTAGTAGTAAACCAATGATTTAATGCAATAGCTTGACCACTATCTTCAAACAAAGTTCTCTTTATATGCCCATGCCATCTTGGTGAGACAGCTGAATCAAGTAATTGATTATAAACTCTTAAAGCTGCATCTGCAAAATAAAAGCCAGCTTTTCTATCACCAGCCCCTGGATCTGTGCCAATGTCTATAACATCTTTCATCCAGTTATTATCTATAGAATCATATATAGCTATTTTATCTTTTGCTCCAACTGCAAAAAGCTCTACACCTTCATCTTGTATAGATGGAGATGTATCTATAGCACCACTACTAAGCATATTATAATCATGAGAAAAATGAAAAAAAGATGTACCAGACTCAAAACCAGAAGCAAGATCACTGTCGTCAATACTTGTAGTCGTACCACCAACAGCTTTACCAGACATTCTAATTCTACCTTTTTCATCAAAAGCTACAGATTTAGCTTGAATTACTTGATTGTCTTGAACATCTCTTGGTGAGTCTATGCCATTAATACCACCAGAAAAATCAGATTGATTATATATCTGCTTAGGCAATTACTTCTTCTCTATAGCGTCTTGTAAAGCTTCTTGCATAGCTTCATATAATGCATCTAATAACTCAGCCTCTGTTTCTTCTGAAATCATAGGTAAGTTCATTTTCTTATTAAGCTGTTTGATAACTTTCTCCTTAGTGTCATCATTTAATATCATTTCAACAGCAATCTTTTTTATCGCAGCAACAAGTTTGTTCATCATTTTCCTTTACATATTGTTTTAATGCAGAGAGTTCTCTCTCTATCTCTTTAAATCTGTTTTCCTGTTCTTGAAATACATCTGTTATTTCATCTATGATAGGAAACCTTTTGCCTAACTTTTCATCTATAAGATTAAGCACTATGTTTTTTATCTTATCTTGTAAGCCTTTTCCAAGTATCATAATCTCTCCTTGCAGTAAGGGTAGGGCTCGAACCTACATGATAACCTAATATCGCATCCTAAACAGGGATGTGTGTCTGCCAGTTCCACCACCTTACTAATCTTGTTTCTTATTATGCTTAAACCAAAAGTCTACAACCTTACCAAAAGAAGCTAAGAATGTACCTACTATAATATTAAGTAAGTCTCTAAAGTTATCTTCAAGCTGTAATACTGGATGGAATAATAAGTATATTATCCAAAAAAAACAACCAAAAATAAGCAGAGTGATGACAAACTGCATCCAATCTGGAAGACCATCACCACCATTCATTATATCTAATGCAAATGCTGTAGGCTTTGGCTCTTCTTTTTTTGGTCTACCTGCTATATTAAACCTTCTAACTTCATAGCTCTTGCCATTCTTGTCATTCCTATTCCTCCTCCAAATCTTGGGAAGAAATTATAACTTAAAAACTTATCAAGTTCTTGCATTACTCTATTTTTACCAAATCTTCTAAACAGTAATTCTGAATACTCTCCATCAGTTTGATTTAAAAAGTTATATCTCATTGCATCTTTATCACAACTTCTTTCAGCAGAACCAATAGTCTCTTGCCCATGTAGTATAACATCTACTTTATTAAATACACCTCTAACAGCATCTTCTTTCATATTCCAAAAAGGATGAGTTCTCTTTGGAAAATCTTTAAGAAATAACTTACTACTAATTTCTTTATTCATTAACTCTTCATGTTCTGCTTCAAGTATATCTGCTTGATACCTTTCAGATAATCCATCATAGGTACAATGAACTGAATCTTTTTCAAAACCTAAGAAACTTAATAACTCTTCTTCAAGTTTTATCATATCTTTCATATTTCCCTTAGTTTCAAACTCAAACATTGGAAATATTTTCTTATGCCTACCATCTATAGGATTAGGCTCATTTCTGTAGCTTGTTGAAATACAAAAAAACCCTTCAGTATCAGGGTTAGTTAATAATTCATGTTCAAGCCACATTTGTCCAGTTTGAGGGAGAGGATAATCAATACCATCAAAATTAAATTGTGCTATTGTATTAGGATCCTCACAAGCAGCTAATATACTTAATCTGCTTTGTGTTGGTACTTCAATAAAGTTCTTAGCATCTTTAAAGAACTTTCTCATCTTATCGACTACTTTATGGTAGTCAAATGTTTCATACATTTATATTCCTGCTTTTTCTAACTCTTCATTTAATACATTATAGAAGCTTTCATCACCTCTATCTTTCATCTTTTGTACTGTATCTTTATATCCCATAACCATTGTTTGGGAAGATATAGCAAAACCTATTATTTGAGCCTTATAACCTTGTATAGTGGCAATCATCTGCTCAAAATCTATATCAGCTCCAAGAACACCATTCAAGTTATTAAGCATATCAAGAGTATCAGGATTGGCAAGCAGACTATCGAGATAGAAAAAAACACCAATAATTGTACTCCCATTAAGTGCGAATCCTGTTGCATTAATTCCCTTCGCCTTACGAAGTTTAGCATTGAGTCTTTCAGCTTTTGCCAATTCTTCTGGACTGAGTTTTGGCTCTTCTTCTTTTGTCTCTTCAACTTCTTCTTCAATCTTATCTTCAGGTTTTCGAGAGAACATCCCTTCAGGAATATCAGATTTTTTCTTAGTCTCGAAATTCCTTTTTCTCTCAAAGTTAATACCACCATCTTTATTAAGTCCACCTCTTTTAGCCACAT
>Ga0098060_1000175_pt1 | contig 30559 bp, 20 predicted proteins | sample 21_taG_FD_77063 | JGI IMG/M metagenome (GOLD analysis project Ga0098060, IMG submission 77063) | Marine viral communities from the Subarctic Pacific Ocean - 21_ETSP_OMZ_AT15319 metaG | ecosystem: Environmental > Aquatic > Marine > Oceanic | place: Pacific Ocean | collected 2015-01-19 | reverse complement strand
GCGCAGGCGGCCATCACATGGCGCGGCGCGTCGGCGGGTCTGGCCTCAAGCTGTTCGTACCGAAGCCAGAGTTCGTAGCCATCCTCTGCAACAGCCGGCAACACGCCGAAACCAATTGAAATCGAAATGAACAGACTAGCGACGCGCTTCAGCAAATTCTTCACAACCCTTGACCCGTTTATGTATCGGGAAGCGACAGCCGTGCGACCGCCACCCCCAAATGTTTGCGTTATCATTACCTAACGCGACAGGCAGGGTGTGTCACCGCCCCTCTTTGTCAGAGGAGCGGCACCAGATCAGGGGGCGTCGTTCATCACCTCGCTCATGTCATCAAACCCGGCGGCCACTTTCGGCTTCACCGAGCGGCCAATCACACTGACAAGATAGGCCGCGAGGCCTGACAGCAGGAAGCCGGGGATCATGGCATAGACAAGAGTTTCGAGCGGCACCGCACCGCCCTCAGCTGGCAGGAGCGGTACGTAGAGCCAGACCAGAACCGTAACCGCGCCAACAATCATACCAGCCAGCGCCCCATCACGCGTCAGATGGCGCCAGAACAGGCTAAGCAAAATGATCGGGCCAAAGGCCGAACCGAACCCGGCCCACGCATTTGATACAAGATCAAGAATGTTGCTGTTGGGATCGAAGGCGAGCGCGATGGCCACGAGGCTGACCACAACCGTCGCAATCCGGCCGATCATCACCAGCTCCGACTGCGAAGCCTCGCGCCGGAAGAAGGTCTTGTAGACATCTTCGGTGATCGAGCTGGAAGACACGAGCAGCTGCGAAGAGATCGTGCTCATGATCGCCGCGAGGATCGCCGCGAGCAGGAAGCCGGCGACGAGCGGATGGAAGATGATTTGCGAAAGCAGGATGAAGATGGCTTCAGAGTCGGTCAGCTGCGCGCCGAGGTCATGTTGCTGGACATAAGCGACGCCCACGGCGCCGACAAAGACGGCTCCGATGACCGTAACGAGCATCCAACTCATGCCGATAATGCGAGCGGTCTTGATGTCCTTGAGTGACCGGATGGCCATGAAGCGCACAATGATGTGCGGCTGACCGAAATAGCCAAGCCCCCAAGCGAGGAGGGAGACGAGGCCCACTACGGTCATACTCTCGGGCCACATGTCGAAAAACTGACTACGCGCCGGACCAACAGCTCCACTGTCAGCATCCACATACGAAGGCGCGCTTGTGATCGCACTTTCCATGCCGCTCCACCCACCAATCACGAAGTATGCGATAACGGGCACGAGGATGAGCGCGATGAACATGATGCAGCCTTGCACGAAGTCCGTCAGGCTGACCGCCAGAAAGCCCCCAACGACCGTATAGGCAAGCACGACGCCAGCGGTGACAAACAAGCCGAGCTGGTAGTTCAGGCCAAAGGCGGATTCAAAGAGCTTGCCGCCCGCGACGATGCCGGAAGAAGTATAGACGGTGAAGAAAACAATGATCACCAGCGCAGAGATGGTGCGCAAGGCGTGCGAGGAATCGTGAAAGCGCTTCTCGAAGAAGTCGGGAATGGTAATCGAGTCATCCGCCATTTCTGTATAGATACGCAAGCGTGGCGCGACAAATCGATAGTTGAGATACGCCCCGATTACCAAACCAACGGCAATCCAGGCTGCAGAAAAGCCGCTCACATAGATCGCACCGGGCAACCCCATCAACATCCAGCCACTCATATCAGAGGCCCCGGCAGACAAGGCACCGACAGCTGGGTGCAGATTGCGGCCGCCAAGCATGTATTCGGACACGTCGCTGGTAGACGTTTTGTAGGCATAAAGTCCGATGGCCATCATCAGGACGAAATACGTCCCAAGCGATATCAATTCGGGAACGCTGATTGTCATATATTTCTCGCTGTCCTCGTAAAATTACGGAAAAGCGCGCCCCCCGTGGCCGCGCGTATCATTTAGATCAAGGCCGGGTCTGGCCGTTGCCATGTACCAGATATTTGAAACTGGTCAGTTGCTCCAACCCCACCGGCCCACGCGCGTGCATCTTGCCCGTCGCAATGCCAATCTCGGCACCCATGCCAAACTCCCCGCCATCGGAGAATTGGGTTGAAGCATTGTGCATTACGACGGCGCTGTCGATGGAGGTCATGAAACGGCGGGCTGCATCGGCATTTTCGGTCAGGATGGCATCCGTGTGACCGGAGGAGTGCTCGCTCACAAAGTTGATCGCTTCCTGAAGTCCACCGACGATCTTCACCGATGCAATCGGGTCGAGATATTCGGTCGACCAATCTTCGTCGGTCGCTTCGACAAGATCGGGCGCAATACGACGTGCCTCAGTATCCCCGCGCAATTCGCAGCCTTCCATGATTTTGACCAAGCGCGGAATGACGATTTCGGCGATCGCCCGATCCACCACAATGCTCTCTGTCGCACCGCAGACGCCGGTGCGGCGCAGCTTGGCATTGCGAACAACGTCGAGGGACTTCTCGATATCCGCATCGGCATGGATGTAGCTGTGGCAGTTGCCATCAAGATGGAGCAGTGTCGGCACCTTGGCTTCGTCACGCACCAGCTCCACCAGACCGCGGCCGCCGCGCGGAATGACGAGATCTACATAGTCGACAGCATGCAGCAGCGCGGTTACGGCATTCCGGTCGGTGGTCTCAACCGTCTGAACGGCGCCTTTCGGCAGGCCAGCAGCTTCGAGCCCAGCCTGCATGCAGGCTACAATCTCGCGCGTTGAATTCTCGCTTTCCGAGCCGCCGCGCAGGATCACGGCATTGCCGGATTTCAGGCACAGCGCACTGGCATCGGCGCCGACGTTTGGACGAGATTCGTAGATCATCCCGATCACGCCAATTGGCACGGCCACGCGCTCAATGGTCAAGCCATTCGGGCGCTCAGTGGTCGAGAGCAACCGCCCGACCGGGTCCGGCAACTCCGCAATCTGTTCCAGGGCGCTTGCCATCGCCTCGACCCGTTCGTCGGTAAGACGCAGTCGGTCGATGAAGGAGTCCGGTCGGCTGTCGCCGACACTGTCGACATCTTCCTTATTGGCGGCAAGAAGGTCCGCTTTTGCCTCACGCAATGCCTTGGCGGATGCGCGGAGAGCGTCATTTTTCTGCTCGGTCGTCGCCGTCAGCAATGCCTTTGCAGCGTCGCGGGCATTCTGGCCCAGACCGGAAATATATGCGTTCAAACGGGAATCCAATGTGGTCACGTTTCGTCCTTCATGGTTCTTGTTCAGGTGCCTAGCGCAGCTCGATTGCGCGCTTGTAGGCCGACTCGGTGGTGGCTTTCAGGAGATCTGACAACTTTCCGTCTCCATTCAGGGCCTTCAGGCCCGCTTCGGTCGTGCCATTCTTGCTGGTGACGGAATTGCGGAGATTTTCCGGATTGTCGCCGGTTTCAAGGATCATGCGGATCGAGCCATCCAGCGTGCCGAGCACAAGATCGCTGGCCTGTTCGTCACTGAAGCCTAGTTCCTTGGCCGCCTCGATATAGGCGCGGGCGATCTCGAAGACATATCCCGGACCGCTGCCAGCGACGGCGGTTACCCGGTCAATCTGGTCTTCATCATCTACCCAGACAGCCGTCCCGGCAGCCTGCATGAGGGTTTCGACAGTATCCCTTTGGTCGGCACTTGCCGCGCTGCTGGCGTAAAGGCCCGCAACGCCCGCCCCGATGGCAGATGGAAGGTTCGGCATGATCCGTATAACCGGATAGCCCGGCAGCGCAGTCTGCAGGCGCTGCACCGAACACCCCGCAGCGATCGACGCAACGGCCCCATCCGGATTGAGCACGTCCTTATAGGCCGGCAGTATCTCATCAACCATTTGCGGCTTGATCGCGACGATCAACAGATCAAACTTCTCGTCTCCAAGGGCGTTGATATCCTTGAATAGACGGGCACCTTCCACAGGTTGGTCCAAGAAAGGATCGACAATGGTGAATTCATCCTCCACCGCGCGCATCCACTGCGTCAGAAGCGCGCCGCCCATCTTTCCGCATCCAACGAGAAGTACCTTCATGCTATACTAGTCCTTTGCTCACCTGACCCGCGAGATAATGATATTTGTTTAGAATTCAAACCATCTATTACAGAAACTCAAGCTTTCGGCGGATGCCGCAAAATAGTCGAATTTCCCTGATTCGTGACTTTTCAGACTAGGTATTGAGACCTTGAAGAAAGTCTGAAGGTATTTTGTAAGCTAATTATTTGCATCGTAACCCAAACCTTCTTATGTCCGCCCCTAAGCAACCACCGGAGCCTAATTTGCCTTCCAAGAAACGCATCGTCGTGAAAATCGGATCGAGCCTACTTGCCAATCCAGACCTTCTCACACCGCGCTGGGCATTCATGCAACGGCTATTGGAAGACATCACCAAATTACGGAATGACGGCTACGAAGTTGTCCTGTGTTCGTCAGGTGCCGTGGCGCTCGGTTTGAACATGTTGAACGAGAAGCCGGAAACCGCCGGGCTGCGCGACAAACAGGCCGCTGCTGCGTGTGGCATGCCCCTGCTGCTGAACGCCTACAAACAAGTTGCCCATGAGTTTGGATTCGATATCGCACAGGTGCTCGTCACCCTTCAGGACATGGAAGAGCGCAAGCGCTTCTTGAACACCAAGAACACTGTCCACCGCCTGTTGCAGGGCGATATTCTGCCAATCGTGAACGAAAATGACTCGATCACGACCGAAGAAATCCGTGTGGGCGACAATGACCGCCTCGCCGCAAAAGTCGCCCAGATGATCCAGGCGGACCATCTGGTGATCCTCACCTGCATCGATGGCCTCTACGACAAGAACCCTGAAGAGCCAGGCGCCCAACTGGTCGAAGAAGTCCATGATGTCAGCGAGTATATCGCGGTTACGGAAGGCACCAGCAGTCTCGGTAGCGGCGGCATGCTCACCAAGATGCAGGCCGCAAACATGGCGCAGAATGCCGGATGCACGACCCTCATCGCGAATGGGGAACATGACGCGCCCGTGTCTTCAGTTCTCTATAATGAACGACCGCACACCAAATGCATCGCGCACACCAAGCCAGCTTCAGCTTGGGCGACGTGGCTGACTGATCGCCTTCAGATTGCCGGCAGTATCGTGATCCGTGACGAGTTGGCAAACACGCTGGCCGATAGCCCAGAACATGTCCTGCATGAAGACATCAAGTCAATTCAGGGTCAGTACCTCAAGGGTGACGTGATTCACGTTTATGACGAAAGCGGCGCGGAGATCGCGCGCGGCATGACCAACTTCTCGTCAGAAGAAACCATGGTACTCGCGCGTCATCCGGAAATTTCACCGAAAGAACTGCTCGGCTACCAAACTGGTGGCACGGTCATCAGTCGCGAAAATCTGATTGTCCTGGAAGATCGCCACCTCCTCTGGGACAAACCGGAAGAGGAAACAATGGTGGAAGTCTCCGAGAGCTGATCAGCCCTCTTTCTGCAAATCTCCAACCTCCAGGATTGGCGCCGCATCAAGGCTTCCCGCATTCATCATGGCAGCCAGCCGCTGCACCGATGAGATGAGCAGACTCTGCTCCCACAACTCCAGAGAGTCAAAACGCTTCAGGAACCCTTCCTGAAGCGCTTCCGGCGCATCTTCGAGGCTTCTACGACCAGTCTCCGTAATCGAGACATCTACGGCGCGGCGGTCGGTTTCGTTCTTCTGCCGCTCGACGAGGCCCGCCGCCTCCAATCGATCCACGATGGAAGTGATCGTCGCTTGGGACAAATGCACTTCGCGGGCGATCTCCGATGGCTTGACCGATCCGGCACCGGACAAGGTCTGCAATACAATGAGTTGTGGCGCCGTGAGGCCGGTCGTTTTCGCCAATTGCTTGGAATTCAGATCGATCGCACGCGTAATCTGTCGAATTGCGGTCAGGAGGTCTTTGCGGTGGGCCATGCCCGCACCTAAAGAGACACTCGGCGCTGCGTCAATTCCCACAACTGTTCAGAAGGCCGGCTCGGGGTGGCCGAACAGCCAACGCTCGCATACAGAAATTGTGCAACAAGACTTATCTGAAGGATTAGAGCATGACTTCCCAACGCATCCGCATCGAGGTCAGTAATGGGATTGGCGAACTGATCCTGAACAAGCCCGAACGCCGCAACGCTCTGTCGAGTGATATGTGGGCAGCAATCCCCGGTATGGTGAAGCAGCTGGAGGCAGATCCCGAAGTGAAATGCGTCATCATTCATGGCGGAACAGCAGGCGCATTCGCGGCGGGCGCAGATATTTCGGAGTTCGAAACGATCTATGCCACGCCCGAAAGCGCAGAGCATTCGGCAAACCTGATTTCCGATGCGGTTACATGTCTCGCCCAATGCCCGAAGCCGATCATCGCTGCGATCACCGGCGCTTGCGTGGGTGGCGGCGTCGCACTTGCTCTGACGGCAGACATTCGCATCGCAAGCCCCGAAGCCAGGTTCGGTGTGCCTCCGGCGAAGCTGGGGCTTGTGTATCCGGTGAACGATACACGGCGCTTGATAGAAACCGTTGGTATTCCTGCCGCCAAGGACATCTTGCTGACAGGTCGTTTATTTGATTGCGACGAGGCCTATCGTATCGGTCTGGTTACACATATGGCAGAGTCCGAATCAGCCTTGGAATTGGCGCGAGAAACGGCGCGTCTGGTTTCAGCCAATTCACTCTGGTCACATAGCGCGATGAAGCGCACCTTCGATGCGATCAAGATGGGCTGGCGAGACGATAGTCCTGAAGCGAAAGCCCTGTTCCTGGAAAGCTTCGAGAATGAGGACTTCCAGGAAGGTTACAGGGCCTTCCTCGCAAAGCGCCCGGCCAAATTCAGCTGGCGCTGACGGGGTTAGAACCCGCCTCCCACTGCGACGTAGAGATCAATGGCCGCAGCCAACCGGTCCCGACGCGCCTCGAGGGCACTTTGCGTTGCAGAATAATAGTTCTGTTGTGCAGACAAGAGACTCGTCAAATCGTCCGTGCCGACACGATATCGCAGTTCAGCGGAATCCAGTGCGCGGCGACTGGCAACGAGTGCAATCTGGAGCTGTTCTTCACGTTGGGCGCTGGTATTGATGGCAGACAGCGCAACATCAACATCGCGTAACGCGCTGAGAATGGCCTGCTCATAATTCGACAGCAATGCCTCCCTTCGCGCTTTGGCACTGTCGAGCTGAGCCTCCAGCGCTCCCCCAGAAAACACAGTCTGCGCAAGTGACGCCGAAAGACTGGCGGTCGGATCAGACATAGAGGTCAGGAGTGTCGTCACACCCGCGCCAAGATCGACACTTGGCAGCATGGCTGCTCTCGCAATCTGAACATTGGCCTGCGCCGCCCGCAAATCAGCCTCGGCCTGCAACAAGTCCGGGCGCCGCACCAGAAGCTGAGATGGTAGGCCTGCTTCCGGTACTGGCAAGCCAGTCTCGTAAAGGTCTACGTCCGGCACTTCGAAATTTTGCGGCACCTGCCCGATAAGGATCGCAATCGCCGTCCGCAGAGAGAGTATCTGCTGCTCGATCTGCGGGAGTTGCGCACGCGAATTGGCCAATGCAGCTTCCTGGCTGGCAAAATCAAATCCGGAAATCTCGCCCGCATCGTACCTTACCCGCACGATTTCAAAGATACGCTCGGCAATTTCCAGATTGTCTTGCGCGACTTCAAACTGCTTACGCGCGACCTGAAGGTCAAAATAGTTCGCTGCCAGATCAGATGTAACACTCAGCTCAAGCGCTCTTTGCGCGAACTCAGCCGATTCGAGATTGGCCCCTGCCGCATCACGTGACGCTGCAACACTGCCAAACAGATCCAGCTGATAGCTAGCCGACAGGCGGGCACTGCGAGAAAAATCACTGAAGCCGGAATCACTGTCGGTGGAAACTGACGCCCCTGCTGAAACAGATGGCAAGGCGCTGGAATCGGCAACACGCAACGCAGCGCGTGCGGAGGTAACATTGGCAAGTCCAGCTTCAAGCGACTTGTTCCGCGTGAGTGCGGTGCTGACCAATGCGTTCAAGGATTCATCGCCGAAGGTTGACCACCAGAGCCCTGTGGCCGGCAATTCTGTTTCCGCTTGCATTGAGGTTTCATAGGACGCCGGAAGCTCAACCGAGGACAAAGGCGTATCGGACGATTGCGTTGCGGTACATCCTGCAAGGACGACAAGCAGACTGAGAGGAAGAAGAGGAATTCTGGTCATGATTACTCCGCCGCAAGGGCCCGGACCGGATCAAGCCGCGAGGCATTGCGCGCCGGCAGGAAGCCGAACACGAACCCGGTCAGGAAAGCTGTTGAAAAGGCGAGGATCGCGGGCATGGGCGTTACGGCGATGCTGGTGCCGAGATTGGCGAGGATTGCACAGATCGCGAAGCCCGTAAGGATACCGATCACACCGCCCAGCGCGCAGACCACGACGGCCTCCACAATGAATTGGACAAGAATATCAGACCGACGCGCCCCCGTCGCCATGCGCACACCGATCTCGCGCGTGCGTTCTGATACGCTGACAAGCATGATGTTCATCACACCGATACCGCCGACGAGCAATGAGATAGAGGCAACCGCGCCTAGCAGGATCGAGAACGAATTCTGTGTCTCCTGAACGGACTCCAGGATCGATGCCGTATTCCGTATCCGAAAATCCTGTGTTCCGTGTCGTTGAAGCAGCAGCTCGTTTGCTTCAGTCTCCGTCGTCGAGATTACGTCCGTGTCTTCCACAGCGATGGTTATACTCGACAGGTAGGAACTGCCGAACACGCGCATCATCCCGGTTGTGATGGGAATAAGCGCGATATCATCCTGGTCACGGCCGAACGAGCTGGCGCCTTCTTCTTCAAGCACGCCGGCGACCTCAAATGGTGCGCCCGCAAGAAAGACATACTCACCGACGGCTTCCGAGACATTGTCGAACAATTCCCCCGCGGTCGTTGTGCCCAGCACAACCACACCTACGCGTCGGTCGACATCTTCTGCCGTGAAGAAAGAGCCGTATTCAATATTGCGGGTGTTGGCGAGCAACCAGTCTTCCGAAACACCCTCCACGGAGCCACGATGGTCATTGCTTCCTCGCCGCAATGTTGCAGATCCGGACCGCGATGGCACCGCAGCCAGGACATTGTCCAATTCGCCCAATCTCTCAGCATCTTCGAGTGAAAGGGTTGCAATGGCGTCACCGCGCATTCGCGCGCCCCGGTCACCCCCCGGCTGAACGAAGAGCAGGTTCGCACCCATGTCCTCGAACCGGGCCATAACCTCGCGCTGGCTACCTTGCCCGACCGCCAGCATTGCGACCACCGCCGCAACGCCGATCACCACGCCCAGCAAGGTCAGTGCGGTGCGAAACAGGTTTGCTCGTAACGACCGGAAGGCCGTCTTGATGGATTCCGTAAGCTGAAGAAAGAAGGAGGGGGAGGATTTCACGGCGCGTTGCTCAAACGACTCCAGAGACCGTTCTACTGAACCGGAATCGGAAATGATTTTGCCGTCGCGAATTTCAATCGTGCGGTCTGCGCGTTCAGCGACTTCCTGGTCATGGGTAATCAGGATGACTGTGCGGCCGGAGCGATGCAGCTCTTCCAGCAATTCCAGAAGTTCTTCACTCGTGCCGGAATCGAGCGCTCCCGTCGGCTCATCCGCAAGGATGACTTCGGCATCATTCATCAGAGCTCGGGCAACAGCCACACGTTGCTGCTGTCCCCCGGACAATTGACCGGGGCGACTTTTCTCGCGCCCGCCAAGGCCAAGCCGACCGAGCAATTCCTGTGCGCGGGCCTTCCGTTCCGATTGGCGAACCCCGGCATAGACCGCAGGTATCTCCACGTTCTCCGATGCGCTGACATTGGCGAGGAGATTATAGCGCTGAAACACAAAGCCGAATGTCCGCCTGCGCAAGGAGGCCAGTGCATCGGCGTCCATCTCGGACACATCCTGCCCATGAATGCGGTAGGTTCCGGAAGTCGGGTGGTCGAGACAACCAAGCAAGTTCATCAAAGTCGACTTACCGGAACCCGACTGTCCGACAATTGCAACGAACTCGCCTTCGCGAATCGTCAGGTCGACGCCATCAAGGGCGCGGACCTCTGCGTCACCCCGTCCGTAGACGCGCTTTATGTCCTGCAAATGCAGCAAGGGTTCTGACATGATCTGGCGTCCTAAACCGGGGGTGGACCCATACGGCGTGGCCGGTCATTTCCGGCACGCTCGGTCGCCTGTTTCGGACGAATGCTCACTTGCCCGGTCACGACCTCATCACCCTCAGACAAGCCGAACAATATCTCGGCACTTGTACGCGTCTGAAGACCAACCACAACAGGCTGAGGGACAGCTTCGCCATTCGCATCCATTTTCAGAACCATACCCATTTCTGCGTCGGGATATTGCGCGCGTGCCTCACGGATAGCCTGGCCTCTGCCGTCGCCAACACGATCACCCTGGGCGGCTCCGCGTTCAGGTTGCGCAGGACGCCTGGCTTGTGCGCTCTCCGGGCGCTCGGGACGTGACTGCAAGGCCGTTACCGGGATCAGGACGGCATCTTCGGCCTGCCCCAGAATGAAGAAGACCTGAGCGGTCATATCACTTCGCAAAATTCCGTCGGGGTTCTCAATATCGAGCAGCGCCTTGTAGAGCACGACGTCATTGACAACTTCGGGCGTGGGAAGGACCTGACGAACTTCGGTTTGCCACTTGTGATCAGAATCGCCCAGCGTGGTGAACCAGGCTTGCTGCCCCTTTGATACGCGCAACACATCTGCTTCGGAGACATCGGCCTCCACCGTCATTATACCGAGATCCGCAATGGTCATGATGACGGGTGCGGTCTGGTTCGCATTGAGGGTCTGGCCCTCGGATGCACTGAGCGAGACGACTGTACCAGCCATCGGAGCGTAAATCTTTGTAAATTCCAGATTGGCTTCATCGGCACGGAGGCTGGAGGTCTGCTGCGCGATCTGCGCATTGATGGCGTCGAGCTTCCCTTCCGCGATCTCCAATTCCGATACCGTGGCCTCATAGTCAGCGCGCGCAATGGCATCGGCCTCAAACAGCATATGGGCGCGTTCAGACTCGGCCCTTGCAAGTTTCAGAGAAGCCGCCTGTTGACGTTTCGAGGCATATAGCGAGTTTAACTGAGCTTGTTGGGCTTCGACCGTGTTCTGTGCAATCGTGGCATCGATCTGCGCAAGGAGTTGGCCCTTCTCGACCTCGTCGCCGACATCAACGAACAACTCTTCCAATTGACCCGAGACCTGTGCGCCAACCTCAACCATCTCCTTTGGCACAAGAGTACCTGCTGCCGAGATCGTAACTTCAATATCACCCGTGCGTGCGGCCGATGTTTCATAAGTCGGCGTTGTGGAGTTCGCCAAGTTTGACTTCGCAAACCATACGGCACCGCCTGCTGCCAATACGACAATAATCGCGATGATCCAGCGGGATCGTTTCCCAAAAACTCTCATTCTTGTCTCTTTCCAGCAATTCTGGCTGTGAACATGTTCCCGGGTTAAACGACCCAAGTTTCAAATTCCGTCGCGAAGACCGGCATTTTATTGCACTTTCCAGCAAACCCGGCTCAAGCCCGCTCCTTCACCACAGCTTTGTCACCAGAATGTTGCAGATCATTTGCTTGCGCATGAATCCTGAAAGCGGAAGACGACAGCAATGTCCCGCCAATTATGTCAGGCTGACACACTCTCGCTGACAAGCCGCACATTTCGGCAAAGTTCAGACAAGACGCTCCCGTAACGCATTGGGACAGGACGATCTGGAGCGCGCCAACATGAACATTTTTTCATTAAATAACAATCTGTTAAGGATGCACGCTTCCGGTCCACAGGCATCCGCTCCTGAGGTGGTTGCACGTGGACTGATTATTGTTCTGGGTATGGCTACGGCCCTCCCTGCAGGGGCCGTCGAAATCGAGGAATCCACCGTCGCTCCCGTCGAGACCTCCACCGCGAATGACGGACAGCCCGACGACATTACAATCACTGAAGATGGGGAAATTGATCTCAGCGACCTGCCAGGTACCACCGCGATTACGGTCGACTCCGACAATACCATCACCAATGATGGCGAAATTCTCGCAGAAGACACCGACTACGTCACCGCTATTGCTGTCCGAACGGGTACGACGACAGGCATCACCCACACGGGTTCCATCGAATTGTCGGAAGACTATGACCGGGAAGACGAAGACGATGATGACGATGTGGACGGGCCACTCGCCATCGGGACGAACCGCGTGGGCATCGACGTCGAGAATGGTGGCACGATCACAGGTAATATCCTGCTCGATCATGGCTCCACGCTATACATAGAAGGCAATGATTCAGCGGGCGTACGCATCGGATCCGCGCTCGATGGCGATTACACGCAACAGGGCACAATTTCGGTTATCGGCGACAACGCCCTGGGTCTGAGCCTCGAAGATGACGTCGCCAGTGATGTATTGATCAGCGGCGCCATTACGGTTCAGGGTGAGAATGCGTCAGCTGTCACGATTGATGGGGATGTCTCCGGCAATGTGACGATTGAGAGTTCAATCAGCTCGACCGGCTTCACCAGCACCAGTTCTTCCAACTATATCGCGCCCGTCTATATCGACGACGATACTGAAGCGGTGGAGGATCGCCGCGATGCCGACGACCTTTACGACAATGCGAACGGCGTCCGCATCACGGGCAGTCTCGGACAAGGCCTGTTGATCAATGGCGCGGTCGACGACTTCACATCCGAAGAGGATGAGGATGACGAAACAAAGGATACGATCGACGATTTCGATGAGAATCGAACTGCTGGAAGAATCTACAGTTATGGTTCAGCCCCGGCGCTCGCCATCGAAGCCAACGCTGGCGAAAACGTAGTCTTCTCGAGCGTCGTAGAAACCGTTCGCGATACCACCGATGATGATGATGACGATGACGTAGATGAAGTACTCGCCACGTTTTCTTTTGATCAGGGCCTCATCAATCGTGGGACGATTTATGCCAGTGGCGTGAATATCGGATTCGATGCGACGGCGCTCTCCATATCCGGATCAGAAGACGGAACCGGAACGGTTACAATTGATGGCGGCATCCTGAATTCCGGCACAATTCAAGGAACCGCCTACGAGGCTTCCGCCGTAGGCCTTCTGCTCGGCAACGGCACAGCAATCGGCACTCTCGAAAACTCCGGATCCATCGCCGCAACGACCTATACGTTAACGGACGACACCGCCAAAGCGTTGTTCATTTCCAACGGAAGTACGCTGGAAGCGATCCTGAATAGTGGATCCATCACCGCTTCATCAAATGGCTATGGTGGCGCAGCAACGGCGATCACCGATGAAAGTGATACGCTAAGATACATAACCAATACCGGCGCGATATCAGGCCTACTCATTTCAGACGGACGGGAAGATTCGGAAACAGGATCGTCCATCGCCATTGACCTGTCCGCACAAACGGCTGGCGCAACCATTATCCAGTATCAGGAAACTCCCACTGAAGATGTGAACGGCGATGACGAAATCGATGAAGACGATGTGACCGAACCTACAATCTATGGCGACGTCCGGTTCGGAACCGGCGATGACATACTGCAAATTCTGGACGGGGGTCTGGCAGGCGACATCTACTTTGGTGCCGGCGCCGCAACTTTCGACCTATCGGATGCCGAGTTTCTGGGAGACACCTATTTCGAGGGCGACACACTCAGCCTGTATATCGAGGAGAGTGAGATCGTGGGAGATTTCGACTTCGGCTCTGCGAGTGGAACGATCGACTTCCTGTCTTCAACGTTGCTCACGGGTAATCTGACGAGCGATGCTTACAGACTGGCCGCGACAATTTCAGATTCTGAAATTGTTCTGCTTGAAGACACGTCCTTGCAGCTTGCCTCCCTCTCCGTCACGGATGGTTCAACACTTGAATTCGAAATTGATCCTCAGAACCTGCGGACCACAGCCTTTCTGTCAGTTTCGGGAACCGCAGCACTGGGCAGCGATACTCTGGTACGCCCAACACTTACGTCATTCATCGACGGTGATTTTGCCGTCACACTGATCGAAGCGGGTACACTGATATACGACGAGGAAACCGCTGAGTTATCGACCGAAAATATACCGTGGATATACAACGTATCACTGGAGACAGAGACGTCTGATACAGACAAACTCAATCTCGACTTTCGCCTCAAGACTGCCGAGGAACTCAGTCTCGACACGAACCAGTCCCGCGCCCTCTCCGCTATGCTCAATGTTGCCACAAGTGACGATGATGTCGGATCTGCCATCACGCAGCTTTCGACCGAACATGACTTTCTAGAGGCCTACAATTTGCTGCTGCCTCAGCGCACTGATGCCGCAACGCGCTATCTGGAATCCCAGTCGAATGCCGCTTTTGGCGCGTTGAGAAGCCATCTGGAGTTCACCCGTAGCTCCAGTGAATCCGGAAATGGTGCATGGGTGCAGGAAACCTATTCCCATGTCAGCTATGATGGGTCTGACGATGGGCCGGGATATGACGGCCGCGGCCTTGGCATCGCTCTGGGGTATGATCGCTCGCTGCTAGGCATAGATGCAATCGGCATCATGGGTACGATGAGCGACGGCAAGTTTGAGGAAAAAACTGGCGGCGAAAATCCTGTGACCATGAAAAGTCTGGGTGTCGGGGTGTATGCGACGGAGCAGATCGGGCGCGTAAACCTTCAGGCCGTTGGCCAGATCGCGAAGGTCGACCATTCCAGCTATAGAGAAATCGAGTTCGACGAGTATGTTTCAGAGGTCAGCGGCACATGGGACGGGATGACCACCGCGGCTTCACTCTTGGCATCAACCGAATTCGGGTCCGGGGCGTTCAGGATGACGCCATCAATTGGTCTGGACTACTTCAAACTTGATCAGGACGGATATTCAGAAACGGCATCAAACGGATTGAACCTATGGGTCAGCGACGCCAGCACAGACCGTGTAACCGCTGATGCCGGACTCGGCTTTGCCTATGTCTGGCGGGAAGGCGCAGACTCGTCTCGCACGGGTCCGGCCTATACCAGTTACAACAATTCCAATCGCTACCGTCCCATGGTTCGGGCTGGATTGGATATTGGCTATCGCTCCACGTTGTCTTCGACACCTTACGAAGTCGACGCTGGATTTGTCGGCTATGAGGACCGTTTTACACTCAGCGCCACCGAGGTGTTTGAAGATGCCGCCACGGTGGGACTCTCGCTACTGGCGGGGTCCGAACTCCTGAAAATTCGGTTTGGCGTGGATGGTGAGTTTTCAACCGACTCAACCGCCCTGACGGCCAACGCCGCCGTCAAACTCCGCTTCTGATCTCTCAGACACCATTTCTCTCTTCTGGATGCCGACTTCATGAGCCACAAAAACAAAACGCTCGCGCTCTCCCTGATCCTCTCTGCGCTCGCCGCTTCGCTGCAACCGACGGCGCTTGCGCAGGTGGGCGCAGAAGACAGCACAGGAAACATCGAAGCCATCATTATCAATGGCAACCAGCGGATCGAAGACCGAACCGTGATGTCCTACCTTCTAGTCGAACCTGGCTCACCTTTTGACGCGAACCGTATCGACCTTTCCCTCAAATCCCTCTTCGCAACCGGCCTCTTTGCTGATGCAAATTTTGACCGGGTCGGGAACCAGCTCATCATTACATTGGTCGAAAACCCAATTGTAAATCGGGTCATGATTGAAGGCAGCAAATCGCTCGGGGAAGAAAAGATCCGCGAAGAAATCCAGATATCGCCGCGCGGCGTATTCACCGCCGCTCGCGTGCAGGCAGACGTACAGCGCGTGATGGAACTCTACCGCCAATCCGGCCGGTTCGCGGCGAAAGTCACGCCCGAATATGTGCCGCTCGATCAGAACCGTGTGGATGTGGTCTTCTCGATTACAGAGGGACCTGTGTCTGGTGTACGAGCGATCAACTTCCTGGGAAATGAAACGTATTCAGACGACCGTCTTCGGTCGGAGATTGTCACCCGTCAATCACGTTGGTGGCAGTTCTTCTCATCAAACGACAATTATGACCCAGGTCGCTTGGAATATGACCGCGAATTGCTACGTCAGTTTTACCAGAACAAGGGGTATTACGACTTCCGCGTAGAGTCAGCCGTGGCAGAACTAACGCCTGATCAGAAGGATTTCTACATTACCTATACAATCGACGAGGGCGAGATTTATCGCTTCGGCGAGATCAATGTCGAAACCGAGCTGGAAAAGCTCAACACGGACGCCTTGAAAGCGTCACTGGTAGCGCGATCCGGTGACCTGTTCCGAGGCGACACAATTGAAAACTCAATTGATGGCCTGACCTATGTCGCCGGGATCGGAGGTTATGCCTTTATTGATGTGCGCCCTGAAATCTCCGCCGATCTCGAAACGCATACGGTCAACGTGACCTTTCATGTCAATGAAGGTCCGCGTGTTTACATCAACCGCATCAATATTGTCGGTAATACCCAAACGCTCGATCGCGTGATCCGGCGGGAATTGCGCGTGACTGAAGGTGATGCCTTCAACCGCATCTTGCTGGATCGCTCGCGCAACCGCGCACGGGCCCTTGGCTACTTCAAAGACGTCGAAGTTACTGAGGCTCCCACCGCGGACCCTGACCAAATTGACGTGAATGTAAAAGTCACTGAGCAGCCCACTGGCGAGATGAGTTTCTCAGCTGGCTTCTCATCCTCAGAATCTTTCCTCGTAGATGTCAGCGTGGCACAGCGCAATGTGCTCGGGCGCGGGCAATCCGCGTCTGCTCGCCTGTCCACATCCAGCCTGCAGCAAATTGTGGACTTGCAGTATACGGAGCCACGTTTCCTAGACCGTGACATGTCCGCAGGTGTGAGTGCGTTTGCTACCCGCCTCGATTATTCTGACACCGATCTTGGCGGCTATACGACTGAATCTGTAGGTGTCAGCGGGCAGCTAGGTTTCCCCTTGTCAGACCGGCTGCAACTTGGCTTGAAATATACGTTGCAAAACGACAAAATCGACGTCGTCGATCAGAGCATCGTGATTGCCTCGGACAGCGGCGAACGCCTGACAACCGAATACACTGTAGATGACAATGACACCCCGGGAGACACAAGCGATGATGTCGTGGGTGTCGCCTTTCTCACCGCTGATGACGTGCCATTGCCTGATGGCTCGCTGATCGTGGATGTATGCGATGCGCGCTATCTCAACAGATACTCGCTTTGCTCAAGTGAACGATCAGAAATCTCCTCGATCGTCGGGTACAATCTCCTCCTGGACATGAAGAATGACCCTATTGACCCCACTGGCGGGTTCGACCTGCTGTTTGGTCAAGACGTTGCTGGCCTAGGCGGGGACGTGAACTTCATTCGCACCAACGCATCGATGAATATCTACCAAGGTATTGCGAAGGGCATAACGGCCAGTTTGCGTCTTTCGGGTGGATACATCGAACCCTATGGCACGAGCGACGCGGAATCCGAATACGGACAAACCACTCCTCAAGGCGTACGTATCAATAATCGCTTTTTCAAGGGCGGCAACAGCTTCCGCGGGTTTGATACGGCAGGTCTCGGGCCGCGCATTGTGCAAATCATCCAAAATGATGACGGCACAGAAACAGTGAAGCGTCTCAACGCCCTGGGCGGCAACGCGTTCTACCAATCCAGCCTCGACATCTCGATGCCAAACTATCTGCCGGAAGAATACGGCATCAAGACGGGGCTGTTCCTGGAAGCCGGCGCGGTTGGCTTGTTGAGCGACATAGACAAGAGCGACCCGGTCGAGTTCACGGATACTTTTGGCCGTGATGCCGTCCAGTTGATTGAAGATGACTTGTCCTTGCGCGCATCTACAGGCCTCAGCGTCTATTGGACATCCCCTTTCGGCCCAATCCGCTTCGACTTCAGCCATATCCTCAAGAGCGAAGAGTACGACCGCACGGAGTCCTTCCGTTTCAGCACTTCCACCCGGTTCTGATAGCGTGTCAGCCAGCGGCCTTCAGAGGCAAGGTCACCGTTACGAGCAGCCCCCCGGTTGGTGGGTTCGACAAATCGATGTGCCCACTATGGGCTTCAATCAGATTCTTCGCGATATGAAGTCCGAGCCCATGCCCGCCGGTCTCGCGATTGCGTGACTGTTCCAATCGAACAAGGGGTTCGAACACACGCTCCAGAGCATCTTCCGGGATTCCCGGACCTGTGTCCTGGATCGTCACAATAGCCTTGCCGGCTTGTTCACTGAGACAAACGTGCGCCATGTCTCCATAACGCACCGCATTTTCAATCAAGTTGCGCAAGGCGCGTGTCAGTTCATCTGATCGACCCATGACAATCGGGCGTACATCGATTTCATTGAACGAGACAGAGAGGCCCAGATCCCGCAAGTCTTCGATAAGGCTGTCGACCAACGAATACATGTCCAGCGGCTGGAAAGGCTCATCTGACTGGCCAGCCGTCGCCGCAGCAAGTGCGGCTTCTGTGATACGCTCCAACTCTGCCAGAGCACGACTCATCCGCTCGCGCTCACTCGCATCTGATAGCATCTCAACCTTCAGTTTCAATGAGGTAATGGGTGTCCGCAAATCATGACCAATTGCTGCGAGCAGCTGGCGTTGGCCAGCCACTGTGGTCTCGAGGCGACGGCCCATGCGATTGAAAGCACGCAGAGATTCGCGCACGTCATACGGACCTTGCTCGACCAGCGGCTCATGCTTGTAGTCGGACGCCAGCGTATTCGCGGCCTTCGCCATTTGCCTCAATGGATTAATCGCATTCAGGGCGGCCCATATGCCGATGCCAACCATCAGCACGATGAGCATGACGGCCGCCAGGAGAGGTGGACGCGGCTCTTTCACACTCATGTTCTCGGTTCTTATGTTTATCCAATTGCCATTCGCGATCTCGAGAGACACTCTTGCGCGCTGCTGGCTGGCAGATCTCCCACGCTCTGACGGCGGAGGCCTCAAACTCATTGGCCCGGGACGGCCCGGTTCTTCATCCATGAACCTGTCCGGTCGACCGGGAGGACCTGCGAGCCTGTCCCGATCACCCCACCCACTCAGGGAAATACCAATCGGCGTATCCTGCGCTAGCCCAAGATTTTCAAGAACACGTTCGGCTAGCCCCCAGGAGAAAGGCTCAATATAGGGATATTCTGACAGCGAGTAATCGGTTATTTGAAGACGCTCCAGCTCTTTGCCGGAGAGTGAATCGGGCCAATCCTTCGCCTGCAATTCCTCCAAGGCGACCGTCGCAACATGCAGCGCCGTACGTGGCTGGAGGCGTTGCGATGAAATGCTGAATTCCACAATGAAATACGCCAGTAGAAATGTAGACAGCAGAGCGGCTGTCACCAGGATTACAATCCGTGTAAGAAGCGTATCAAGCCTTGCCAGCATCACAGTTTCTTCACATCAGCTGCAAAGACATACCCCCCGCCCCAGACGGTCTGGACGATATCCGGATTCTTGGGGTCGCGTTCGACCTTTTTCCGAAATCGACTCACCTGACTGTCGACACTGCGGTCGAACACATCTGCGCCTTCGGCATGAGACAGTTCCACGATCCGTTCACGCGACAGCACGATCTGTGGTCGGGCTATAAAGATCATCAATAATTGGAATTCGCCGGTGCTTAAGGAGACGATCACGCCATCATCGCGGGTCATTGTGCGTTTCGCCGTATCCAGCGTCCAACGGTCAAACTCAAAATAGCGCGTTTTCTCAGGCGTCATTTCTCTTTCGCGACCATTCGCGCGCCGCAGGACCGACCGCACACGCGCAAGCAGTTCCCGCGGGTTGAATGGCTTGCACACATAATCATCTGCGCCGACTTCCAAGCCGACAATCCGGTCGATCTCATCAGTTCTCGCGCTGATGAAAACGATCGGAATTGCGGTGAGCCGAACGATCGAACGACAAAGACTAATCCCGTCCTCGCCCGGCATCATGACGTCCAACAGGATGAGGTCTGGTTCTTCAGAATGAATCGCCCGGCGCGCAGCGGGTGCATTTTCAGCCGTCGACACCCGATAGCCGTTTTCCGTGAGATAGGATTTCAAATCTTCCCGAATATCGCGGTCATCATCGATGACTAGAATGTGTTCGGGCGTCGTGGTCTCTGGATCAGGCATCTCCGCAGTCTCCTGAATATGTATCGTCGATCTGATGATTACAAATAGGATAAACTTGTTGCCAAGGTGTGTCGTGACTGCAGTTAAACTGCGCTTCGAACCCCACCGCTCCGGATCATCCCGAATTGCTGGTGTAGCCACCGAAAACCCATACCTTTCAAGTCGGTAATGTCATGTTGCAGACTGCCATATATTGCCATCACTTTCGTCCTAACCGGCATATCCTCTCAACATGGCTGAGGCATCTTGTTCTCATCGACGCAGGGAAACTTCCCGGCACTTCGTCCCCAGAGACTGCATCAAGAGCACTCAATATGCCTAGTTCCACCCCCTATTCCGGTCGCTCTGAAGAGAAAGTCTCGATCTCAATCACCGAAATCATCGCATCCACCAGGACAGTCCCCGTCCGCTCCTTGAACACCGAGCCTCCCTTTGGGTGCCAAGACCGATGCGATGAGAGGGAGGTGTCACACCCCCCCTACGTCTCACCCTGTGGCACCTCCCTCACCCCCTTCTCTTCCCGTTGCAAACGACTGTCAGGAGCAATGAAAGTCACAGTCCTGATGATTGCTGGACTGTCCTTGGTGGCCGCATGCACATCCTCCCCGCGCAAGGGGCCAGGAGCCAGCGGTCGCGATGGCGGAGACCGCGCACGCCCGACTCGGTCGCAAGGCCTGTCTGCCCCACCAGTGGCACTGCTTTTCGTCAGCATGGACAGTAATCACGATCACTTCGTATCACGCGAAGAAGTTGATAATGGTATTGATCTCGAATGGCGCGCCTTGGCGGGGCCTGATCGGGTACATCAATCTGCGGTGCAGATGTCAAATTGGGCAGCTGAGACCCTTGGCGACCTGAATGCACTCCCCAGCCCTATTGCCTTCGACAGCAATCTGGATGGAACCATCACGGCCTCGGAATTCCGAATACGACTTATCGATATATTCGGTCGGATCGATAAAAACCGAGATGGGCTTCTATCACGCGCAGAATTTCTGACAGCGCCGCGCGCAGTCGATTCCAACGAACCCACCATGCCGCAAGATAGCCAGCGCCGCGGACCTCCTCCCGGACGGCGGCAATAGATTCCAGTGTCTATCCCGAAACCCTCCGCGCTTGCTCGGATACCAGCCCTCCCGCCAGCGGCCAACAAGCCCGAAGCGTATCCGAAAGAGCCAGTGCTCCAGCCTGGCCCCAGCCTGGCAAGTCTGTGGGCCAGCGCAGGTCTCATCCGAACCGACATAACACGGGGTTTCAATGGCTTGTCAGGAGCGGCCGATGGCGCGCCTCTCGACTTGCACTTGCGCCTGCAATCTCTATCAACAGATCAACAGCCGCTTTCCCGTTATGCGGTGTATGTCTGGCACGCCGACGCAGCTGGCGAGTACTCTGTCTTCAATCGCCCGGATACAAACTATCTACGTGGTATAGGGATCACAGACCAACGAGGACGCGTAAACTTTCGGACCGTGTACCCAGGCACTTATCGGGGACGTCCGCCACATATCCATTTCGAGGTCTATCGCAGCCTGGATACTCTGGGGTTGGGAGTGGCGCCACTGATACGGTCCAGCATCCTGTTTCCCGACATGGTTTCCCGATCCGTCTATACTCGGAACCCGGCCTATGCCGATAGCTTGGACAAGTATGCGGCGCTAAGATTCCAGCTCCCGGTGCTGAACCCAACCGGTGACAAGCGCGCCGTTCAGCTGGCGAGTACGAGTGCCTCCAGCAACTCCACTCTCAGAGCCAGCTTGGACATATTCATCAATGCGGAAGAATGAACCGCGATATCGTTGTGGTTTCGCTCTACTCCACAGGAAGGTCATCACTTGCAAGAATCTTCGTGATGATCGGCTTCATCATTTCGATGAATTGCGGACGTTCATGCTCGGGATGCCTCAGCGTGCGGGCCGGAATGCCGCCAAACAAGGTAAACAACATCTCCGTCCGCAAAACAGGCGTTGTAATTCCGGCATTCTCCAGGACGCCACAAAACTCTTCCCGTATTTCACGATCATAGTTCTGCAAGATCTCGGCAACCGACGGATTTCTCTGCGCCTCGGCAAGAATCTCGAAATTCAAAACCGTTCGGAACGGGTCCTGATGCTTGATAATAATGTCGATGACGAGTGGAGCGATTTGATCTCGGATTTCAGTGCCGCTCAGATTACGGAAGTCTTCCATTCTGTCTTTTTGGCGCAACAATTCGCGCTCCACCACAGCCTCTATCAACAAATCCTTGGACGCAAAGTAATGATACAGATGGCCAACACTGATGCCACATTCTTTGGCGATCCCGGAAATGCCCGCGCCATGGAATCCCTTCTCAACGAAGTGAATCTCAGCGCAGTCCAGAATTTCAGCAACGCGACTCTCACGTTTCGCGGCCGTCTTCGATTTGCTCATAACTGTCATGCAGAAAAACACCTAAATTCCACTATGCCCTCTCCTTGACATGCTGCACCGCAACACTAGATAGAGCGTTCACTCTAGAATTGTTATATTGAAGCCATTCGGCTCGTCAAGGAATCCTCATGGAAGTTCTAAGAAAAAGTATTTCGGCAGCGACCTTGTCCGTCGCCTTCCTGCTGACGGCCTGTGGTAACGAAGGCAGTACAGTAGAGGTTCCGCAACAGCCAGCTCCAGTTGTAAAGACTCTCACGACCGAACTCGTATCGGTCCCCAACGCCGTTGAGTTGACTGGACGCGCGCGGGCCCACGCCGAAGCGGAGATCCGCCCGCAGGTCACCGGCATCATCAAGGAGCGGCTGTTCAAGGAAGGCGACCTCGTCTCGCGTGGACAAGCGCTCTATCAGATTGATGCAGACGAGTATGCCGCAGATGTGCGAAGTGCCGAGGCCGCATTGGCGCGTGCCCAGGCTTCTGCAAATGTCGCAAAGGAAACCGCCAAGCGGTTCGCCGACCTCGCAAAGATCAACGCTGTCAGCCAGCAGGAATATGATCAGGCCGCGGCTACGGCCCAGGAAGCAGAAGCGGATATTGCGCTTCAAAAGGCTGCTCTGGACCGCGCACGCATCGATCTTGCCCGCACCAGGATTTCTTCCCCCATCGCCGGACGCATTGGTCGATCATCGGTCACACAAGGCGCGCTCGTCACTCAAAACCAGACTGAAACACTCGCCAACGTGCTTCAAATCGATCCGATCTATGTGGACCTTACCGTTTCCAGCAATCGCGTCCTCAACATGCGCCGCCAGATTGCGTCCGGGCGGGTTGCCTCCAAGGGAATCGACACGGTGCCAGTGAACATCATCCTCAGCGACGATACGACGTATCCCCTGCAAGGTGAGCTCGAATTCAGCGAAATCAATGTCGACGAAAGTGCCGGTACAGTAGCGGTACGTGCGCTCGTACCAAACCCTGATGGTATTATCCTGCCGGGCATGTTCGTCCGCGCAAACTTCGTTGCCGGCATGTACGAAAATGTCATTACGCTGCCGCAATCGGTCGTCTCGCGGACCCCAACGGGCGAAGCCTCCGTCATGGTCGTCAAAGATGACAACACAATTGAGCAGCGCGCCATCCAAGTCGAGCAATACAACGACAATTCATGGATTGTGCTGGACGGCTTGGAGGAAGGCGAAAGAGTCGCCGTTTCAAATCTTCAAAACCTGCGTGCAGGTGTGACAGTTGATCCGATTTCCAGCGCAGCACAAATATCCGCCGCCCGCGACTCGCGCAGCGAACTGAACTAGCGAACCCTGGACACTCGACATGGCTAAATTCTTTATCGACCGCCCGGTGTTTGCCTGGGTGATTGCAATCATCATCATGCTTGCAGGCGGCATGGCGCTGCGCGCGCTTCCAATCGCTCAGTATCCGGATATCGCGCCCACAACGGTCAGCATTTCAGCGAACTATCCGGGGGCATCCGCCGAAGCAGTCGAGAATGCGGTGACGCAAGTCATCGAACAGCAACTCACCGGCCTTGATGGACTCGACTATATATCGTCGTCCTCGAATTCCAACGGTTCAATGTCGATTACGTTATCCTTTGAGCCCGGCACAGATGCCGATATTGCCCAGGTTCAAACCCAAAACAAAATCTCGCTCGCGACACCGCTTCTGCCGGAAGAAGTGCAGCGTCAGGGCGTGACCGTGAGCAAGGCAAGCGGCAGCTTCCTGCTGGTAACAGCATTTTATTCTCCAAACAGCACACTCAACCAGATCGACATCGGCGACTTTGTTCGCTCCACCGTCTATGACACAATCAGCCGCATCGACGGTGTCGGTAGCGTTCAGGTGTTCGGATCGCAGTACGCAATGCGTATCTGGCTAGAGCCTGAAAAGCTGGCGCAATACCAACTTACTCCGTCTGACGTCACGCAAGCTATCCAGGCCCAGAACGCACAGGTCGCCACTGGCGCACTAGGCGGAACTCCTTCAGTGCCAGGCCAGGAGATCAACGTCACCGTGACGCTTCAATCCCTGTTGTCGACTCCAGAGCAATTCGAGAAGCTGCTGATCCGCACAACGCCTGCGGGTGGATCCGTCCGACTGGAAGATGTCGCACGGGTCGAACTCGGCGCCCAGGATTATTCAACCATCGCTCGCTTCAATGGCAAGCCGGCAACGGGTGTGGCGATCTCTTTGGCGACGGGCGCAAACGCGCTCGAAACAGCCGAGCGAGTCAAGGAAGCCGTCAGGAACATGTCGCCATCCTTTCCAGCCGATCTGGAGTACCAGTTCCCCGTTGACTCGACACCCTTCATCGAAACCTCGATCCATGAAGTTCAGAAAACGCTGTATGAAGCGATTGTCCTCGTATTTGTCGTTATCCTGATCTTCCTGCAAAGCTTCCGTGCGTCGTTGATCCCGATCATTGCGGTTCCAGTTGTCTTGCTCGGCACGTTCGCCGTGCTCCTCCTGTTCGGCATGTCCATCAACACACTTACCATGTTCGCCATGGTGCTGGCCATCGGTCTCCTCGTGGACGATGCCATCGTAGTGGTGGAGAATGTTGAACGGGTTATGCATGAAGACGGCCTCTCCCCCTATGATGCCACCGTTAAATCCATGCAGCAGATCACCGGAGCCCTGGTGGGTATTGCCGTGGTCCTATCCGCTGTCTTCGTGCCTATGGCCTTTTTCCCGGGTTCTGCCGGCATTATCTATCGCCAGTTTTCGGTTACGATCGTATCTGCCATGGCGCTGTCCGTGCTAATTGCGGTGGTCTTGTCACCGGCCTTGTGCGCCACACTATTAAAGCCATCCTCCGGGAACGGAAAGTCATGGCACATGACCCCGGCGCGCGCATTCAATTCCGGCTTTGACAAACTCACCAATGCATATGAAGGCGCGGTCACAAGGATCATTCGCCGCAGATGGATCATGCTTGCCACCTTCGCGGTAATCATGGCGGTCACCGGCCTATTGTTTGTACGCCTGCCCACGGCATTCCTGCCCGACGAAGACCAGGGCACATTGATGACCATTGTCCAGTTGCCTGAAAGCGCAACCCTGGAGCGGACTGCTGCCGTGATGGATGATGTGCGGAAGTATTATGCTGCGAATGAAGAAGACAATATCATGGGCCTGTTCACCGTCGCTGGCTTCAGCGTTGTCGGTCAGGGCCAGAACAATGGCATGGCCTTCGCGGCTATGAATGATTGGTCTGAACGGCCGGGTCCTGAAAACTCTGTCCAGTCTATCACAGGCCGTGCCTTTGGCGGTCTGTCCCAAATAGACGAAGCCCGGATTTTCCCGATCGTTCCCCCGCCCATTCGGGAGATGGGCAATTCGAACGGCTTTGATCTCTACATTCAGAACACAGGCGGACTTACCCACGCTGAGTTTGTGGATGCCCGGAACCAACTTCTCGGCATGGCCTCTCAGGATCCGCGCCTGATGGGCGTCCGCCCGAATGGCAGCGAAGATGGTCCACAGTTCAAGATGAATCTCGACTACCAGAAAGCTCAAGCTCTCGGCGTGTCTGTTGCCGATGCCACAAGTGTCCTGTCCGTTGCCTTCGGGGGAAGCTATGTGAATGACTTCATCGACCGGGGCCGTATCAAGCGTGTCTATGTTCAAGGGGATGCGGAAGACCGTATGCAACCGGAAGACATTTCCAAGTGGCACGTGCGCACCTCGTCCGGCGAGATGACTCCGCTTGACGAGATCGTGTCCGGCGAATGGTCATATGGTTCTCCCCAGTTCCAGAGATTTGGCGGCGTACCCGCAATCAATATTCAGGGATCTCCGGCAGAGGGCGAAAGTTCCGGTGTAGCCATGCAGATCATGGAAGACATGGTCAGCCAGTTGCCTGGCAACATCTCTCTTGAATGGAGCGGGCTCAGCCGTCAGGAGCGCCAAGCTGGCAACCAGGCAACGATGCTATACATTCTGTCCCTTCTCTTTGTATTCCTCTGCCTAGCTGCTCTTTATGAAAGCTGGACAATTCCAGTCTCGGTCCTGCTGGTCGCCCCGCTTGGCGTTACGGGCGCTGTATCTGCGGCAAACCTCTTTGGTCTCGCTAATGACGTCTTCTTCCAGGTCGGCCTCTTGATGACTGTTGGTCTCGCCTCCAAGAACGCGATCCTGGTCGTCGAGTTCGCGCGGACCCTCGAAGATCAAGGCAAGGACGTTGTCACGGCGACCATCGAAGCCGTACGGCAGCGCATTCGCCCCGTCTTGATGACGTCGTTTGCTTTTGGCTTTGGTGTCTTGCCACTCGCCCTCAGTACCGGCGCAGGCTCAGAAAGCCGAAATGCAATGGGCTGGATCATGGTGGGTGGCGTTATAGCCGCCATGACCTTCAGCCTGCTGTTCGCCCCTCTCTTCTATGTTCTAGTTCGCCAGGTTACGACGCGCCTGCGCGGTCAACGCCCTGCCACGTCTGGAGATCAAGCATGAGCCGTCAAAAATACCTCGCCGCCCCGCTCAGTGCGCTTGTCCTGACCGGCTGTGTCAATCTGGCACCAGACTATGAGCGCCCGATAGCGCCCGTGCCGACAGAGCTTCCCATTTCGGAGCCTTCGGTGACTGGGGTCTCCACACTTGCATGGCAAGACATCGTTCAGTCGGATGAGTTGCGGGCACTGATCGATCTGTCGCTGGACCAGAACCGCGACCTGCGAACTGTCGCCGCCACTGTCGAAGTGGCACGTGCGAACCTCGTCACGTCTCGGTCAGGTTTCTGGCCGACCTTCACCGGGTCCGGTAGCGCGCAGAAGGGCGGCACCTTTCGGGATGACGCAACATATTCGTCTTCCTTCGGTGACAGCACTTCCGCGCAAATAGGAGTCTCTGCTTGGGAACTAGACTTCTTCGGGCGTATCCGGAACACGAACGACGCCGCCCTGCAGACCTATCTGGCGAGTGTCGAAGGCGAACGCGCCACCAAGATTTCCCTGGTGGCATCTGTCGCGGAAGCGTGGCTCAAACTCGCGGCAGACCAGGAATTGCTGAGACTGGCCGAACAGACGGCGAGCAGTCAGAATGAAAGCCTCGACCTCACACAGGCTCTGTTCGATGCGGGCACTGCCAGCGAGATCGACCTGCGTCGGGCCTCGGCGTCTGTTGCGTCAGCCCAGGCACAAGCGGCAGAGTTCCGGGCAACTGTCCGCCGAGACCTGAATACCCTGCGTTATCTGGTGGGAACAGACTTGCCACCGTCCATTGAAGCGCACGTCGAGCTGACCCCATCTCCCGTTGTGCTTGACCTGCCGGTTGGCCAGACTTCCTCAGTTCTGTTGCGCCGCCCGGATGTCATTCAGGCAGAACGCAATCTATTGGCGGCCAATGCCAATATAGGCGCTGCACGCGCTGCCTATTTCCCATCAGTCTCCCTGACCGGCGGTGCGGGCGTGGTCGGCGGCGAACTGGCGGATCTGTTCGAAGGCGACTATGCGGCGGGCTGGACTTTTGCGCCGAGTGTTTCGGTGCCGATCTTCGACTTCGGCACGAAACGCGGAAATCTGGACGCAGCCCGCGCGAATGCCGACGCGGCTCTCGCAGCCTATGAAGGCACCATTCAGCAGGCCTTCCGCGAAGTTGCAAACGCCCTCGCCGTATCCGAGACAATCTCCAGCAGACTGGATGCTCTGGAACAGCTTGCTGACGACACAGGCGTCACCTTCTATCTGTCGCAAGAGCGCTTCAAATCAGGCCTTGATGATTATCTGACGGTGCTGGATGCCCAGCGTGAAAACTACAATGCTCAGCAACAACTCATTCTCGCCAACCTGGATCGCGGCCTGAATAGTCTTGCCCTTTACCGCGCGCTGGCGGTCTGGGATGCTTCTCTGGATGAGGCTCCCGGGGATTAAGCTCGCTGACGTCCCACAGGCAGGAGAAATATAATTCGACAAATATTTTGTATGTTGAAACAAAACATACAAAACCTCTGGACATGAAGGCATACTATATACGATATCCGCGAAATTCAGGTAACCTCACCCTCCGGGAGTCACGAGCATGCAGATCGGCGTTCCAAAAGAGATCAAGAACAATGAGTTTCGGGTCGGCCTTACGCCAGAGAGCGTCAGCGAATTCACCGCGCGCGGGCACAAGGTACTGGTGGAAACGCAAGCAGGCATGGGCATCGGCGCAACAGACGATGCGTATCGCGCCGTCGGCGCGGAGATCGCGGAGACAGCCGCAGATGTGTTCGCCACTTGCGAGATGATCATCAAAGTGAAGGAGCCGCTGGCACCCGAACGCACACAATTGCGACCCGGCCAGATCCTGTTCACCTATCTCCATCTGGCTCCAGATCCGGAACAGACGCAGGATCTGATGAAATCCGGCGCGACGTGTATCGCCTATGAAACCGTGACCGACCGCACCGGCGGCCTGCCCCTGCTCAAACCGATGAGCCAGGTTGCCGGACGTCTCGCCGTTCAGGCCGGGGCCTCGGCCCTGGAAAAAGCAAAGGGCGGCCGCGGCGTGCTGATTGGCGGCGTGCCGGGCGTACACGCCAGCCGGGTCGTGATCATTGGTGGCGGCGTGGTCGGCTTCAATGCGGCACAGATGGCCGTCGGCATGCATGCGGACGTTACCATCCTCGACCGCAATCCGGATGTGCTCGAACGCCTCGCCACGCATTTCGAGGCTGGCGCGAACACAGTTTACTCGACCCGGGCAACGCTGGAACAGGAAATTGCCCAGGCCGATCTCGTAATCGGCGCGGTGCTCGTCCCCGGTTCTGCAGCGCCGAAACTCATCACGCGCGAAATGTTGTCTATCATGCAGCCCGGCGCAGTGATGGTGGATGTCGCGATCGACCAGGGTGGTTGTTTCGAAACCTCCCATCCCACCACGCATGATGCTCCAACTTATGTGGTCGATGACATCGTCCACTATTGCGTGGCGAACATGCCCGGCGCCGTAGCACGCACATCCACCTACGCGCTCAACAATGCGACTTTGCCCCATGCTTTGCGAATCGCTGACAAGGGTTGGAAGGCAGCGCTCAAGTCGGACCCGCACCTGGCAGCAGGCCTCAACGTCTGGGATGGCAAAGTTACGTGCGAAGCTGTCGCGGAAAGTCTGGAACTAGAGCTAACGCCATTGGCGGAAGCGCTCGCCTAGCGTTCCGGAAAAGTGGGGTCAATTGGTGAGTAGTTCTGCTCGCAATTCGGCGCAGCCCGCAGGCAGTTCAGCATTGAACATCCTGGTCTCAAACGCTGATACCGGTTGGAACAGGCGCAGGCTGTTGGTCAGGAAAACCCTGTCCGCGGATCGAAGATCATCAAGCGAGATCGACCGCTCCGAAACGGCGAAATCGCCAACACGCCCCCTACCCAAAATCCAGTTCCGCATCACACCGGGCAGAGCGCCATCCCCAACGGGCGGCGTGAAGATAGCTCCATCCATCTGCACGAACACATTCGCCACACTGGCACAGGCAAGATGCCCAGCGGGCGAGAAAAAGAACGCTTCATCAAAACCAGCTTGAACTGCCGCGCGCAATGCAACGATATTGTCTGTGTAGGACAAGGTCTTGTAGCGAGCCGTGATGGAAGTTGGATTGCGCAGGATCGTGCTTTTGTGCACTCGCACAGCATCTGGCGTCAGACTCACACTATATTCTGAAACACGCGCGATGAGGGTCGGCGAAGCCGCCATATCATCCGCGAGCCCGCGAACCCCAGCGCCGCGTGTGACCGTGATACGCAATGCACCCGACGCAGAGTCTTCAATCGCCGTATCCATGACACGAGCAACGGCCTTGCGCTCAAGATCAATGCCCAGTGCAGCAGCACCTTCGATCAAGCGGTCCAAGTGTGCATCGCGCAGAATGACGCGTCCATCGCTGACGAGCGACGTGTCGAACACGCCATCTGCCAACAACAAGCCGCGGTCCCGCAGGTCAAACAGTTCGGACTTGTCAGACAAGGCAGACGGCTGAGACAAGATCATTCCGGTTTCCAGTTCTTCGCGAGCTGTACAAAATTCCTGATCAGCTCAGCGCCATGCTCGGTAAGCACAGACTCTGGGTGAAACTGGACACTGAATAGCGGAAAGTATGTGTGT
>Ga0098060_1000168_pt1 | contig 31147 bp, 39 predicted proteins | sample 21_taG_FD_77063 | JGI IMG/M metagenome (GOLD analysis project Ga0098060, IMG submission 77063) | Marine viral communities from the Subarctic Pacific Ocean - 21_ETSP_OMZ_AT15319 metaG | ecosystem: Environmental > Aquatic > Marine > Oceanic | place: Pacific Ocean | collected 2015-01-19 | reverse complement strand
GCTTTGTAGATAAAAAAGGCAACTATCTAAATAAACCACCAACTACTAAAATTAGAGTTGAAGATTTACGAATAGATTATGGGGTTAAAGAAGATTCTCATGCTTTAGATGCTCAAACAATTAAAAAGCAGTTTCATGTATTATTAAATGAATTACAAGTAACTAAAGAAGCTTATGACTCGTTAATGAATAAAGTCTTTGCTCCAAATATTGAAGGTAAAGACCCGTTTAATAAATACGTAACAGAGCTTTCTAAAAATGATAATGCAAAAAGACCCGATAAATTTAAAATTGGGGACATTGGTGATGCTGAATTTGTTCACATTTTAAATAATACAAAACATCCTCTTTGGAAAGAACTTGTTAAGCATATGGTTAATGAGACTGGCGTTAAAGAAAGAGAAGATGCTTTTGGAGAGCAAAATGAGTTTATAGAATTAAACGAATACATTTCTCGATTACAAAGATGGGCTAAGTATTCAGATTACGACCCAAATATTTATTTGTTTGAACCTGAAATGTTTCAACAGATGGCTTTGCGCTATCGTAAGCAAAAGTACACGTATCCTGTGTGGGAAACATCAGCATCAGCTTGGGTAGCTGGTAACGACCCTATCTCTCAATTAAAATATGGAGCTATTACAGAAGGTACTTTTAAGCTTGGACATAGCATGGAGAAAATGCGAGTTATTAATAGTAATGGTGTTAAAAGCAGTCTTGGAGAAATGTGGAGCGAATATCAAAAAGCAATGGATATTGTTAAGCGTTCTAAAAATAAAAAAGAATCTCAAGTTGCATTAGAAAAAGCAAGTGCGTTAGAAGAAGATATGAGCATGGCTTTAATGAGAGTTCCATCTCCTGCGGTATCAGGTACTAGAATATTGCGTTTCAATGGTTTTATTGGTGAAAAAGGTAAACAAGCTAACCATGGCGTTTATATGAGCCAAAAAGACCATTTTTATATTGATGGTGCTGACGTTGATGGAGATAAAGTATTTGTTTATCAAGGCTTACCTAAAGACTTTATGAAACAAGTTAAAAAGAATGAAAACGAACTTCATAAAAATGTTAAAGGTGAGTGGAGAGCAAGGAAAAATAAAGATGAGAAGTTTAATAAAGACTTTGAAAGTGATTATCCCGATATGGGAACTCAAGAATACTTTGAAAGTAGAGTTAGTCAATATTTACCATCAGCTTTAAGAAGAGTAGGTAAATCTGCTTATCAAGGTAAGCAAGGCATGGGACAGATCGTTAATGCTAAGACTTTTTTAAACTATCTTGTTTCTGATGTTATCACACACAATAATGGTACTGTTAAACTGCCTGTTACTAAGCGAGGCAAAGTGGTTGGTAGTGTAGTGTTAAAAACAAATGTAGCACACTTAGAAAAAGATGATGGTTATAGAGTCTTTGCAGTAGAAGCTTCTTCACGAACTGCTGACAGTTCTAATTATTGGAACATTATGAGTCCAACTTCTATGAGAGAACTTTTATTTCAAAAAGCATTTACATCAATTGAATACATAGACTCAAAAGGTAAAAAAAGAGACTTTAAATACAAAGATTTTAGAGATACGTCTTATGGAGATATGTTTGAAATTAATGAGAAGATGTATGGTAGAAACTATGAGACTGGAAAAAAATGGTCTATAGAAGAAGTCCAAACTGCCTTACGAAATGCTTCCAATCCAAATAGTAGAATGAACTCATTGTTTTGGATGGCAAATCGCATGGGTCAAAATGAAATAAAACTTGACCACGTTAAAGGCAGTAAGGAACATCGAGAGTTAATTAAAAAGGTAAACAGATTAATTAATGATTCAGATACTCGTTTATATCTTGGTAGAACAAAATTAAAAATTACACCACAATACTTTGAAACTGATTTTGATGCATTAAAAATTGAAAGAGATGCTTTTTATAAACGAAATCCAGATATAAAAGAAATTGATTGGAGTCTACATAAAGCCTTAGCTCAAAGAAACGATAAGAGTCTTCATCCAAAACTTCAAAAGTTTTATGAGACTATTTTAAGTGAGGGTATTGTAAAGCCTATGGCTCCTTTAAAAGAAGCTAAAATGATGTTTAATGACTATATGGATATGTATAGTTGGATAAAAGCTATTGAAAAAGGTGAAAAGCTTGATAAAGCAATGGAAGATGCGGGTAATGGTGAATATAAGAGAGACTTCTTTGCCTTTATTCAAGAGGAAGCTACTCGTTTAAAAGCTAGGCATAGAGATTCTTTATTAAGTACAAAAGATGGTGAAAAAAGGCCTACTAACATTACTGTAGATCAAACTGAAAAAAATATAAAATCGCTTAAAAGAGAGATTAATAGACAAGCAAAGAAATATGATATTGACAGGAAAGTCGCTTTAGACTATTTCTATGATTACTTTTTAGGCTCTATATGGTATAGACCAAAATCTAGTCAGCAAACTAAAAATATGGTTCAAAAAGAACTTGAAGCTGAATTAGCAAAGCCTGAAGCTAAGCGAGATGAAAATCATATAGAGTACATTAAAGATAGACTTGATAATTGGTCTAAGACTTATAACAAAACATCTTTCCATAAATTTCCTATGGAGACAAAAACAATACCTGAACGTGCTAAAAAAGATTTTATACGAGGCTTTAATGAGACTGTAAATATGATGAAAGATGATGTTCCTGTAAAAGACATTGTTGATAATCATGGTAGAAAGATAATTCCTGAAGAAGTGTCCCCAATTGAAGCGCAAGGCAAAACTCAATTAGATAGAGCAGTAGAGTTAAAGTTTGAAAAATTCAGTGATGGTAAATTTTCAGATTTAGATACAGATAAAATATCATTACCTAATGTGCCTAAGGATATGCCTAAGGTGCTTAGAATGTTAAAAGAGGATTTTAAGGCACTACCTCAAGAAGCTTTATTGAATTTAGAAAAATGGTATGCTTTATATCAGAATGAAGCTTATGGTGTATCAAAAGCTATTAGTAAAGCTACTTATGCTGATATACGTAATTTTCAAAAGTTTATACGAAATTTAAGAGTACAAGGCTCAGATAGTCCTAGATTAAAAAAGATTTATTATTCCATGTTCCCTGAGCGAGTAGGAGAACAACAATTAACATTTGATATGTCTCAGATGTATAAAGTTAAACTTCCTTATATAGATGCTAGCGGTAAAGGTGGCGTTATAGATGTAAAAGTTCCATTTAGTACTATGCAGTATATGAGTACATCTTTTAATCAAATCTATCAACTTGAAAATACTTTTAAAGAATTGTCTCAAGAAGAATTACAACGAAGCTACGAATTAAAAGACCAAATACTTGGAAGAAAAGAAGGTACAATTGAGTGGGATACTTTACATCGTGTAGCTATTGCTGAAATGTTAAATAATTCAGGTGGTGGTAAGGCTGGTAGTGACATAGCCAAAACAGAAAGAAGAAAACTTTATGAAGAAATATGGAAAGACAATAAAGCAGATTATGATGCTATAATAAATAAAAAATTTAAAATAACCGAAGGTGGTAAGATTGTAGAAAAAACAGGTGAAGAAATTATAAGATGGATTCAAAGTAAACATGGTGAAACATTTGAAAACTTTTATAATAAATGGATTTCTACAAAAGAGTATTTTGATTGGAGAGACATAGACGAAGATCACTTGTATAAAAAATACGATGAAATAGTAGAGTATTTACCTAGTGGTCAACTAAATATGAAACGTATTCAAAAAAGATTAATTGAGCCAATGGTTACTGGTAATACTAAAACTATTAGAAGATTGCTTAAAAACACTTCTCTTTCAACTGAGTTATTAAATAGAATACAATATGAAGTTATTGTAGAAGCACAAATAGAAGCGCAAGGATATGCACCTCATTCAGCTCAAGCTAAGAAATTTAGACAAGCATGGCGTAAACGATTTTTTACCAATAAAGAGGGTGTAATGACTTGGCGTTCTACTGCTTTTAAACCTATAGGCTATGTTGGTAATCAATATGTAGGTAGAGATACGTTTGACTATTGGCCTCAGATGATGCATAAGGCAACTAAAGGTAGTCGTAAAAGAGTTCGTCAGTTCTTAGATGAGCAAATGGAATCATTAAAGAATGAAGCAAATAAAATGCTTACTGAAATTGATACTAGTCATACAAAAACTCATTCTACTACAAGAATAAAACAAAGATTTTTAAAGAAGATTGCTAAAGAATTAAAGCTTTATAAGAGAGGAGAACTTTCAAAAGAAAAAGTAATAGATAGGCTACTTGCTATTCAAGAAAGAGAGTTTGAACAATTTCTTGGAACTAGAGCATCAGAAGATGGCGGAGCAAGTGAAGCTGCAATGGAATGGCTAATGCGAAATCATGCAGATAAAGAAATCCTTGATAAAATAGGATTTAATAGTCGCCCAGGGAGTGGTAGGTCAAGAGGTGAAACTCCAATGCCTGGGTTTTCTTTAGATTATGAAGTAGTTGAAAATTATACAGGGCAATGGATAAATAGTTTATTTAAAAACACACTGGCTATTGCTTCTAATGATGCAATTAAAAAGTTTTCTAAAAAGAATCCTTTAAAAGACAAAGATAAAATGTCTGATTGGGAAAACTATATGAAAAACTATGCTAGGGATGTAATGGGTTATCCTACTGTATTTGACCCTGAACAACTATCTTTAAATAAAGAGCAATTAAAAAGAGTTCAAGAAACTATTAAAAGTCTTGAAAAGATTCCTGATACTGAAATTGGAATTGAACAAATTGATATGCTTAAAGATGCTAAAGAAAGAGTACGTAGAAACGAGCAACTTAAAAAAATTAAAAAGACTCCTTATTATTGGCTTAGTGACCAAGTGTGGGCAAACTTTTTAGAAAAAGTAGCTAAAAAACTAGGTAGTGAAGAAGCTCCTAAATTACCTTCTTTTGAAGATGGTATTATTCCAAAGCTAGTTGAACTACCTAAAGATAAGAATGCAAGACAAAGAGTATTAAGAGACTTGATGCAAAAAGTAGGAGCATTTGAAGCTAAATGGTCACTTATATCTTTGCTATCTCATCCTAAAACAATGATGGGTAACCTATTAGGTGGTAACACAAATACAATATCACAAGCTGGATTACGCAATTGGGTAAGAGCAAAAGACAATGCATATCTTTACAATATATTTAAAGGTTCAAAATTAGCAGATGGTGTAGAGATAACTCCTGATAACGTATCTATGTGGTCTAATAGATTTGCTGAAGAATCAGGTGCGCTAGAGTCATTTATCGTTTCAGAAGCATCATTAGAGCGTGGATTTCGTGGCAAGAAGATGAAAAACTTTTTATCTAATGCTATTAGTGAATTAAAAAAAGACTGGAATTTGTCAGATCAATCTTTATATGACATAGCTAAAAAGCATGGAGTAAATAAAGCTATAGTTGATGGAGGAGCTTGGTTTATGAGATACTCTGAGCGTATGCTACGTAGAGACTCTTTCTTTGCTCATTATTTAAATTCTTATGAAGTACTAAGTCAAGTAATACCAAACCTTAGAGCAGATAATCCTTATATATTAAAACTAGCAGTTAAGGGCGTAGAGGGTACTCAGTTCTTGTATCATTCAAGTGCTAGACCCGCTTTTTCTAGAACTGCTGCAGGTAAGATGTTAACTCGTTTTATGCCATTTGCTTGGAACTCTATTCGTTTTAGAAGATTAGCATATCAACGAGCAAATAAATATGGCTTTAGTATGGATACAGCCCCAGGTAGGAGGATGCAACGAATCTTCACAATGGATATGTATATGTTTGCCTTAGCGAATATATTTGTTTCCTCATTATTTGATTCAGCTTTACCACCTCCAATGTCATATGCTCAAGATACTGCTGATTGGTTATTTGGAGATGAGAAGCAACGAGAACGTGCATTTTTTAATCAATGGCCTCATCCTGCAATGGCACCTTTATCTGTTGTTACTGGTCCATCTATGCGCTATGCATTAGCACCTTTAAAAGCAATTATTAATAATGATTGGGAACCATTTTTAGACTACCATGTTTGGGCAATGGCTCCATTTGGTAGACTTGCTAGAAGTGTAGTAAGGACATATGATGTACCTGAAATGTGGTTAGAAAACTTATTTGGACTACCAATACATAGGTTAGGTCAATTACGTAAAAAATCTAAAAAAGAAAACGAAGAAGTAGAAGATGTCGAAGAACTTTAAAACAACAAAGTCAGATAATACTAGAGTAGATTTTAATTTACTGCCCGATGGTCAACCAAATTACAATCAAGGAAGCATTTCTCAATATAAACCTAACTTAATTGATAAGATTGGTGATGCTTTGCCTGATGAAGGACCAATTGGTGTTTTAAAAGGCTTATATAAAGGGGTAGATGACACTGTATTTGGATTACTACCTAGTGGTAAATATGGAGGTACTCCTACTAAAGAAAAAGACCTTGGTAATACATTATCATATATAACAGACCCATATGGGATTGGAAAAGGCGCAAAAATGGCTGTTAGTGGCGTTAAAATTGGAAATAAGACTTATGGTACGCCTATTGGAAGGCTTATTGCTAATTCTGTAGAACCAATTGCATACAGTAGTAAATGGGATGCAATAAAAAGAACATTAACTAATAAGGAAGTATTTAAAGACGCTGTTTTAAAAGATATGCCTCAATATAGAATGTCAGCTGATGTTGGGAATGATAGATTATTCGCTTGGAGAAAAAAATTTGGATTAGGTAAGCCAAATAGAGATTACGATAGAATACTTGACCCAGTTGGTGAGCATAAGTATAGAGCGGCTAAAAAGACTCTTTCTGAATTAGATTTATCACATAGCGGTATTAATAAATTAGACACTGTACAAGAAATGAAACGTACAATAAGAGATCATCAGTCTCCATTAGATAGATTGTGGAATAAGTTTGGGAAACACACAGAAGATGGTAAGGAATATTATCATTATAAAAAATCAGGTGATTATTTTAAAAATGTATCTAGAAGGGCTGATGGAAATTATCACGCTTTATTTGGAGAGTATGGATTAATAGATAAAACAAAACAAGGAAATAAAATTGTTAAAAAACATCATTATTATGATGATTGGGATTTTGGATTAAATAGAAATGTAAAAAAAACAATGTTTGATAATCTTTACGGAGAGAATAGTACATTAGAGTTATTGTCAAAAATATATAAAAACCCAAACTTGGCTAGAACTTTATATAGTAAAGCAAAAAGAAATATTCCAATTATTCTTCAAAGAGAAATAGGTGACGCTCTTACTAGAGATGTTGTTTTTAAAGGTACTGCTAAAAAAACGACAATACCTTATAAATCAGATTTACCATTTTAATGAAAGAATTAAACTCAGCTACTATTAGAGAATATATTGCAGGTAGGTTATCTGAACTACCAAGGCGAGTTTTATATAATCCAGATAATAATAAAATGAAAGCTTGTAAGCAGTGTAGAAAGCATTTTTCTTATAAAGCACACAACACTTTGTTTTGCAATCCTTGTAAACAAAAAAGAAAAACCATATCATATAGGCACTCCAAGAGGAAGATTAGGCAGTTAGATGTCCAAAAAGTAGACTTGTAAGTCTAGTAATAACTGCATTTATTTTTGTATATTCCCATTAGGCATACATTGTATTGCCTTTGTGTACTTTTTGGACATTAAATTACATAGGGAGTAAGTAGCGGTATTTTAGCATATCTGCTACTTTTAATATGAGAATTAAGTACTGTTATAGAAGAGCCGAAGTGGTGGAACTGGTAGACACGCAGTCTTGAGGGGGCTGTGAGGGAAACCTCGTGGTAAGTAGCAGTACTGTAGCATTTATGGTACTAATTTGTACAAGAATGGGAAAAACTATTATACATCTATTCAAGTAGATGGTAAGCGTATAACAAAGTCTTTACGTACTAGCGATAAAAAAGAAGCAAAGATTCTTGAACGTAAACTAAAGCGTCAGATTTATGCTCAACTTGTTAGTGGTAATTATGATGATAGACCTAATGCGCCAGATGAAAGGACTTTAATCAAAAAGTTCTTAGCTATTAAAACTCCAAACACTAAAAGAACCTACCATTATATATTATATAGTATAATGCCAAGAGCAGATAAGTTTGTTAATGTAGCTGAAGCAACAGAACATTCTTATAAACGACATATTAATGCTTTTTACAATTGGTGTAATAAACATTACAGATGCAATTATAAAACGTATAAGATATGGGAAGTTGCAGGTAGGTCTAGGGTTTTTAGTAAAGAAGAATTAAATAGTATTCTTAAAAGAACAAGACATATTGTTAATTATAAAAGTAAACTATTAAGAAATTTTAGGCAGTTTGTGAATTTTGCTTATTATACTGGAGCAAGGAGACATGAACTGATTACTATTATATCTAAAGAAGATGGATATATGTGGGTTGATGGTAAGATGGGAAAACGAATGGTGAAGTTAAACTCTCAGGCAGAAAAGCACTATGGTGCATGGAACTATACTGATGATGACATTACAAAAGGTTTTAAACTAGAAGTCAGAAGACTTGGAATTAAAGATGCTAGATTCCATGATCTTCGCAGAACTTTTGGTTTAAACTGCCTTTTAAATGGTGTAGATATATATGACCTAAGCAAACTATTGGGGCATAAGAGTGTGCGTATAACAGAAAAGCACTATGCTCCATTATTACCTGTACAAGTAAAGGAGTTTAAAATATGACACTAAAAAAATATCTATACAAAGATGCACAAGGTACTATTTATTATAGAAAAATAGTAGATGGTAAAATTGTAATAATAGATACTAGAACAAAAAGCAGAAAAGTAGCAAATAAACTACATGAAGCTTGTGAATATCAAGCCAAGTTTTATAGTAACTATAATGCCGCTTCTATGCTAAACTAGCATTCACTACATACTTTTTTCTCACAAGGTATATTTCCAAATATATCTTTTCGTAAATAGTCTGTAACCTTTTTTTTAGAAATAGGGAGGAGCTTATAACTCCAATAGTTATTACACTTAATACAAAGAAAAGGCGAGTAGCTTTTAGCATATTTTTCTTGCCAATAGTTATTCACCTTTTCTTTTATTTTTGTTTTTAAATCAATCCAATTGTTACTTTCTTTTCCAAAATAATATTGTAAGTCAAGAATACGAGCCTTTGTTTTATCTGACTCATATTTGTTTTCTCTGTTGGAAGCCATCTGTCAATCTCCATTTTGGCTTCCTCACCATCTTCATTTTAATATTTCAAGTACTCTATTTAAAATCATCATCAAGATTAAAGCTCCTATCATCCAAATGACAAAAGCTATACCAAGTATAAATATATTAGCTATCCAAGTAGCTATATCAAATACCAGCATTTTCTATCTTTTTAATTATCTTTTTGCAGTTATCTACAAACAATGGTTTTAATGTACCAATTGTTTTTAAAAAGATTTTTGTGTCATCAAGAATAACTTCTAGCTCCATTATTCTTTTTTTTAGTATTTCTACATCTTCTTCTAAGTACATAATTGCCTCAGTTTCAGTTTGAGGTCTATGATTTGTTAGTTTCATATAAGTATCCTTCTTTATTTTTACATTTAACACAAGTTTCTTTTTTTAATCCAAGTTTTGGCATATCATCATATAGGATGAATTTTTTCTTATTACTAAACCAATCGTTTTGCCAAACTTTTTTACACTTAGTGCAGTTCCTTAAAGGAAACTTGTGTTGTTTTTTATCTCTTCGTTTATTAACGATTTTCTTTTTATGTCTATCGTCATATGTGTCTAAGTACCAAGGTTTATTCATAATATTTATTTGAGGCTCATGGCGCCAACCAAGCACAAAAGCATTTAAATTTCAGCCAACTCATATAATCCACAACCTAAAAGGTCCTTTCATAATTTGTTGGTTATTTAAATATTTGTCTGAGCCTCAAATCCTTCTATAAGTGTTTTTCTTTAATTATTTCTTGATTTTGGTCATATGTTGGTTGACCTAATAATTTCCAGATTTTATCCATTATTATATGTCCATCATTTGACATTCTATCTCTATCAACTGATTCTAACTCTCCTAATAGACTTAACAATTTTTGAGTTAAATCAGTTTGTATGTTTAAAGCTATTTTTTCCATTAGTCACAATTTCCAGTAGTACAAGCACCGCCTTGAGCAGCAACAACTTGGTCTTGTGTTACATTGCGCTCTGAAGCTCTATCTAAATCTGTTATTGCACTTTGAGCATCTCGAACAACATTGCCAATCTTATTTAACAAATTACCTTCTTTATCTGTTTCATAAAGAGCAGTTTGAATTGATTTCAGCTCTTCTAAAGTCAATTCAGTATTAATAAGATGAGTAGTGTGAACTTCTGTTTTAGTTTTTATTTCTATCATTTTTTATCCTTTTTATGAGTATTCTATTTCTATGTAATCTATTTCGTTTATATGAAATACGATTCTTTCACTTATTTTATCTAAACTAGGATTATTACAACCTTCAGTTTGTCCTTTTAAATCAACCCACATATATCTATGTACTTTTTTTGCACACCATATAAATTCTATACTGTGAATATCATAACGTCTTCCATTTTTTAAGGTTATGTAATTAATATTATTTGTTTGAAAAACCATTTCAAGATATTTTTGAGATAGATTACTATTTATTTCTAGCATTAATTATCCTTTTAGTTTTTTTAATAAGGTTAAGAAAACATTCATATCCATAAGAGCGTAGGTATCTCCACGATCTTCTCTAAATGCTACTATATCTGTATGCTCACATTTTAAAAATGAAGCTATCTTTTTCCTGCGCTTTGCTTGAACAGTATATTCTTCTATGGTGCAATCCACTTCTTCATGGAGTCCTAATGATTGCCCATTAGAACCCCATGCACGTACAGCTTTTAAACCAAACTCTTTAGCTAGGTTTACAACTTCACGTTCAAAAGCATTGCCCTTTTGTTTACTTGGGCTTGCCATTTAATTTGTACCTTATTTGTATTGTTAATATTGTTATATAAACGATTGCATCAAGCAATTCTTCTAGTGCTTCAAGTCCAAAATCTCTTTTATCACTTATGGATATTGGACCTCCATATCTATCAGCACCTAATGCCATACGTTCTTTAACTAATTTTAAAATTTCATCTCTTATATCTATATCTTTTAAGGTAGCCATCTATTCCACCTATGTAATGTGATACTAGCTTCCATTGGGCCAATACCTAGTCCAAGATTCATGTGTTCTCCATCTTTAGTGTGGATGGCTACAAATAGATTAAATATTGTAGCCATTACCACTCTAAGACCGACACCACTTTCATCCTGAATTGTTTGTGTTTTGAATATGTATTTCATCATGATGATATTACGGGGATGTTGTCCTCTTCGAATTTCATTAAGGGTTTATTGAATTTGAACATTATCTTAATACGATTTCCATTCCTGTTCTTTTCACAGTATAAAGATCGTTGCATATCTGTAGCATTACCATTAATAGATAATACTTTATCTGCTTTTTGCACAACATTACTTGAGCCTTTAGCAGAATGCAATGTTACAATTCCTTCTACTGATGCTTGTTTATTAACGTGATGAACTGCAATAACAATACAATCAAATTGAGTAGCTATTTCTTTTAAGCTACCAATAATAGTATTCATTCGTTCAATTTCACCGCCATTTGATTTAACCACGACTTCATCTGTGGTGTCAACACAAACTATATCGGGTTTCTGATAAGCAACAGCTTCTTTTAGTTTTTCTATATCTGGAGATACATGACCAAATTGTATATGATTAAAAGCACTATAAAGGTCTTCAACATTATCCATTTCCATATGATAGTTTTTAATTTCATCTTGAGTCTTTGAATGAGTTATCTGACAAAATCTACCATATGTTAAATGCCATGAGTTTTCTAAAGATAAATACATTATCTTATGGTTTTTTAACATAGCAGTTAGATTAGATAAAAAGGTGGATTTACCCATACCTGTGTCGCCTAATAGAATTACCAATTCTCCTGGCATTACCCAAAAGTCTTGACAATTATAATAAGTAGCAAAGTTAAAGGCTTTCTTAGAAACACCATCTTTCATCATATCAACGAACTTATTGGCTAATGTTTTAGTATCTTCAATTGCTAGAGAATAGTCCTTACGTTTAAAGTGAATACATTTTGGGTCACAATATTTAGACATGATTTGGTCATCACACCAATAATTGTATCCGTTTTCAAATTCACTATCTGCTGTAGACTTAGCCTCTTTTGAATTACCTGACCATTTATGAAGTGTATCATATACGATTGGTTTTGGAACACCACTTCTTCTAAGCCATGCTGCAAGTCTCATCATTGAATCATTTCGCTCTCCCATAACAGGAGGTTTGGATAAGACTGTTTGCATACAAGTGACTACTGAAGTAGGGTCTATATCAAAGTTAGACCTTTTAGTAGATTGCTCAATTTTAATAGGAGTATGCAATCTTAAATATTGTTTTAAATAAGGCTCTGTTTTAGGGAGACTATATTTTGATAAATCAATATTTAATGGAATACTAGTAGCTCTAGTTTTGATTCTATTCATATTAAGTTCATTTAATTCTTTTACATTTAAAGGAACTTTGAATAATCCACTTTTCTTATTATAGCTAAATGGCGCTCTAATAAGCCTTGGACCATCATAAATAGAATCACAATCAGGGAATAGCTTTTCTAGTGTGTTTCTAACTACAGAGGGGAGAGTAGTAGATGGAGTAAATCCAAATACATCAGCAATTTCTACATGAAATCCTGTACCACTAAACCATATTTGAATATGTTCTTCTTCAACTCCTAATTCATTTATTAAATCAGTATTAACAAAATATCTTATATAGTCTAAGAAAGAATTATCATCTAAGTCTTTTTTATCAATGTCTAATATAATGGTATCAACAAAATGCATACCTTTAAATCCAACTATTGTTTTATTGACTTTGGTGTAATGTGCCATCTCATGATCAAAAGTGTACCAACTATGATATAATTCATGCCGAGACTCTTTTTTATCAATGTAATTGTGCAATAAGTTTTTTCTTACTGCATTACCCCTACGAGTTATATGACCAGAAGCTATTTCTACATACTTCTCTTTAGAATCCAAGAATTTTCTCCATGTAGTGTGCCATTGTCTTTTAACTCTAATCCAGCATTTTCAAGTTTATCTACTTTATCTGCTCTTAATCCTCTGAATTTTCTTGCTAACGTATCAGCATTGATTCTTTTTTGATACGTTCTATATATCCATTGTCTCACATCATCTTGTATATGGTGAGAACCTATTATTTGGCCATTGGGAAGTAAGTTTAGCCACTCGATAATTAAGTCTTCAGAATTGAGAGACTTGCGAGGAGCTAACTTACTTACACCAATTTTATCAAAAGGAAAAGACATTAGTTAGGTATGTCTTCTTCAGTTGGTTGTTGTTTCCAAAGGTTTTGTAGCTTTTCAGTTGGCTTAGCTTTAAAGTCATTTGGTAAACTATCTTGCTTAGACCATTTCTCACGAAGCCAATCAGCTCCTTGAGCTTCACTAGCAAAATACCACCAAGTAGACCTTTTTGGGTTACCATTAGAAGTTAGTTTTTGATTATGATATTGTAAGATATAACAACTCTTACCAACACAATTATTTCTAAAGTCTTCTGTAAGTCCTTTAAAGTCAGCTTCTAAAGATTCATTAATATCCATTCCTAATGCTTTTAAGAAACCTTTTACTTTCCAAGAACCACTTTTTACATCAGGAGGCGAACCCCAATCAACTGATATACCTTTATCTTTAAGATGATTTCCATTTACATAAAAATATGTTTTTCCATCATAGTTTTCAGGTTGAGCAGTTACATTAATTGATATATCGTGAAACTGACTTTTAGCATTTTGTATTTCTACGATAGTTACTTTATTTACAAATACTCCATCGGGATATTTGCTATTAGCACTATCATTATTATTTTCTTTATAGAAACTATGTTCCATTATAATCCAATCTCCAGTTTAGGTTTAAGGGTTTCCATTTCAAACTTATTCGCTAGTTTGAATTTTGGTACTTTATTAACAAAGCTTTTATACTCTGCTCTTTTTGTGTCTTCAACAGACTTTGGAAGTTCATTAATCATACCAAGTAACCTTGTTTTATAAGTATTTGTTATTGGTTTATTATTTTTAATGCCTTCCTTAACATCGTTAATTATTACTATTGCAGCTTCTTCAGTAACTTGATCGAACTGCCTATCTTTTATTTCTTTTAACATAGCTTTGTCATTTTCAGTACAATTTTTATCTCTCATTAATTCATCTAACTTTCTAGATTGCGCAGGAGTAATCATACCAACTTTGGGAGTATTTCCTGTAATGTGAGTTTCAACATTGTCCATGTCTTTTAGGTCTTCACCAAACCATAATTCAATACCAAATCCAGTAGCCATTGATATTGCTTTAGCAACACAACGTCTAGTTGCATTTTCTACTTGAGCTGAACTAGGGTCAACAACTGCTTTCATTGCATGGTCACGAACAGCTAATTCTTCAGTATGAGTATGTTCATCGCCATCGAAAGTTTCCCAATATAAATCAACTTTAACCATTGCAGTTTGATTAGGTAATACCATGTAAGGAACTCTTAATTTGTTCCCAGCTATTTCAATATCATATTCACGAGATTTATATTTACAATATTGAAAGTTCTTTTGAAATTTATCCCAAGCTACTGCCCAAGATATATAATCAGCACTAAATCGTGCATTACCTTTGCTTTCAACGAACTTTTTATATTCTTCATTTCGTAATATCTGATAAGGGTTTTGTTCTTTTTCCATTTATTTTCCTTTGTTAGTTAAGGGAGTGACTGACTCTTGTAGTAATAAAAACCATGACGTTAATATATTTTTAGCAAGAGCCAGTCGTACAAGAAGGGTATTAAGATGTAGCGTATTTATGAAGAGCTATGTGCTTTTCTAATATCTTGTTAGGCTGAGTACTTTTTAAAGCCTCAGTACAAGCATTATATAAAGACCATAGGCTATTATCCTCAAATTCAGCATGAGGAGGTTTTCTCCATAGTTTATACGCTTTACTTAATTGTTGTGATTGCAGTATTCCGTAGCCACCAAGCCTACCAAGAAATGAATAAGCTTTATCATCGTTCATGATGACATTTTGCATATTATCTTTATCTTTTAAGATATTAGCAAACTTATCTTTACTGCTATAAATTGTAGACACTAGTTTATCTTCTAGGTCTTGAAACACATTTTTAGTATGTGTTCTCATGTATTTAACTGAACCAGTAAATGCTAGGTTATCACACACAAATACTTGTGCGCCTATACACATACCAATAGACATACTTCTATTGTGACTAGAACGTAGTCCTATGGCATATCCTATATTTTCTGTTTCATTATCTCTATATTGCAATACTGCAAAGAATCTTTGGTCGTCTTTTGATAAAGCGTAATTAGCCTTCTCATATGTTTTATCAACTAATAGATCATCTGCTATATTCTTAACATTCATGACTAAATCATGATATGCTACTGGTTTATATGTCGTTGTTTCTTCAGGTAGTGGTACTCCAGCTAACTCTTCATAGTCAACTGCTCTACCACCACAATGAATCATCATACTCATTTAGTTTCCTTTTCTCCTGTGCCAGGAATTGGATGTAAGACTTCTTTCATATGAAAATATGTTTTTTTCTTACCTTTTGAAATCTGCCATGCTCCATATAGTGTTTCAGCTAAATGGGTATGTACAGATAATTTTTCTTTTAAGCTTTGAACAAACTCTTCTTCTGTTAATGAAACAGTATCTTCTTCAAGTATTTCAAAAGCTTCGATTGATAAAACATCAACCATTATATCAAATTCAGTAGTACTCAAAACAATTCTTCTTGGTCTTTATTTTTCTGTTCTTCAACAATCAGTTCAATCTTTCTAATGAACTCTTCAAGATTTGTTGTTTGACGTACTGCTTCTTGTATTATATCTCTATCTACTAATGGTTCTGCATTAGGATAGTTTTCGACTACTTTAGTTACAACATCATCTATATGTGTAAACATTGCAGTCCATGATTCTCTAAGTGTATCTAGTCTACTCATTATTATCTATTAAAAATGTTTCAGCTATGTATGAATCCCACATTTTATACTCCTTTAAAAACTCTTTTAATGGCTTAAAATGTCTTTTCATTGTTTTGTTTTCATCCTCTAGCACTTCTATGTTATTATTTTGTCTTACGACTTTGTTATTTAGCGCTTCAGCGTATTCTCCGTTTTTAAGAGCAGTTCTTCCATTTTTATATGCTTTTTGTAAAGCAGTTTGAAGATAATCTCTTTTGTTACGTAATGATTCAGAAAGAAATAAAATCATTTCTATTAATTCTTTTTTGCTCTGCTTCGTAGATTCTTTTCTAAATTGAGAACAGGAAGCTTCACACCATTTATCTGTTACTTTTTTTATATCATTGTAAGAATAATGTTCTTCTACTGTGTGAAGATTTAATTCCCAATCTTGATAATCAATGCCAATTTTTTTAGCATATTCTTCTGCTTGTGGTTTTGTTAAATGCATTTAATTCTCCTTGTATGAAGAGAAGGCTCTTAACTTCGTATGTGGAAGGGGTAAGGAAGCGTTATTCGTATTCATTGTCAAGAGCCACTCTCAACTATTTTAATGTATGTAGCCTATTGTAAGCATAGCTGATTAACTCAATCTTTGCTTTAACTTTGCTATCTACATTATTTCTATACCAATGATTATCTTTAATCTTTCTAGCTGTGATTACAGCTTTATTGGTATTTACTTTTCTTATGTATCTAATGAGTTCGTATTTGGACATCATTCTAATCTCCATCAGTTCCTCGGTATATTCTGTACCTTTAACTTTCTTCCTGATGAGATCGAGGGGGGAAGCGTCATTCCATCTTGACACTGAGAATAATTCTCTTCTAAGTTCCAAACTAATGGAATCTGATATTTTTGTCATATTATCTCCTATGTTAGTTTAATATTAATTACACATAATTGCAACCTTTGTATAGTTTTACTACACATTTAGTTGTATTATTTGTGTAAAATGAGTAATTTTGTTTATGAATAAAGAAGCAATTTTAAAGTGGTTAATGTCAACGGATATACCACTAACTGCTATATCTAAAAAAGCAAATATTAGTCGAAAGACTTTGTATAATTGGATAAATGGTGGTGAAGTAAGAGTGAAGTCCTTAAATAAGCTTATTAATATTTATAAAACCGAAATAGAGTTTTCAAATGCTGAAATAAGTTTAGATAAGGGGAATAACATGGAAGCACAATACATTATTGATTTACAAAAAGAAAAAATCGAAAGACTAGAGGAAGTTAACAGTCAACTAAAACAAAATGCATATTCTGTGCAATCTAAAAAATGGGATGAACTATCATATGATTTTTATTCAGATGTGTATGTAACATTTGTACCATTTAAACGCGTTGTTAAAGAAATGAGTGGACATGGAGTAGAACAACTTTCTGAAATGCTAGAAATAGATAAAGATATTTTACTTAGAAAGTATTTTGCTGTAAATGAATGGCATAATTTTAATGAACATCCAGTTAATGATATTATTGAACCCAACACTTTAAAAGAACTACAAGAGCAATCTGTTCAGATGCCTAGTTTATTTGAATCCTTAAAATTATTAGTAGGTGAGCATTACTTTCAGCAGTTAATAACTTATAAGCATAATGATAAACTTGTGCATTCACTTTGTAATATTAGAATACATTGGTTAAATAAACCTCATAGAGCTGAATGTAAAACTCAATTTATTTTAAGCCAATAAGTGGCTCTGCAACCCAATTAGGGGAATTTTACACAGAGCCACCACACACACTATTTATTTATAAATAGAACCTCTTTCTAAGTAATTAAACTTACAAGATAGATCTTTCCATTCATTTTCATTGGATGTAAATATATCCTTAAAACAAAATGGACTATTTTGAACAGTAGCATACTCTACAATTACAGATTTTTTACCTGTAGTTATTTTTGCTAGGTTCTTAGTATTAAAACAATTCCAGACATCTCTACGGAAATCTTCAGAAGTTGCTTTATTTGACCAAGTACTTAGGAACCAAGTCTTATAATTATCAGCACCAACTAACTTAGCAAACTTGTTTAAGTTATTGATGGTACATTGATATATTGTTTCATTTATAAGATTGGATTCTACGCTTTTATGGAACCAGTCAGATAAGCCTCCTTCATGGTCTTTTGGATATGAATTAAATATCTCATAGGTTTTATAACCAAACTGATGAGAACCTACAGATATTTCACTAAGAACTGCACCTTGCTTACCAATAAAATTAAATACCTTTTCTGATGTATCACCCATATACAAATTTCCATGGGTTATTGATTTTAAGTATTCTATATACTGAGGTATAGTAGCTTTAGCAAACTTTTTTACTTGACCATAGTATTTACCACGTTCAATAGTTTCTGATGATGTTGTACCATCTTTGCTTTTTTTCATTGGTTTAGTTTTTAGGATGAACTCAAATGGGAAATTTTCCATTTTAGCAGAAACAATTGTCTTTGCTACATCTACTTTTTGTTCATCTAACATTTTTAATGAAGTTATAGATACTTTATTACAATCATCATCCCAATACGCTAGTTTATTATCTACTTTAACAGACATTAAAGCTTCATAAACTTCAGGATATGTTTGTTCAGCGCAGTATTTAATAAAATCAGCATCAGTTACAATCTCATCTTGTAGTATTTCATCAAACAAGCCTAATGATCTATGAGATTTATATTTAAACTGTCTTTTTAAATGAGTATATCTGTCTTCATCACCTACAAGTTCTATCATAGTTTTATAATCAATACCATTTGATAGGTATCTGACCATAGAACGAGTCCAATGTTCAGTTTCAATAAACTCTTTATCAGACTTTTTAGATTTACCTTTTACAAAAGCATAGGCTTCTTTTTGCCTAGTGGGATGAAAAGTAGATAACTCTTCCAACTCTTCAAGTTCTTCATCATCAAAGACTGATGCTTTTAAAAACATAGGTAAAAGGTTAGCTAATTGCAGTCTTTTTCTGACATAACTATAACTGCAGCCATACTTATCGGCAACTTCTTGAATAGTGCTTTCACCATTAACCATTTGTTTAAACGCCATTACTTCTTCATAATCAGTTAAGTCTTCACGAAATAAGTTTTCTGAGACTTGTACTGCTTTTAAATCACCATTAGGTTGATTTCTTACAACTATATCTACATTTTTAAAGTCTAACTCTTGAACTGCTTTTAATCGTCTATGTCCAGCAATAACAACATATTTGCCATTGTCTTCATAACATACGATTGGTTGAATTAGTCCATGAGTTTTAATGTTCTCTACAAATGGAGCCCATCTATCAGACTTTGTATTTATTGTTTTACGAACATTGCTTTTTGTTACAATGTCACTAAGATTTACTTTGTTCATTCATTTCCTTTGCTATTTTTTGGTTAATATCTCTTATTGAGACTATTTTCTTTTTTGATTTATTATTTATATTAAGTTCTAACTCTTTTTCTCCAATCGCAATTGCATCGACAATTAGGTTTAGTAATTTTGTTTCTGCAAACCACGAATCTTTTCCAAAATATAAATGTTTAAATCCTTCATCAGGTATTTTAATCAATAGTTCTTTCATTTTATTTCCATGGTTGTTCATTACAATGTGCATCTATTTGTGATGCTAGATGAGGGTCTATACCTGGGTGAGCATCTTCTCGTAAACATTTATTACACATTCTTTCTTCAACCATTCCAGTTACTTCTGTGTATGGAAATTCACATTCTATACAAGTAAATTGTATCATTATTCCTCTTTTTTAGTTACTATAGTTTCTATGTCAAAAAGTTTATTAGATATAGAAGTATTTATAGGTTTTTTATTAAAGTATTCATTCACTTCCATTATTAACTTTTTAACATCTTTTATCTTTTTTTTTAGAACATCAATTTCTTCATAAAAATGTGCATCTCTATCACGATCATGTTCTTCTATAAATCTATCTATTTCATATGAATCCATATTTTATACTCCTTTTTTATTAAATTTAAGGGATGAGTTTTACAGTTACGTCTTGCAACGCCTTAACTTATTTGATCTATTTGATAAGCTCTGCTAAATCAAACCACGAGTTTTAATCTCGTAAACTCATCCCGTTAGCTAACATTTAAATCTTCTGGGATGTTCGTGGTGACGGGATCTCAATATCCACGTTTCGATAAGTCTCGACTCTTATGCTCGCCTAGTCCATCCCAGCGTCTGTTATAACAATTTTAGCCTATCATTTAATCTTAACTGTATACGCTTTAAACAAGTTACTATAACTAAATAAAGTCGCAGGAGATATGATAGGCTTATTATGGGGAACAAGTTGGCTGATTTTATACCGCCCTATCGTCATAGTATTAATTAGTTCCCCAATGGGATATTATTGTTTATACTGTTATTAATTGATTTACATACAAAAAAGATTTACTGCATCGGAGAATGCTAACAGTCCTATTTCTTAGGCTATACTGTATTCTGTTCGACTTCAAACGAGGGTAAGGGAGCAAAGCTATTCTTTCAAGCAAGATTATTAATTAAGACTATTATCTCTACGATACATAGCACCAGCCATGTGGGATAGTTTAATTATTAACATAATCTGGTCACCATCGGTTCACACCTCAGTGTGCCTGTTCTGACCTAACTCTACATTCTCCGAATATTTACATTAAAGATTTGGGCAACCACAACTGCGAAGTCCAGTGATTGCCCTTGGTATAATATCTAATCGTTCATATATGCATCAAGTGCAACTGCTGTCATGAAAAGATACGGGAGGAGTGTTAAACAAATATCCTCTAGCACAAGCATTTCCTCATTGCTATTTTAAATGCTAGGTGTTGAGAGATAAGATTACCGTCATTATCTTTCTTGGGGACTTCTACGGTGTTGTTGTCTTTCTCTTTGGTAAAATGATAGAACTCAGGTGATATTATTAGGTTTGAAAACATATTTATTTTCCTTTTTATTAGTGTGTGTTAAAAAGTCTGCGATTTTTAATTGCAGGGATTTAAAAGGGTAGCCACGATGACTACCCTATGGAACTGACTACCTAAACGATGAGACTGCTAAGCTTATCTAACATTGCTTGGCTATCATTGCCAGAGCTTAAGCCTTTATACAATTTCACCATGCGCCATTCTCTAGATATACCCTTACGTTCAGATACACCATTGCTTTCTCTGATAGAACCTTTGAATACTAGCTTAGGCTCTTCTGTGGCATTGGCTACCTTATCAAGCATATCTCTAAACTGACTCAATCTTGCCCAAGCCTCGTTCTTAGCAACTACATCAGTAGCATCGTCAAGGAATATGGTACAAGAATCAGCTTTGACGCACTTCTCAATCAATTCATCTGTAGGTACTTTATCTATAGTATCAGACAAGATGATATCTTCTTTGTCTTTCTGTAGAATGATTTCGAACTTTGATTGTATTTCATTTGTTGACATAATATGTCTCCTTATTTTATGATTATTAATTAACTCTCCCCGTCAAGGGCTGAGAGGGTGGGCTATACACGTTTTTTCAACGAAAAAGTTGGGGTATAGACCAACATCGAAGGGGGGTAGGGAAGGCTTATATCACCCACACGCAGTCTAAAACAATTTTTTGAAAATTAGGGTAGATGAGTCCTTTTTCTCTTCCTTACTTTCCTTTGTGTTTTACGATGAATTGCCTAATAGTGAGTCTGCAATGAAAATTGTGGACATATTGAATGCTGAAGAAAAGATAGCGGCTAAACAACTAAGTACGATCCATTACACTGAAGTACCCAATTTTGAATATATAGGGCATATTAGTTATGACTAATGCATGGATTACTTATATATATAATATATATATATATATATATACTTATAAGTAGATGTACTAGTACATAGATATACTGGATATATGTTTAAGTATGGAATACATAACAAGAAAATTTAAAAAAAACGATTATCAAACTGTTACTTACCCCGTTTATACCCAAGAGGAAGCAGACGATAGAGAAATAGAATATAGTCCTTGGAGGGAATGCGGGGAAGGTCAGTTTGGTCTATCAGATGATGGATATGTTGCAGAGTGTATATATGTCCGTAAATACAAAGATATTGCTCAAGTGACATTCCCATATGGAAGACAATGGATAGGCGATTCTAGGCTACGTTATGAGCCTCATAGGGATACTGGAGAATATAGTCAGATAGGTACTCGCTCATGGGATGAGATGGAAGCCAAGAAAACTCGCACAAAGAACGCTGTAAAGGTCTATGCGGAGATGATGTTGAATGGACAGCCTATAGATTGGGAGTTAATAGGTAAGGTTTATCGTAAAAATCAGGAAAGACCAGACCTAACTGCTAAAAGATTGTTTAAATCGGAGAAGATACAGAAGATGCTAGATAAAGAAATACAAAAAGCCTTGGTAGATAGAGGAATTGAAAAGGGAGACATCCTTGATATGATACTAGATGCCATTACTATTGCAAAAAACAATGCTGACCCATCCAATATGCTTCGTGGTGCAGAACAATTCGTAAGAATACTAGATATGCTACCTAAAAAGAGTATGCAGACGGATACAGTACAGATTGATATGACTAGTAAGATACTAGATCAGATTGCAAAGGAAGAAAAAAAGAGTCTAAAAATGTCGCAAACAAAGGAACTGACGGAAAATGGAAGACAAAGTTAAAAAACACTGTGTTATTGTAACAAAATCAGAAAATGAACCCCAATTAGAGTCTTTTATGGAGGTAATGAAAACAGTAGCCTCCGATATGGACTTAATTGTCTATGAAGATAAGATAGACCACCTCATTGGAAAAGATTACTAAAGAAAAAAAAGCAATATACGCTAAACTCAAGCAAGATATGATTTTGTTTGGGAAAGTGTGTATGCCTCAGATGTTCTCATCTGATTCTCCTGACTTTCATTATAAGATTGCGGAACAATTAGTAGATAACTCAAAAAAACAGATAAATATTGTTGCTCCTCGTGGACACGCTAAGTCTTCAATTGTAGGAGGTGTATTCCCCTTGTATCATTTAATGTTTGGGGAAGGTAAAAAACTAATTGTACTTGTATCTAGAACGCAAGACCATGCAGTTAAGTTATTAGGCTTATTAAAAGATACAATGGATTATTCAGAACCCTTTAGGTCATTGTTTGGTTATTGGGGAAGTCATAGCGCAAAAAGTTGGGCAAAAGCTGAAATCGAACTTAAAGATGGTTCTATGATAATTTGTAAAGGTACTGGTCAGCAGTTAAGAGGTATCAAAGTTGGAAACCAAAGACCTACGCTTATTATTGTAGATGACCCTGAAGATGAGAATAATACCAAAACTGCTGAAGCAATGGAGTCAAATTTAAGATGGCTATTACAATCAGCAGTTCCATCGGTTGACCCAAACAAAGGTAGAATAATTATTATTGGTACTCCTCAACATCAAAGATGCTTGGTTGAAACCCTACAAGTGATGAAAGGGTGGTTAAATATGACCTTTAAACCCGATATTGATAATGGCAAAGCTTTATGGGAAGAATGGTGGAGTATAAAAAAATTAATACAGAAAAAAGAAGAATTAGAATCGATTAATAGGTTGTCTGTGTTCTATAGAGAATTTATGTGTGAGATTGTAGGGGACGAAGATCAATTGTTTAAAAAAGATGATTTTCAATACTATACAGGAAAATTCTTTCGTAAAGGGGGAAAAAGCTATTTACACATTCTAACACGAAATGGAAATAAGGTTGATGAAATAAAAGCAGTTAATGTATTTACAGGGGTAGACCCAGCATCAAGTGTAAAACAAGGCGCTGACTATTCTGTAATATTTAATATGGCTATAGACGAAGATGAAAATAGATATGCTCTTCCGTACTATAGAAAACACGCTACTCCCTTAAATCTTGCTGAAGCAATTGTAGATAACTTCAAATTATATCGCTCTGAAAAAACAAGGATAGAATCTGTTGGTTATCAAGAAATGTTACGAGAATATGTAATAAAACGAAGTAAAGATGAGAATTTGTTTATTGCGGGATTAAATATTAAAGAAAATCCAAGAACAAGTAAATCACATCGCTTAGAATCACTTCAACCTCTATTTGCTAAGCATAAAGTTCATATTATGGAAGAACAACTAGATTTTATTGATGAATTGCTTCTTTTTCCTAGAGGAAAGCACGATGATATATTAGATGGCTTTTATTATGCCAATAAAGGTTCATACTCTCCGTATCATACCTACCAAGATGCAACGCTTGTTTCCCTCGGTAAAAGATTAATAAAAGGGATTGACTGGCAAACAGCGTAAACACATGGTTGATGAGTGGAACGGCGCTTTTTTAAAATTACCGCTAGTTTCAGTCTATGCCACATACCTCAGAGAAAAATAGCGAAGTACAAAAATCAGAGAAACTGTTAGATCAGTATCATGAGGCAAGAGCTATGTGGGCTTCTCAGGCAATGGAAGATGATGAGTTCCGCAATAATCAACAATGGAAATCTGAGCATAAAAAATCCTTACAGAGTAGAGGGCAGTCTCCTATTGTTGATAATATTATTTATCCCGCAGTAGAACAAGCAAAAGCATTATTAACTGCAAATAAACCAAAATTTCAATCTACAGGAAGAGATGATTCTGACACAAAGGTCGGAAGATTGTTTTCGGATATTATGGCTTACATATGGGATATATCTAATGGAAGTGTAGAGCTGAAACAAGCTATTGACGATTATTACGTCAAAGGAATGGGGGTTATCCAAAGTTATGTTGATGGCATGGCTGATTTTGGCAGAGGAGAGGTAAAAGTAAAAAACATAGACCCTCTAAATTTATATCTAGACCCTAATTCAAAAGACCCTTTTGCTAGGGATTCTGCTTGTATGATTGTTGCAAAGCAGATAACAGGAGAGCAAATTAAAATATCATATCCATCTATGGAGGAGTTACTTCCAGAGATGACCATGAGTACAAATAATGCTAGATACCCTAGTACGGAAAGAGATGGCTCAGAAGACCAACAAGTAGGACCAACTGAAGAAGACTATTATTATAAACATTATGAAATCATAGACCGCTACGAAAAAGTAAAATTACCTTACTTTCATATTCTAGATACAAACACAGGACAAGAGAACATCTTAAATGATGAAGGCTTTATGGGTTTTCTTCAAGAACCTGCAATTATAATGACAAATGCACAGGGAGTGCAGAATGTTACAGAAAAAATAGCGGTACAAGAATTAATGCAAGTCTTCGAGGCTACAGGTGGAACATATCATATGATGCCTGACCCCGTTACTGGGCAACCTCAAATAATGCCAGGAAAAGAACATGAGGGTTCAATTCCAAACTCTGAAACTACACTTCAAGTTGTAACTAAAGAAGATATGATTGATGCTGAAGTGATAGTTGTAAATAAAGTAATTATAGATAGAATACAAAGAATTTTATCTATTGGTGGCATACTTGCAGATAATAATATTTTGGATATAAGTGATTATCCTATTGTGCCATTAATGAATAGACATAATAGAAATCCTTACCCAATGAGCGATGTACGATTTGTAAAACCAATACAAGAGTATATTAATAAGATTACATCGTTAATCATTGCTCATGCTTCTAGCTCTACAAATACAAAGCTATTGATCCCCAGAGGTTCGATGGATAGAAAACAATTAGAAGAGCAATGGAGTAAGGCTGGAACAGGAGTTATTGAATATGACCCTGAACTTGGACAACCAATTGTTGCGGGTCCTGTACCTCTTCCAAATGAATTATACAAAAACAGAGAAGATGCTAAATCAAGTATTTATCATATCTTAGGCATACACCCTTTATCACAAGGCGACCCTGGGTCTGCCCCACAAACATATAAAGGAACTGTAGCAATAGATGAATACGCCCAACGTAGAATAAAGTCAAAGCTAGATGATATTGATGAAATGCTAAATCAATTAGCAAAAGTGGTAGTACAATTCATTCAGCAGACATATACAGACGAAAAAGTAGTTCGCCTTATGAAGCCAGATGGTAGAGTAAGTGAAGCATTACTAAACAAGCCGATTTATGATGATTTTACAGGAGAGCTTGTTGGGAGAGTAAATGATATAACCATTGGACAATATGACCTTGTTGTCGTTAGTGGTTCTACGCTCCCCTCAAATCGTTGGGCAAGATTTGAATATTATATGCAATTATATCAAGCTGGAATTATAGACCAAGTAGAAATACTTGAGCAAACAGAAGTGGCAGATACGGAAGGGGTACTAGAACGTACATCTGTTATGCAACAACAGCAACAAATGATAGAACAATTGCAAGAAGAATTAAAGAAAGTTAAGGGAGACCTTCAAACTTCTGAACGTGAGAGTGTTCACGATAAAAAACGTGTGGAAATGGAAAAATTTAAATCGCAGTTAGGTAGAGCCAGTGATAAGACCGCTAAAGCAGTAGAATTGTTTGAAGCGAGATTAGGTGACCAACTAACAATGGAAAAGGGTAAGAAAGAAAAACCACAGGTTGCTGCCTCATAAGGCAAATCTGTAAGGAGAATAAAATGGAAGACCAAATACAAGACATCGTTGCTGACGAAAGTACAAATGATGGGTTAGTAGAAAATACTGAAACTGTATTAGAGCCATATGAAGATACCAATCAAGAGGGCGGTATGTATATGGCCGAAGAAGGTGTGGAAACACCTGTGGCAGAAACTCCTCAGGAAAATCCTGAAGAACAACGCCACGAATATTGGCAAAGTAAATACGATCAAAAGGCGAGTGAGTACAACAGAATGGAACAAAGGATAAAAGAGCTTGAGCAGTTAGAACCAATTGCTCAGCATATTGACAATAATCCTTGGATTCTTGATAATGTTGCTAAGTCACTCTCTGGTGATACCCCTCAGGTTCCCTCGCAAGAGAAATCTGTAGAATCATTAAAGAAACCTGAACGACCTAGTAAGCCAAGTAACTATGATGCTTCTGAAGCGTACATGGACCCTGAGTCTGTTAGTTTTAAGTATCGAGAAAATCTAGATGACTACCGAGAAGATTTGGTTAATTATCAAGAAGGACTTGAGGCTCAAAGACAAGCAGAGTTAAATAAGCAATACGAACAACAACAAATGCAATCACAACAAGCGATGGCTAAACAACAAGAAGAAGCTATGATGCGCAATCTTACAGATAGTTATGGATATACTCCAGAACGAGCTGATGAGTTTGTAAAATATTATAGTTCTCCTGATAGCATATCTCTTGAAAACCTTGTTGCACTTGACAGAATACGTAATGCTCCTAGTACGGCAGAAGTACAAACAAGACAAAAAGCTGAGATGATGAAAAATCGACAAAGTAGAGTGTCGGTTCCCCCTCCTGCGGGTGTAGGTAGTGGGCAACCTGAACCACAATACAATGAAGAGGATTTATTTAATCTAGGCTTAATGGCAAACAAACGAACTTAGGAGGACTTAAATGTCAGCTAAACAATTAGGTAACAGTAGTTCGGGTGTATTATACACAGATCGTCGAGATTTTTATATTCGCCCGAATATTGTTAAAGAACTATGGACTGATGTAACTCCATTTACTACTGTGATTTCAAATCGTGGTGTAGTAAGTGGGTTAGCAGACCCAACATATAAGATGTTTGAACATCGTAACCCGTGGCAAAAGCAAGAGTTTCAGATTACTCAAGGAGGTACTGATAAGATACCTGATAATAATTCTGAATCTCCATACTATCAAATAGTGGCAGATTCCGCAGTTGGACTTAACTCTACTGTAGATGCTTCTTATCTTGGATTAGTTGTTGAAATATGGGATTCTGCAAAAGCAGTAAAAAGAGGAGTAGCATTAGTAACAACTGCTGATGGCAGTGGTTTCAAATTTAGAATGCTTTCTAAATCTGATACTGTTGGTGGAATTGGCAATACAGGTGCTGCAGATAACCAAACTATAGAAATAACTCCAGTTACTAATGATTATTGTATTGTAGTTGGTAATGCACACGCAGAAGGAAGCTCAGCTCCTGAAGCTTGGTCTGACGAGCTAGAAGTAGTTTACAATCAGTGTCAAATCTTTAAGACACCATTGCAAATTACTGGAACTCTTTTAGAAGCCTCTCTTCGTGGAGAATCTTCTGAATTAGCTAGGCTCAGAGACCAAAAATCACAAGAACACAAGATTCAAAAAGAAAGAGCATTTCTATATGGTATGCATCCTTGGAATCTTAGTGGTGGTTTTAGCAGTTTAGAATCTATTGCCGCTAGTGATGGTGGAGCAATCAGAACAACAATGGGTATTATTCCTGCAATTGAGAACAATGCTAAGACTGGAGATGACCAGAATAATTTTACTATTTCTGAAGCATCTTATAGTTATGGCGCATTTGTTGACGATATGGAAAAAGTATTCCATTATGTTCCTGAAGCTGGAAGTAAACGTGCTTTTGTTGGTGCGGGTGCATTAGGATATTTTTCTAAAATGTCTGGTGCAAGTGGACTTGCAGGTAACTCAGGTTGGACTGTTAGTTTAGGCGACATGAAGCGTGATGGCTTAGGATTCAATTACAGAATGCTAGAAACACCTCATGGTATGCTTCAGTTAATTCCAACTCCATCTCTAAGAGGACCATATAACAAATCTATGGTTGTTGTCAGTGATGAGAACTTGTCTTTGATGCAGTATCGTAGACCAAAGTTCCAAGCAAACATCAAAACTGATAATGCTTACGATGGTGTAAAAGATCAGTACTTCTCAGATGAAGGTATTGGTTTAACACTAATTGAGAGTCACAAGCTATTCAAAATAGTAGACTAAGGGAGGTTAATTATGGCTAGACCTTATCTAGGTGGTTCAAGTGGTGGAGTCAAAGAAACTACAGCAGATGTAACTCTACAAATAGCTGATAGTGGTAAAACCATTTTTGTTAATGGTGCGACAACACACGATGTTACTCTACCTGCAGTATCTAATAAAGGTTGGGAAGCTACGTTTATTATTACAAACGTAACTGCCGATGTAGATATTGTACAAGCTGGTGCTGATGATGATTTTATTGGAGCAATTGTAGATGGAGCTGGAACTAAAGATTCAGCAGTCTCAGGCGACACTAAAATCATTTTTGACCAGAGTGGTGGAGCAACTGTAGGCGACAGAGTTCACATAGTTAGTAATGGTACTAATTGGTACGTTAGTGGACTTTGTGATAACGCCGCAGGTGTTGTATTTGGTTAAACACAGGTAACTAAAAGAGTGAGGGGCTTTATGCCCCTCCTCTTGCGAGAAAATTATGGCAAAAAAGAAAACAGTGAAAAAGAAAGCGGTCAAACCGAGTAAAAAAAAAGACCCCGTTATGGACGCTCTAAGAAAACCTATTAAAATATGACTCAAGAACAATTAATAGAACTTGTCAAACTGCATCATCCCGATATGCCTGATACATTAATTCGTGTTTATTTAAATAAAGCATTAGAAGATTTTTGTAGAAAGACTAGAATGATAAAAGGGTATAAAAGTGTTAGCTCTGTTGCTGACCAAAGATATTATGATCTTGACTCGTCTATTATTGAAGTTACAAGAGTAGATATTGATAATTATGAAATACCTCGTTTAGTAGGAAAGCCTGAGTTCGAAGATGTCAGTTAGAAGTGATGCAACAAAACACGCTTGGTGGGTTGAAAGAGATAAACTTGGTTTAGCTAGTAAATCTTCAACAGATACAGATAAAGATTATGTAACTATTGGGGTTGGTGGAACAAGTAATGTTACGATTCATGCAGTATTAAAAGATGAAAAATTTGTAGCAACTACAGGTGGGGATGGTTCGGGAGGAATTAGGTTAGACGAAAAACCAAACATCCCTGAAGAGTTTCACGAGTCATTGGCAAACTTTGCTATTGCTAAAGGTTATGAGATGAAACCTGAAACTTTAAATCAAGCAGTTTATTTTAGGAAGCTAGTTGAAGATGAAATAAGAGAAGCTAAGAAATACGCTAATAAAGGCAGAGTTGGCGATGGCTATACAATTATAGGTAGAGAATATTAATGCTTTCATTTAAAAATCAAATAACAGACATACTAGGTCATGATATTGGAGACGATAGCATGATAGACGAATCTTTAATTGCATCAGGGATTGAAATAATAAAATTAACACCTAATGAAAGATTATTAAAAATTGCTCAAGAGCAAACTATTCCAACTGGTGGTTTAAATTCTCCTGATAAAAAAATACTTCAAGTTCATAAAGGCAATTATATTGCAAGAGAAGTAGAACTCTCTAAAAAAGCAAAAGTATTAGATAATGGTTCTATATTTTATGCAACTACAACTGACCCTGTATATTATTTCGATTTGCAAAAAGTATTTATTGTTGCAGATGGTTCACTAACAACTGGAAAACTTTTAAGTGTTCCTATATATCCAACAACTGATGGAAGTACTTATATTACAAACGCTTCAACAGCTACTACATATTTTCCAAAAGAAGCTGAAAGATTAATGTCGTTAGGAGCGGCGATAAGATGTTTAAAACTTACAGTAGGTAAGCATATTAATGTAGATGAAGATATTGAACTTGGAAAAGGTTCTATGTCTCAATTACAATTATTAGAAGCATCGTATGATAAAGAATTACAAAAATATTTAGCATAACCAATATGACCATGAGACAAGTCACGCTCGGTAAGTCATAAGCAAGGAGAAACAAGATGGCAATTAATACATATTCAGTAAATGAAGCTAATAACGTAGGATTAGGACAAGTAGGTTCTGCTGTTTTAGATGATGGAGAATCAGTAGCTAGTATCGGAGATAAAAAGGTAGTAGCAATAACAATGTTTGAAGACTGTACGTTTACAACATTGAAACAATCTGATGCTGCTAAAGCTGGCACAGATACACCTACACATGGCAACGCTTTAACTAGTTCTGATACAATACCTCAAGGGGTCACAATATTTGGTAATTGGAGTGCAGT
>Ga0098060_1000165_pt1 | contig 31713 bp, 14 predicted proteins | sample 21_taG_FD_77063 | JGI IMG/M metagenome (GOLD analysis project Ga0098060, IMG submission 77063) | Marine viral communities from the Subarctic Pacific Ocean - 21_ETSP_OMZ_AT15319 metaG | ecosystem: Environmental > Aquatic > Marine > Oceanic | place: Pacific Ocean | collected 2015-01-19 | reverse complement strand
TGGAGAAGGTTCTAAAGGAGCATTACACGGCTTAACCAGGTTTAGTATGGAGGACGCTCCTGCGAATAGCTTTTTTTTAGAATACTTATCAAGACCACCTACAGCTGAAATATTCTTTGAAGACGTTCTAATGGCATTAGTATTTTACGGGATGCCTATACTTGCAGAGAATAATAAACCTCGTCTCTTGTATTATTTGAGACGTAGAGGATATAGGGGTTTTAGTATGAATAGACCTGATAAAGTTTGGAACAAGTTATCTACAGCAGAAAAGGAAGTGGGTGGTATACCTAACTCTAGCGAAGATATAAAACAAGCTCACGCTGCAGCAATTGAAATGTATATACAAGATCATGTAGGCATGAAACAAGATGGTAGCTTTGGTGATTTATATTTTAATTCACTTTTAAATGACTGGGCTAAATTCGATATAAATAAAAGAACAAAGTTTGACGCATCAATAAGTTCTGGATTAGCTATTATGGCTAACAACAGGCATTTATACGCGCCAAATGCTAAGGTTGAAAAACCAAAGTTAAATATAAATATTTCCAAATATAGTAACGCTGGAAATAATTCAAGAATAATTAAAAAATAAGTATGGCACACTCTGGTATTAGAAGTTTTTTTCCAAGTCAAACCGTTAGCGATGCTGAAAAGTTGAGCCACGACTATGGTTTAAAAGTTGGAAAAGCTATAGCGGCTGAATGGTTTAATAATGACAAAACACACAATAGACATAAAACCAGTAGCAATAATTTTCATAATTTAAGATTATATGCTAGAGGAGAACAATCTACACAAAAATATAAAGACGAACTATCTATAAACGGTGACTTGTCTTACTTAAATTTAGACTGGACACCAGTTCCAATAATTTCTAAATTTGTTGATATCGTGGTAAATGGTATGACAAACAGAATGTACGATATAAAAGCTTATTCTCAAGATCCATTTGGTGTTGAAAAAAGAACAGAATACATGGAATCTTTATTAAGAGACATGAGGTCAAAAGAATTTAATAAAGCAGCTAGTCAAGCTTTTGGTATTTCTTTAGAAGAAAATGATCCTGATAAAATACCAGAAACAGAAGAGGAATTAAAACTACACATGCAGCTAACATACAAACAAGCTGTAGAAATAGCAGAGGAACAAGCTTTAAACGTTTTAATGCGAGGCAATAATTACGATTTAGTACAAAAACGTTTTTATTATGATTTAGCGGTTTTAGGTATTGGTGCTGTAAAAACTTCATTTAACACATCTGAAGGTGTTGTAATAGATTATGTTGATCCAGCAGACCTAGTGTATTCACATTCTGACTCTCCTTATTTTGAAGATATATATTATGTTGGTGAGGTTAAAGAACTACCTATAAATGAATTAGCAAAACAATTTCCACATTTAACAGAAGAAGATTTACAAGAAGTAGTTAGAAAAAGAACTTTTAATAGAAACAATAGTTCTATTAGACACTCAAATCAAGAGAACGATAATAACAAAGTTCAAGTTTTATATTTTAATTTTAAAACTTACATGAATGAAGTTTATAAGGTAAAAGAAACTGGCACTGGAGCTGATAAAATAATAAACAAAGACGATAATTATAATCCACCACAAAATAAAGAAGGTAGTTATAGTAGAATTTCTAGAACTATAGAATGTTTGTTTGATGGCGCTATGGTTCTTGGTTCTGAAAAATTACTTAAATGGGAAATGTCAAGAAACATGATAAGACCTAAAAGTGATTATACTAAAGTTAAAATGAACTATGCTATTGTTGCGCCTAGAATGTACAACGGTAAAATTGAATCTATAGTTAGTAGAATTACTGGTTTTGCTGATATGATACAGTTAACACATTTAAAGTTACAACAAGTAATGTCACGTATGGTGCCTGATGGTGTTTACTTAGATGCGGATGGTTTAGCAGAGGTTGATTTAGGTAATGGAACTAACTACAATCCACAGGAAGCTTTAAACATGTTCTTCCAAACAGGTTCTGTTATTGGAAGGAGTTTTACTTCTGATGGTGATATGAATCCAGGTAAGATACCTATTCAAGAAATATCTAGTGGTAGCGGTGGTCAAAAAATGCAAGCTCTTATAGGTAATTATAACTATTATCTGCAAATGATAAGAGATGTAACTGGTCTTAATGAGGCTAGAGATGGTAGTATGCCAGATAAAAACGCTTTGGTAGGCGTGCAAAAATTAGCAGCCGCAAATAGTAACACAGCAACAAGACATATATTAGACGCTGGTTTATTTTTAACATCTGAAACATGTGAGTGTTTATCTCTTAGAATATCTGATATTATAGAGTATTCACCTACTAAAGATGCTTTCATTCAAGCTATAGGAGCTCACAACGTTGCGACTTTAGAAGAAATGTCTGAGTTACATTTGTATGACTTTGGTATATTTATAGAGCTATTACCTGATGATGAAGAAAAAATGATGCTAGAAAATAATATACAAATGGCATTGCAACAACAAAGTATAGAGCTTGAAGATGCTATTGACCTTAGAAATGTTAACAATATTAAGTTTGCTAATCAGTTGTTGAAAATAAGAAGAAAGAAAAAACAAGATAGAGATCAGCAATTACAACAACAAAATATACAAGCTCAATCTCAAGCTCAGCAACAAACCGCTCAAGCACAGGCTCAAGCTGAAATGCAAAAAAACCAAATGATGATGCAATCACAAGCTCAATTAGAACAAATAAAAGCAGAGCTTGATTTTAAAAAATCAAACTCAGATCATCAAATGAAAAAAGAAATATTATTATTTGAACACCAAATGAATATGCAACTAAAAGGCATGGAGGTTCAAGGTGTACAATTAAGAGAGAAAGAAAAAGAAGATCGTAAAGATGAAAGAACAAAGATTCAAGCGTCTCAACAAAGCGAGATGATTGATCAAAGGCAAACTGGAAAACCACCTAAAAATTTTGAAAGCGGCCAAGCTTTAAACAGCAGTAGCTTTGATTTAGGTCCAGTAAGCATGGAGTAAATTATTAACTATTATTATATTATATTATGGCAAAAAAAGAAAAACCAATCGTTGACAACGAGGTTGGAAAATTAAAAGTAAAAGAACAACAACCAAAAGGTAAAGAAACAAAAGGAAATATTACTGAGGTTAAAGAAAAAATGAAAGCAAAACCTGTTATTGAAGAAGAGTCTATAACTAAGGTTGATTTAACTAAACCAATAAAACCAGAAGAAAATGAAACTAAAAAAGACAACGCTGACGACAGCGGAGTGGTTGCAGAGTCTGAAAATGCCAACGCCCCACAAGAACAAGAAGAAGTACAGCCGGAAACAGAAGCACAAGAAACTCCAGCAATAGAAGAAGTTACTGATGAAGAAGTTGAAGAAGTAGCTGAGCAAATTGATGAGGCAGTAACTGAAGCCGAAACAACAGGAGAACCTTTACCTGAAAATATACAAAAGCTCGTAGACTTTATGAGCGAAACAGGTGGAGATATAAATGATTATGTTAAACTTAATAGAGATTATAGTGACTTAGATGATAAAAGTTTACTTTATGAATATTATTCACAAACAAAACCTCATTTAAATAATGAAGAAATTAACTTCCTTATGGAAGATCAATTCTCTTACGACGAAGAAGTCGACGAAGATAGAGATATACGAAGAAAAAAACTAGCGTTAAAAGAGCAAGTTGCCAACGCTAAAAGCCACTTGGACGGGCAAAAGTCCAAATACTATGAAGAAATTAAAGCTGGAAGTAAACTCACAACTGAGCAGCAGAAAGCTATGGATTTCTTTAATAGATATAACAAAGAGTCAAAAGAAAATGAAGCAAAAACAAAGGCTCAGCGATCTACTTTTGAAAACAAAACAAGCAGTCTTTTTAACGAAAAATTCAAAGGTTTTGAATACAACGTTGGAGACAAAAAGTTTAGGTTTAATGTAAAAGATGTAGATTCTGTAAAGGAAGCTCAGAGCAATAGTGATAATTTTTTCAAAAAGTTTTTGGATAAAAACAATCACCTCAAAGATGCTAAAGAGTTTCACAAATCTTTATACACAGCTACCAATGCCGATGCTATAGCTAATCACTTTTATGAACAAGGAAAAGCCGATGCTATGAAAGATAGTATTGAAAAAGCTAAAAATGTTGATATGACACCTAGACAAGGACATAGTGAAATTGAATCTGGTGGAATTAAAGTAAGAGTGCTTGGCGACACTACTGAAGACTTTAAGTTTAAAATTAGAAATAAAAACAAATAAAAATTTAAAAAAACAAAATTATGGCAATATCAAATCCTGGTGCTTTGTTAAATAGCGTTCCTGCTCCTTTTAAGCAAACGCTAGCAACAAATTACTTAGACCTTAACGGCGCAGGCGGTTGGGGACAACAATATGTACCAGACCTAATGGAGAAAGAAGCTGAGGTTTTCGGACCTAGAACTATTTCAGGTTTCTTATCTCAAGTTGGGGCTGAAGAATCTATGACTGCTGATCAAGTTATTTGGTCAGAGCAAGGTAGATTACACTTATCTTATAAAGGAACTGTAGCTACAGCAGGTGGTGTAGTTATGGGAGCTGCGGGTGGTGCGTCTTCACGAATTACACTTACTACTGACATTGATGGTAGAGCATTAAACGCTGCTGGTCACTCTATAAGAGTTAACGATATGATTATCGTTTCTGACTCTGTAAACGGAGTTGTTAAATGTTTAGTTGGTGCTGTAGGTGCAACAACTATAGACGTAGCTCCTTACAACAACGGTAGAGTTGATTTACAAAATGGACCTGGAGCTGGGTTATCAACTATATTAGTTTTTGGTTCTGAATTCGGTAAAGCAGATAGCTACAGAACAAGTACTGGAACTCAAGTTGATACTAGAGGTGCTAACGAGCCAGACTTCACTACGTTCTCTAACAAACCAATTATAATGAAAGATTACTACGAAGTATCTGGATCTGACGTTTCAAGAATTGGTTGGGTTGAAGTTGCGTCTGAAGATGGTAAATCAGGTTACTTATGGTACTTAAAAGCTGAGTCTGATACTAGAGCTCGTTTTAATGACTATATTGAAATGGCAATGCTTGAAGCAGAAAAAACAGATAGTACTTCTGACTTAGATGGTTCTGCTTGGTTAAACGGATCAGCTGCCGCTACTGATGTTGGTACTGAAGGTTTATTCGCTGCTATTGAATCAAGAGGTAATATTACTTCTGGTATTCAAGGTGTTAGCGCAGCTACTGATTTAGCTGAGTTCGATGACATCTTAGCTGAGTTTGATTCTCAAGGTGCTATTGAAGAAAACATGATGTTTGTAAATAGAGGAACTTCTCTTGCTATAGATGACATGTTAGCTTCTATGAATTCTTACGGAGCTGGTGGTACTTCTTACGGAGTGTTCGACAACTCTGAAGATATGGCATTAAACTTAGGTTTCTCTGGTTTCAGACGTGGATCTTACGATTTCTACAAGTCTGACTTTAGATACTTAAACGACAAAGCTACAAGAGGTGGTATTAATGCTACTGCTGGCGCTAACGCTATCAGAGGTATTATGGTTCCAGCTGGTACGTCTACTGTTTATGATCAATCATTAGGAAAGAACCTTAAACGTCCTTTCTTACATGTTAGATACAGAGCTTCACAAACTGATGATAGAAAAATGAAATCATGGGTTACTGGTTCTGTTGGTGCAGCTACATCAGCGCTTGACGCGATGCAAATGCACTTCTTAACTGAAAGATGTTTAGTTACACAAGGTGCTAACAACTTTATGTTGATGAAGTAAGCACAATTATTTTAAAGAGTCGGGGCTTCGGCCTCGACCCTTTATTTTTATTAATTTTATTATATATTATATTATGGCAAAGAAAACAAAAAAAGTTGAGGTAGAAGAACCTCAATTACAAGAAACAATGGTTGAAGAAACATATATAGAAGAACCAACCACAACAGAAAGATTAAAACCTACTAACGAGTGGGAAATAAAAGATCGTGTATATTACTTAACCGGTAATAACAAACCAATATCAAGATCAATAAAAGCAGCTAACATTTATTGGTTTGATAAAGAAAAAGGTTATGAAAGAGAGCTTAAGTATTGTCAAAACCAAACAACATCTTTTGTAGACGAAATGAAAGGAGACCAAAGACTATCTCACATTGTATTTAGATCAGGAAGTTTATTTGTAGAAAAAGAAAAAACTGTTCTACAAAAACTATTGTCTTTGTATCACCCAGATAAAGATACTTTATATTATGAGTTTAAACCATCTGCTATTGCAGCTGAAGAAATAGATGTTTTAAATATACAGGTAGATGCTTTAATAGCTGCTAGAAATTTAGATATAGACACGGCTGAAGCTATTATGCGTGTAGAGAAAGGTTCTGAGGTATCAGAAATGAGTTCTAAGGAAGTTAAAAGAGATTTACTAGTGTTTGCTCGTACTAATCCTAAACTGTTCTTAGAATTAGCAGATGATGAAAACGTTATATTAAGAAACTTTGGTATTAAAGCTGTTGAGGCTGGTGTACTAAGATTGTCTACGGATCAAAGAAACTTTTTATGGGGATCTAATGGTAGAAAAATAATGACAATACCATTTGACGAGCATCCATATACCGCGTTAGCTCATTGGTTTAAAACTGATGAAGGTATGGAAATCTATTCTAATATAGAAAAAAGGTTAAATTAACAAATATATGGCTGCCCTTCGGGGTGGCCATTTATTAAAAATTCAATATGAAAAAATCAAAAGGACTAGGAGATACTATTGAAAAAATAACAAAAGCAACTGGTATAAAAAAAGTTGTAGAAAAAATTAGTAAAGCCACGGGTAAAGATTGTGGTTGTGACCAAAGAAGAGATAATTTGAATAAATTATTTCCTTATAACTACTTAAACAAATAATATGGTACTTATAGATACAGTATATCAAAGAGTTTTGGCGCTAGCCAACAAAGAACAAAGAGGTTATATAACACCACAAGAGTTTAATTTATTTGCTAATCAAGCTCAATTAGAAATACTAGATCAATATATGAACGATGTTAATTACTTTAACAGAACTCCAGGTAATAGCGAAGAGTATGCTGATATGTCAAGAATACTAGACGAAAAACTTGGAGTATTTAAAACAGAATTAACCTTATCAGCTGTTAATGGTATAGTTAATTTTCCAGTTAACCTATATAAATTAGGTAAAGTTTATATTAGAAATGGAGCTAGAGAGGCTGATCAACTAACAAAAGATCAAGTATCTAGAATAACAAAATCAAGATTAACAGCACCAAATCAACAACGGCCAGTTTTTGATATATTAAACAATCAAATACGTTTGCAACCAGCGATTTCAGCCAATGATGTGGTGGTTTCTTTTGTTAGAAAACCTATTTCAGCAAACTGGGGATATGTAGTTATAAACAATAAAGCGCTATACGATCCTAATCCAGCTAAAACAACAAACTTTGAACTTCATGATTCAGAAGAAACAGAGCTGGTATATAAAATACTAAAACTAAGCGGCGCTGCTATCCAAAGAAACGATATAGCTCAATTTGCACAAGGCATGGAGCAAGGTATTCAACAATCAGAAAAAGTATAATATATGGCATTAATAACACAAACACCGGGAAATTATTATAGTAACATTAATGATAATTACGGAGAGTATCAATTTACATCTTTATCTGACGTTATAGATCAATTTATGATAGCTTATGTTGGTGATAATAAAGTTATACCTAGAGTAAACGCCTATGAAGTACAGTTTCACGCTAAAAGAGCCTTGCAAGAATTATCTTTTGATACGTTTAAATCATGTAAATCGCAAGAAATAACACTACAACCAAACTTACAAATGGTCTTACCACAAGACTATGTTAACTACGTAAAAGTTTCTTGGGTTGCAGCCGACGGAATAAAACGTAGAATACATCCAACGACGAGAACGTCAAATCCAAAACCTAAATTTATAAATGAAAATGGTGGCTATGAAGTTTTAGCTACAGCAACTAGTGTAACAAATACTAGCAATGATATTGTTTTAGACGGTGAATATCCAAATATTCTACCAGACATGACTTTACAAGGAGCTATGGATAACACTGGTTTAAATGGTTTTACTGTGGTATCAAATACTGTAAGTAATGGTATAACTACTTTAACAATGAGTGGTCCCGCTACGGCAAGTTTTACAGGAAACCAACTATTAAACTTTACATACGCTAATGGTGAACTAGCTATTGATAACGAACCGTTTTATTTAACATCGTTAGGTAATATAACAATAAGTGAAAAAATGATAACTAGTTTTGTGACTGGAGGTTTAGACGCTAACATTTCACAAGTAAAAGTTGGTATGAAAATATACCATCCTAATTTTCCTGTTGGAACTTTAGTTACCGCTATTGATACCAACCCCGTTTCTGGAGCCGCTGTAGTTATATCTTTAAGCGAAGATGCGATCGCCGGTTACACAACTGCTTATGACACGGTGGGTATATTTTGTGATGAAAACCCAGACTCAGATACTTGGACTAAGTACAGGGGTGTTGATCGCGCTAGTGAGAATAACAGAACTGTTGAAAGTTTTGATGTTGAAGACATATCAAGATACGGCCTTGATCCACAATACGCTAATGTAAATGGTAATTTTTACATAGATTGTGATTCTGGTAAAATTCATTTTAGCTCTGATTTAGTAGGTAAAACAATAGTACTAGATTACATAAGTGATACTTTAGGAAGTAACAAAGAAATGAAAGTTCATAAGTTTGCAGAAGAAGCTATGTACAAATGGGTTGCTCACGCTATATTATCTAGCACCATGAACGTTCCAGAGGGTTTAGTGGCGAGATATAAAAAAGAAAGATTTGCGGCTGTTAGAACTGCAAAATTAAGATTATCTAGTATCAAGCTAGAAGAAATTACTCAAATTTTAAGAGGTAAGTCGAAACAAATAAAACATTAATTAAATGCCTGATATTAAACACCAGTTTTCTAGTGGGAAAATGAACAAAGATCTCGACGAGAGAATTGTTCCAAATGGAGAGTATAGAGATGCTATGAATATACAAGTGTCAACGTCAGAAGGGTCAAACGTTGGTACAGCTCAAAACATACTTGGAAATATACTACATCATAATTCTACTTTTGTAATGCCAAACAACGCAGTTACTGTAGCTACTATTGGTGATGAAAAAAATGATTATGTGTATTGGTTTGTTCATGGCTCAGATAAAGATTGTATATTAAGAAAAAGTGTAAACAATAAAAATATTGAAGCTATTTTTGTTGATTTATTTAGCCACTCTAGTAGATCTGGCGCTAAACGTGTTTTAGGTTTTGGAGATGAAGGTACTGTTCCAACTAGTAGCTCGGATTACGTAAAACAAATAACGGGTATAAATATTTTAGATGATTTACTTTTTTGGACAGACAATTATGGTGAACCAAAAAAAATAAATATACCAAGAAGTATAGCTGGTACAGGTTCAACAGGAACAGCGCATACTTGGTTAGTGAACAAAGACACTGGTAATATTACCACTACACAAATAGAAGAAAAACATGTTTGTGTAATTAAAAGAGGACCATCAACACCGTTAGCGTTACAGTTTAATACTATAAAAGGTAGAGATGATTCAAAACAATATGCTGGTATCATAAACGTTACCGACGATCCTGGGACTTTGTCAAACACATCTTCTTTGTTTGTTCCTGGTGATATTTATGCAGCCACACCAATTCCAGATGTAAGTAACAATTACGATTTTTCTCCGTATCAAATTGGTGATATAATACATATGAGTATAAACACCGATATAGATGGTAATCCAGATTTTACTTTAGAGTGGAACATTGGTGACACTGTAGTTATAAAAGAATTTGATGACGATGGCGTGGCGCCTACAACGCCGCTTAGAGATTACCGTATAAAAGGTAAAATTGTTACTTTCCAAGATCCCATAGCACTTCCATTAGATGTAGACGTTACTAACTTTACTCAAGATACAACGGGTTCATACGGTTCTAGCTCTGCAAACTTTACTGTTTGGGGTATAGATAGATCTAAAGTTGCTGTAGAAATAGAATCAATAAACGGTTTTCCACCATCTGCTATTGGTGGTTTTGGAGCTGGTAATTTAAATTATGTTATTGATTTATTTGACGATGAAACAAAACTATATGAGTTTAAGTTTCCTAGATTTTCTTATAGATATAAATATGAAGACGGTGAATATTCAATTTTTGCACCATGGTCTGAAGTAGCATTTTTACCTAGTGCTTTTGATAACCATCCACAAAAAGGTTATAATCTAGGTATGACGAATAAAATTCAAGACATACTTTTGGACGGATTAGTTCCTTTTGATATACCTTTAGATGTTGTAGAAATAGATATACTTTATAAAGAAGACACTTCGACCAATGTTTACGTGGTAGAAACTATTAGCCCTAAGGACACGCCTAAATCTAATGTTTTAGGAGCTCTTAATGAATGGGATCTTGGATCTTACTATCTAACATCTGAAACAATAAAATCTTTAACGCCTTCTAACCAGCTTTTAAGATCTTGGGATTATGTTCCAAGAAAAGCTCTTGGTCAAGAAGTGACTGGTAATAGAATTGTTTACGCTAATTATCTACAGCAATTTAACTTAAGAGAAGGTAATCCATATGACAACAACATACCTTACTGGCAACCTAAATTCGAAATATCTGTTCAACAAAAACCGAACAGTATACCATCCCCAATAAAAACTATAAAATCACTTAGAGAATATCAATTAGGCGTTGTGTTTGTAGACGCTTATGGTAGAGAAACGCCAGTGTTATCTAATAATACTGGTTCTATAAAACTAGACAAATCTTACGCGCTCACAGGTAATCAACTGAGTGTTTCTTTTTCAAATCCTATTGGGCCAAACAATATGGCTTATTTTAAGTTTTATATAAAAGAAACATCTGGTGAGTATTACAACATGGCTATGGATCGTTTTTATGATGCAGCAGATGGTAATGTTTGGTTAGCGTTCTCTTCTTCAGATAGAAATAAACTTGATATAGATACTTTTTTAATATTAAAAAAAGGTACAGGATCAGATAATATTGTTAGCGAAAGAGCTAGATATAAAGTGTTAGCCATAGAAAGCGAAGCGCCTGATTATGTAAAAACAACAAAACTTTTGATTTCTACTAAAGTCCACACTACAAGTGGTAGTGGCGCTGTAGATCTTTTTGGTAGCACTATGGTTGGTGCTCCTGAAACTGGAGGTTATAAATTTAAAGTTAAGTACGAGCCATTTTATTCTGATAGTGGAGGTGATTTACATAACTTAATACGACCTGGCGTAGAACTTTGGGTTGACTTTAGATTGGCTGCTGAAGATGAAGTTTCAGCTAGATATAGAATAACGAGTATAAAATGCGACTATGAAATAGGTGGTACAGTTACAATGGGTGATTCTTATTATTACATAACAATAGATGGGCTGTTTAACGATGATGTAAATTTTATTACTGATGACGCGACTGGTGCTGCTTCTACAAAGATACTAGAAACTACTGAAATAAGGTTTTGGAAGTATGCGGTTGAAAATAGACCACAGTTTGATGGTAGGTTTTTTGTAAAAATTTATAACGATGGTACATTTAATAGATATGTAACAAAAGATTTTGACACTGCAAGCGCTAATGATTATAGAATAATGGCTAAAAAGCCTATATATCTTTTAGACGAGTCAATGCACGATCCTAATTTTGCTGGAGGTAGCGTTCAGATATGGAACGCAGTACAGGATTTAGGAGCTAGTCAAGCACCGCATTACGCTATTGGTCTGCCAACATACCACGGTTTAGGCGCTGGTAACTTTTTTACTCAAACAGCAACAGGTGAATACGATCAATTTTATGATTATTACAACGATACACCAGCTGGACCCGCGCCACATGATACTGCTGCTAATGTGCAAGCGGCTGGCACCATGGACACAACACGTCAAGGTGGTGTTACAACTGGATGGTGGAGAAAAACACAGTTCTGGGCTTGGTTTGTAGATTTTCATTGGAAAACAACCGGTACAGATTTCATGGGTAACTCGCTAATCGCCTTAGGATCTAATTTAGGTGCTGATTTAGATATAGAAGGTGTTAATGGTCATTTTTACCCTGGAGACGGTTTTGAGTGGACAGCCGAAGAGCCTGGTAAATATGGAAATGATATATACAAGCCAGATCAAAAGCATGAGGTTTGGTTTATAGATAATGGTAGATATAGAGGTAGAAATTTAGTAGGTAATGAAGTTGGTGATCTAACTGGCGCAAATAATTATTCTAAAATGGGTGATCAACCAGAAGGAGGTTGGGTTGGTGGTGGAATTGAAAATTACCATGGTCCTGACTACTGTAGAATAAATCTTTCGTTTGGCCCTATATGGTCAGAAAATCCTTCTTCTAACACTGAGCATTTTAACATTAGTGATGGATCTCCAAATTATCCTCATCAAGCTGATTTTGTTAACAAAATGAAACCTGGCGCTCAGTTTAGATGGAAAGAAGATCCAACACAAACTGTATACACGGTTGGTCCTAACGTTAGGGAGTGGAATATAAATAGATATGTACACCCGGTAGAAACAAGTGCAAGCCCACTAAACGGTGTTGGTAGAAATGATTCCGCAGCAGCTTATCCAGCTAATTTTAACAAATACTATTACTTACATGTAACACCTAAAATGGGTAGTGGTTGGGATCCAGTGAAAAATACATTAGGACCTATAGATGGTGGTAATAATATAACCTTACCTATATCCGCTGGTACTTCAGCTAGTATGACTGGTAGCACTAGTACTGTTGATAATTGTTGGATTATGCTTGATGCTATTGTTGGCATAGATGTTGACAATGGTAACATAGAAGCTCAATTAAGACCAGGCATGATTGTTACTCATTACGTTAGTAATAGTGTTACTAATAGTATGCCAACATCACCAACATCACATAGTGGTCAATTAGCAGGTCAATATTTAGTTATATCAGAAATAGAATATATAACTAGTTTAAACAAATATAAAGTTTATTTAGTTGGTTATAAATGGCCTTTAAAAACACTTGAAATCCCTGGTAATATTGGTGGACCTTTAACAAACCCTTTTGAACCTGGGTCTGATGTTACTTTTAGACAAGCCAGCATGAACATGGTATCACCAACATATTGTGATAATTATGAAAAAATGCAATCACAACAGCAAAACTTTAACAATTACGGCTCTAGTCAGGTTCATAGTAGAAATACCATGTACGCTGTTGGTTATACACTAGAGTGGATTGAAAGAGTTGATAGAGAAGAGGTAATGCCTGATTTTCCAGCGGTATGGGAGACAGAGCCAAAAGAACAACCTGAGCTAGACATATATTACGAGGTTGGTGGATTAAATCCTCTTAAAATTGATAGCGCTAATGTAGGTTTATCAAAAACATCGTTGCAAACATTATTTTCTTATAACTCTATTATAACAGAAAGAACAGCTGCGCCAATAATAATCACAAGTCCTCTCGTTGTTGATAATGTTATATTAGATCCAGGTGGTAGTCTTGGACCCGTGTTGTTAGTTGATAGCTCTTGGGTAGTAGTAAGTGGTATAACGACTAGTACAGCAGCAGCTACACCTGCTGGTGATGATTTAACAGCCACTCCTTTTGATATAGTGGTTGAAAAGCCAGATGGAACTAAGGTTGAACCTATAAGTATTGATTATATAATAGATGCTTATTATTTAAACCCTGGTGTTTACCCAACGTTAAACAAGTCTCATGCTTTAAGAATAAATACAAGTGAAAACAATTTAGCATTTAGATCATTTTTAGGAAGAAAAGTTAAATTTGGTTTACCTTACTTTAACGCTTATTCTTTTGCCAACGGAGTAGAATCAAATAGAATTAGAGATAACTTTAATTTACCATACATGTTAAATGGTGTTAAAGCCTCAACAACACTAGCAGAACAATACAAAGAAGAACGTAGAGAAACTGGTTTAATATATTCTGGTATATATAATTCTATTACTGGTGTAAACAATTTAAATCAATTTATACAAGCTGAAAAGATAACTAAAGATATAAACCCAACATATGGTAGTATTCAAAAATTATTTTCAAGAGACACAGATTTAGTTACGTTTTGTGAAGATAAAGTTTTAAAAATATTAGCAAACAAAGACGCAGTGTTTAATGCTGATGGAAACCCACAGTTGATTGCAACACCAAATGTTCTTGGTCAAACAATACCTTTTAGTGGTGATTATGGTATATCTAAAAACCCAGAATCATTTGCATCAGAATCTTATAGAGCTTATTTTACAGACAAACAGAGAAGCGTTGTATTAAGATTGTCTCAAGATGGTTTAACACCTATATCTGATTACGGAATGAAAGACTGGTTTAAAGATGCTTTAAATATAAGAACTGGTGATTCATTAAGTGATTACGGTGGTAGTACCCAAGAAGATGTTGACGTAGATATTATGGGTAACTACGATACTAGAAACAATGAATACAACTTAAAAATTGGTTTTACATCAGAGCAAGCGGGTGGTGGTTATTATAAAACACCGGTTGTTGTATCGTTTAAAGAAGAAAATAAAGGTTGGATAAGTTTTAAATCTTTTTTAGAAATGGAAAGCGGTTTAAGTGTTTCTGATAAATACTTTACATTTAAAAATGGTAAAGCTTATTTCCATAACTCACATGATGTTGATAGAAATACTTTTTATGGTCAATACGGGCAATCAAGTATAACTGTTTTGCTTAACGACGATCCTGGTTCAGTAAAAACGTTTAACACATTTAATTACGAAGGATCACAATCTAAGGTTAATAAATTTGTTCAGTACACAGATTCTTTAGGATTCAACCATACAGATAAAGATTTTTACAACTTGTCAGATAAAGACGGTTGGTATATGGCGAATATACAAACAGACATGCAGGATGGTGCTATTGCTGAGTTTATAAACAAAGAAAACAAATGGTTTAATTATATAACAGGTATAGAAAAAGGTGGTTTTTCTCATCTTAGTGAAAGTGAGTTTTCATTTCAAGGCTTAGGCACAGTAGCTAGTTTTTCTATAACAGCTATAGTACCAGGTTGTACAAATCCTTTGTATGTGGAGTATAACCCAGCAGCAACTACAGACGACGGAAGTTGCGCTACAATAGCTGTTCCTGGGTGTATGAATTCAAGCGCTACTAATTACAACGTAAACGCTAATGTTGATGATGGAAGCTGTTTAATTGTTGGTTGTACTGATCCCACGATGTTTAATAATTGTAGTAGTTCTGGTTGTAACGTTCCTTGTCAAGATGATTTAGGTGTTGCTAATGGTACTGCTGGTCCAAATTGTTGCGTGCCTTTTATAACTGGATGTATGACGGCAAATGTTATAAACTCTCCAGCTGCATCATCTGATGTTTATGGAATGTGCGCTCCTCCAAATCAAAGCGTTGTTGGTGATCCAAGTTGGCCTTCTGCGGTTTCTCCAGGCGCTTGTTATCAAGCTGCTGGTGGACCATATTTTGGTTATGATGTATTTAACTATGATCCAAACGCTAATACAGCAGGAACATGTACAGCTCTTCCGAGTGGTTGTACAGATTCAACTGCAAGTAATTATACTTTAGGTTCTATAATAGGTGTTCTTGACGACGGGTCTTGTTTATACGAAGGATGTACTGATTCAACCGCTTTTAATTACAATGCGTTATGGACAGTTGATGACGGATCTTGTTGCTACGTAGCTGGATGTACAGATCCTAGTTCTACAAATTACGATCCAGCAGCTTGCTTTGATGATGGTTCATGTATCCCTTGCGTGTATGGCTGTATGGATATTAATAACGCTAACTATGATGCTAACGCAACATGTCACGATTGTGCTAGTTACTGCGCTGGTGTTTGTGGTTGTAATGATCCTAGCGCCGCTAATTATAGTGCTTCGGTTGCAGCTAATAACGGGTCTTGCGTGTATGATGGATGTTTAGATCCAACAGCTGCAAATCAATTAGAGGTAAATGGAATGCCTATAAGCTGTTTAGATGTAAGTGCTATTTACACTTCTCCAGCTAATTACATTGGTCAAATGAGTCAAGAATGTGGACCTTTACCAAACACATATTCTGTTATGCCCGGTATTGGTGGTAGTATAATGGACGGTGTTTATGGCGGTAATCCACAAGTAATGTTTGATACCTGCGTGTATATTGTTCAAGGTTGTATGATTCCATTGGGCCCATCAAACTTTAGTGGGAATTATTCATTTGGAAGTTTTACAGTGAATCTTAGCTTTGGTACTTTTAATTTTGATCCACTAGCAAACACACCTTGTAATTCAACCGGGTTACCAGGTGACGCTGGTTATAACACTAATAACGATAACGATTGTTGTTTACCAGTAATTTTAGGTTGTATGGATCCAACCGCGCTTAATTTTATACCTTTGGTCAATAATCCTGCTGTAGACGTTAACACTGATAATGGGTCTTGCTGTTACACTGCTGGGTGTACAGATCCAACAGCTACTAATTATGACCCAGCGGCCTGTGTAGATGATGGTAGTTGTAACATACCAGTGTTTGGATGTATGGATGATACCACTGGTTTATACAATACTGGTGGTGCTAACCCAGGTCATAATAATCTTGGGCTTGCTACTAACTGGTCTAATAACACGCTTTGTAATGATCCATCTTATACTACTGATCAGTTTGGTCTTTTTGTTTATGATCTAGGTAGTGGTTGTATAGACCCTAGTAGTGGAACAGCTTGGGGATTTGCGGCTACAAATCACGATCCCTTAGCCACAGCGTGTCCAAGCGGAACGTCTGGTCCTAACTGTGGTTGTACCTATGCTCAAGGTTGTACAGACCCTAGTGCTTACAATTATAACCCTGCTGCTGCTTCACATGTTACACTTCCAGGTGGCTGTACGGATTCATCAGCTACAAACTATGACGCTAGTGCTACTACTGATAACGGTAGTTGTTGTTATCCTATAATAGAAGGTTGTTTACACGAAAACTTTACAAACATAGCGGGAGACGAGTTTGAAAACTATAATTATGGCTCTGGTTCTCTAGGTAATCCTTACGACGTGCAAGGATGGAGTCAGTATAAAGTAACACCAACTGGTAACATTGGTTTTGACGTTAACACTCATGACCAAACAATGTGTATACCTAAAGATGGTATAGCAACAACTCATACTGTAAACAGTAATGCTCAATCACCTTTAGTTGGCGAAAGAAACGGTGCTGGTTGCGTAGACAACCAAGGTAGTGATAGTATAACTATTGATTATTGGTACAAATACCACGAAGGTATTAACACAGCTGGTCCTTATAACTTTGTCAACGCTAACACGCGTGTATTTACTATGACTACTTATCATGGAAATGCTATAACAGCATCTAACACACATCCATTTAATTACAATGAAAATTGGACAGAGTTTGCTACTTTTGCCCAAAACAGTTTTAGTTCTACTGCAACTTGGCCGGTTGAAACAGATTTTTATGATGACAATAGTCTTAACCCATTACAAGCTTCAGCAAATACAGTTGTAGGTGGTGGGGGTGATATTAATAAGTATGGTAGTTTTAATAATTGGGATCCAGCTGTTCAAAATTCATGTTGTAGGATTTCTGGTTGTTTACATCCTTACGCTTTAAATTTTGATGCTATAGGTTATAGACGTAACAACGATTCTCCTATGAATCCAATATATGTAGGCGTTGGTGTTCAAAAATATAACCCAGCAACGGGTCAAATACATATAATGCAAAAAGCAGATCAAAACGCTCCTGGTGGGCCAAGCAACCCGTACAATGTAATTGGACCTCCAACGTCTACTGGTGGTATAAGCTATACTGAAGGTGGTCAAGCTTGTCAAACATGTACTGGTAATCCAGCACCTGTTAGTGGTTATCAAGGTGGTACCACCGGTGATGATGGCGAGAGGTTCCAAAAGTTTTTCAACAACGGTTGGGATGAAAGTGGTAATTACACTGGTGACTTTAGCCCTAAAAATAGATGTGGTAACTCTAGTGGTAATGAAGAATATGAAATGGCAGATAGCACTCTGGCTGCTGGTACTGCATCTATATCATCTGGTTGTAGTGATTGGAGAATAAACGATAATATATGGTCTGAATGCTGTGTGTTTCCGGATGATTACGCGGCTACTGGATTTTCGTGTTTCCCAAATTATCCAAATACATATCCTAGTTTTAGAGTTAATTATTTTAATAGCCCTAACTCCAATATTATTAATTGCTCAGGTTTTAACCAAGGACAAGCTCATCCTAGCGCTTACGGACACACAGACGTTATGGTTGGTGGATGTACTAAACCGTGGGCCTGCCCTGTCCCATCTAGCATAGGTGGTTTACTCCAAGCTCCAAATCCTGCTTATCAAGCTGGTAAAAAAAGCTATGACTCTGGAGCTATGTGGGACGATGGTAGTTGTTGTGAGATAACGCCAGTAAACCAAGGTGGATCTGGTGACTGCACTATCTGTGACGGGACACATAGCGGTGGAGGTACGGGCGTAGGTGGACCATTGCTTTTACCCTTATAAAATAAACTTAAAATAAAAACATATGGCTTTTGTACAAATAACTTTTAACGATCCAATAAACATATCTTGTGATGTAGGTGATGATATATACACCACGTCTACAATAGCTCAAGACTCTGCAAACACATTATTTTTAGGCAACATGTCTGGTTTAGTATATATTGGTACAGTTCACTCTGTTGTTAATGGTGATGGCTTAGACTCTTCAATACCAATATCATTAATAGTTAATCATGGAACTATGCCAGTGCCAGTTATTGCTTCTAACGGTTTTATGATGTTTTCTAAAAACAAACAAGCAAATACCTCTGGTATTACTGGATATTACGCAGAGGCTAAAATGTTTAATAATAGTAAGATTGAAGCAGAGTTGTTTGCTGTTGGATCTTCAGTAGCTATAAGTAGTCAATAATAAAAATATTAAAATGATAAAGTTTATAAAAGAGTTTAACATAGATACATCTGGTGTATTGGTTAGTGGCGAAAGAAGAACTTTTAATATAGTAGGTGATATTGGCGCTAAGTTTGAGCTGGAAGTAAAAAGCTTGTATGGTTACTACGATTTTAAATCAAGATCTATATCATCTACAAGAAAAGTACTTAGAGTAGAAATGCTAAAAGAAAAACACGATAACTATATAGTTTTTAGAGACGCTGTTAGTCTTGGAAAATCATTTGATAGTCTTACATTAACATTAACAGCTATATCAGATAATTGTGTTACAACTAAACATGTTCCATATCAAGAAGTAAGATTTGAAGACAGCGGTTACGTAGGCGCTGTTGATGACAACTCTTCTATTGGTTCTAACGGTGTAAACCTTGTTAAAACAATTGCACAAGGCCCTGCTATAAGTTGGTTTGTACAGCCGTATAGCGCTAACGAACCATCAGCTTGGCCAACTATGTCAGCTGTAACCGTAGGATCTGTTAGTGCTAGAGGTTCTTTTAAAAATAATTTTACACTAACTATAACTGGTGACGCAAAAGATGCTATAAGAATAAACAGACAACCACTACCTGATGACTTTTTAACCGCATCAGTTGTAGGTATTTCTGCTCATTCAGCAATACCAGGTGAAGATCAATTTGATGGATCAGCTAGAAGCACAAAAGACGTTGGCTCTAGTGGTGGGGTTAGTGAAGGTACAAACATTACTATGGTTGATGATAGAAGTACTTTTTGGGCTGTTGGAGATAGAGTAACCGGTAATACTGAGCTAGATGCTAAAACAAAAGACAACGCTGTTACTATTACACACGTTGATGTTGGTTCAAACGCAAAAGTGTTTACTGTATCGGAAAACGTAACTGTAGCAAACGATACAACATTAACTTTTACACCGCCTAGACGTTATAGGTTCCCTGCTAATAATATAATAGACATAAGACCTGGATCAATGGTGCATCCTTCTTCAAATGGCGGTGGTTCTATTATTGGGTCTTACACAAGAAACACAACTATACAGCAATACGTAGATAAAGATTGTGGCTTTGAAATGGTTGAAAAAAATTTACCACTTGCAAACTTAAAAGCTATAGAACCTACAGGCGTACCAACTTTTGATACAAATGGTAAAATTACTAGTCAGGCTGGTAACATATGTTTCTCAACACCTATAGGGGCTGAATTTACAGCCACTAATTATTCTTTTTTAAATCAAGGTATTCAAGCTATAAAAGAAACAAGTAGGGCTGGTGAAATAATATTTACAAATTTAAAAGCAGAAATACTAGACGCTAATATTATTACAGCTACTATTGATGATGTTAGTGCTACTGGTTCTGCTGCTTTAAATGATTTTGACGTGGACAATAAAGATGGTATAATGGATGATGTCAGCGTTGTTAGCGGTGTTAATATTGATAACAGTGGTGGTGATCCAATTGTTACAACAATAGCTAGTAGTACTGGTACAAACTTAACATTAACACCTGGTGGTCATAAAGTTCAAAATGGACAAACGTTAACGTTTACTAATGCTGCTAAAATAATTACTATAACCGGTGAAATTGAAGTAAACAACATAGGTGATTACACTAGAACGCTGTATCTTAACGTTGATAGATTCCTAACTATAACTAACAACGCTTAAAAAACACGTAAAAACTGTAATAATAAAATAACAAAATACAATTATGAAGATAAACAAACCAACACCGTTTAGATATAAAACAAGTCCTTATAAAAACCCTAAAAAATCTCCTTTTACAAGTAAAGCTTTTGATGATGCTATGAAAGATTTTGAGGCCATGGGTAAAGATATGAAGCAAATTGACGTTAAAGGACCTACAAGTATAGGCGCTAAAAGAGCAGAAGGACAAAAGTTTGAAAACATGTTTGCGGATTCAAAGAATGCTTTTGCAAATATGAACATGGAGAATTTTGCAGAAGATCTTACTGTAAATCAAGGACAAGCTCAGTTTGAAAAACAAATGGGTATGCAACAAGAAGCTAACATGCTAGATGCAATGAGAGGTGGTGGTGGTTTTAACGCTGGTAATATCCAAGCTATGGCTAATGCAGGTTCACAACGAAGACAACAAGCGTCAGCTAGCATAGGTCAACAAGAATCAGCTAATCAACAAGCTAGAGTTGCTGGCGCACAAGATGTGCAAAGAAGAAGAGAAATGCAAATGCAAGGTCAAAGCGCGGCTGAACAAATGAAAATGCAAGGCGCTTCAGATCAACAAACAGCTAAAAATGCTGCGGCAGAAGCATTGGCTGGTAGACAATTAGCAGCAGCACAATCAAATCAATCTGCATCCACGGCAAATCAAGCGTTGCAATACCAAGCTGCTAATGATTTTAGAAATACACAATTACAACATCAACAAGGAATGTTACAGTTAATATCTGGAAAAGACGCTGCTGATGCCGCAAATAAAGAAGCTAATAAAAACTGGGGACAAAGAACCTTTGGTTGGTAATTACAAAAAAATAATATGGCAAATACTAAAAACATAATAGATATGGAAGGGTTGTACCGTGCAGGTTACAATTCTCAGATCGATGCTGAAAATGTTAATAAGGACCGTAGAGTTGACTTAATTGATCAACTATTTATGAAAGCCGGTTCTTATGTTATAGATAGATACAAGCAAAATCACGCTGAGCTTAAAGGTTTAAAAACATTAGGAAGAGCTAGTAATTCTCAGATACAAATGGAGATAGAAAAGTTAGGCGGCCAATTAACTCCTAAAATGCAGGCTAGTTTAGATTTGTACAAAGCTGAATATGACAAAGGTGCTAGAATGTCTACTAAAGGCCTTACTAGAAAAAGAAAAAACGAGGGTCAATTAATGATGGACATGGCTTTTCACAAAATGAATACCATGAAAAAAGGCTTGTTAGCCGTGCAAGAACAAATGCAAAAGCAAGTTGATAATGGTATGATAGAGCTTGGTGAAAAACCTTTTAATAACACTGCTGTTACGGGTTGGAATGCTGGTGCTACAGAGCCTGAGTTTACTAACGGTGTTAGATTAGCAAACGGTACTATGTTAGAGAATTTATCTATAGATGATGAAACAGGAGAAATATATTACATGTCTCAAGCTGAAGCTGATACTAGTGAAGAAGCGTACGAAAAAGCAATGAATGAATTAGGTGGCGAAGGAGTTGAAGATAATCAAATGCCCTCGTACGAAGATTGGGCAAGCCAACAAGAAGCACCAGAATTAGAAGCAACGTTATTTTCAAGGGTTAAGTTCCCTGGAGAGCAAGATGATTCTTTACAAGATGGTTACATGGATCTATTAACTAAGCACGAGCAATCTGGATTAGATGGTTTTGAAATAGATCAAGAATCTACTTCTAAACTAAAGATGGAGTTAAACGGTAGGTTTTCTAAAGCAAATGAAAACCAGGTAAGAAGTTTTTTATTTGGTGGACAAGTAACCATGATAGGTGAAAATGGTGAATTAACAAGAGTAACACCCGCGTATAAACTTTTGGTTGATGGTGGCGCTGAACCTGGTAATGCGCAAGGAACAGCTGAAGAGCAAGCTCAGTATGCTAAATTTCAAGGTTTATTAGAACAAATGAAAGGTGAGGATTTTTCAAAGGGAAGTCCACGTAGAGTAGAACTTGTTGACATGGTTTCAGAATCTGTAGAAGGTTACCAGAACAATGCTTACGGAAAGTATCTTCAAAAAGAAGACAAAGCAAATGAAAGAAGAAATAATAGTGGCGGTGGAGGAGGTAATAACGATAGTCAGTACGGTAATTGGGATGATGGTACAACCGGAAGAAGAATGTTTAATAAAGAATGGTTATATCCAAATGACTTCAAAAGAAGAGTCCAACCAACTATAGACGCTCTGAATAGTAGCGAAGATAATATACCAGAACTAAACACTATGAATGGCACGGCTATTAAAAAAGAAAATGGAACGTGGTATTGGTGGAACAAAGGTGGTGGTGACGGAAGCGGATCGTGGGTAGAGTCTGACAGAAATTACATAGCTAGAGGTAACAACGTTATTTCATATTTAGATAAGATGGAAGAAGTTTCTGGTGGTAAAAAGGTGGAATTGCAACCAACACAGTACAACGCTTTACAAAACTTGGAATCAAACTATCCAGCAGGTGACGTTGAGATTCCATACGATAAAAACACATATGCTATTGTACCGGCTGTGGAAGGTAAAAACAAAGGAAAAATGGTTGCTGTTACAAAAAGAGAATGGGGTGACTTAATGAAGCTACATTCTGGTAAAAATAAAGAGTACGTAAGAGAGCTTGCTGCTGGTAGAACAAATTTTTCAAACTTTAAATTTAATTTAAGAGGAGCTTTAAAAGGTGATAAAAAAGGTTTATTAAATTTAAACATAATAGAATAATATGAGCACTAACTACAACCCTTTTGAAGGTGGTAATCAACAACAATCACAAAACAACAATCCATTTAGTGGTGACTCTACATTTACGGGTGGTAACAATCAGTTCTTTACAAATAAAGATGCTAAAGCTATTGGTTATGACGAAGAAAGCAAAAAGAAAAGTATATATGAGATAGGTAGAGAATACTTTGATGCTTTAAACACAGGTTGGCAAACTGGTACTGTTTTAGAAGAGTATTTAGAGGTTTTTAAAGGTAATCATTCTCCAGAAGCTATTGAAGCAATGGTTAAAGCTGGTGACAAACTAAACAAACTGCCTCAAAATGATAGAATGGCAAAGTACATTAAATCTGTTGATGACGCTGGAGGTGGCTTGTGGAATGGTATTATTGAACTTGCAAATACTGATGGAGCTTTAGTGGCTTCTCAAGTAGCTTTACAATCTTTAGCTATGATGGTAAGTGGAGCAGTTGATTCTGGTGTTGACTTAGCGCAGGGCAAAACACCAGACGTTTTTGGTTACATGGCTGCTGGCGCTGGTGTTGGAGCCGCGACCTTTGGAGCAGCTGGTACTATAGCGCCTGGTCTTGGTAATATAATAGGTGCAGGTAGTGGTGCTGTGGCTGGCGCTATGGGTGGCTTGTCTACTGCTTTAGAAAACGGATTAACCTTTGTTGAAATGATGAAGGAGAAAATTGAAGAAGACGGAGGAGAGTACAATAGAGAAAATATTAAATCGTTTTTAGAAGACGATAATAAATACAACGAAATAAGAAACGATGCTCTTAAACGTGGTTTAACCATTGGAGCTGTCGATATGCTCACGGGTGGTATTGCTGGTGCTGTTGGTGTTAAAGTTGGAACTAGTGTTGCTGCTAATGTTTTAGGGCCAAGAATAGCTAAAGGAGCTGGTATACTTGCTGGTACAGCTGTTGAGGGTATTGGTGGTGGTATTGGTGAGGCCGCTGGTCAACTTGCTGGTGGACAAGAGATGAATGCTGCTGATATTATTTTAGAAACATTTGCTGAAACACCTGGCGCTGCAGCTACTGTTGTTCCAAAGGTTTTAATGGAAAAACCTAAATACACTATAACGGAAAACAGAAAAGAAATAGAATATACTAGAGAGCAATTTTTAGAACAGATAGATGGTTTAAACGATGAAAGCATAGCAATGCTTGATATTAAGATTGATAATGACAACGCTTTGGCTGAAGAGTTGTTTACCAGACAAAATGATTTTGTTTTAAGATCTAGAATAGATGATAAGGTTCCAGAAGAAAGAAGAACTGAGTGGTTGAGTTAGAAAAAGAAAGACAAAAACTTGAAAAACAAAGTAAGTTAACAGGTTTGTTTGCTAAACCAAACGCCAAAGAAAAGCTTTTAAACATAGAGGCTCAAATGAAAGACATTATAGATAGTTATGCTGGCGTTGATGGAAGAACATCTGATGTAAGAGCTAGAAGAAAAACTCGTGAAAACATTAATAATGCTCGAAAGAAAATATTAATGGATAGAATACAAACGGGTGTAGAAAAATCTAAAGCATACAATAAAAAAGACATATCTATAGACAATGTTACTGATCCAGAACAAGCTGCTCAAATGAGACTAGATCAAGAAGAGAAAAACGCTATGTATGATATGGGTCTTTTAGAAGCTGAACTGGAAAACACTGTTGATAACGTTGAAAGAGCTAAGATACAAGAAGAGATCAGAATGATTGAAGAAGGTGTTAGCGAAATAAGAAACAACATGAACGAAGCTAAAAACGCTTTTGGTTTTTTATTAGAAGACAGTCAAACTGGTAAAATGAAAATAGTTGTAAACGAAAAGAAAGCTATTGCTGGTGGTGATGGCGCTATAAACGTTGCTGCTCATGAGTTTTTACACGCTGTATTAAACAAGGCTTTTAACACTAGATCTAACAACTATGCTGTAAAAACAGCTAGAGGTTTAGGTGCTTCAGTTGGTGGTGCCTTATTTCAATACATGAAAACACTTGATGATAGTATAGCTACAAATAGTTTTATGGGTAGATTATTATCTTACGCTGAGGCTGGTGAAGAAACAATGGGGCAAGAGGTGTTAAACTTAATGTCTGATTCCTTAGTAGATGGTAGTTTTAATCCTGACGACACGGCTTTAAACAAAATAGGTGACATGTTTTCCACTTTCTTTGAAAGCGTTGGTCTTAAAAAAATAAGGTTTGCAGAAGCTAAAGACGTCTATAGGTTTATAAAAAACTTTAACAAGAGTATTCAGGGAGATAAAATAGCTGGTAGGGTTGTTAAAAGAGCTATGGATCAAGGTGGTGATTTAATAGAAACAACAGACGTAGCTACAGATCAAGAAGCAGCAACAACACCAATGTCAAAGTCTGGTTTTCAAAATGAGCAAGTTGTAAATGAATTAGGGTTAGGAAAAGAAACAATTGGTATTGTAGCCAAAAACACTTTAATTGAAAACCAAATAATAAAAGAAAACATTAAGGACAAAGATGGTAATGTTATGGCATCTCCAGCTATGCAAAGAGCTTTGGCTCAAAACAATTTACCAAGAGCTTTCGCTTTGGCAAGACAAGCGGCTAACAAAGGTAATGAGCTTACACTAGAAGAGGGCTTAAAAATAAACAGTGTTCAAGATTTTTTTAGTGAGTACAGTTTAAAACTTGTAGAACTAGCTAGAACATACAGAGCCGTAAAAGATGGTAAACGTGTACCTTTTGGTGCTTACATGAATACTTTGTTACCTAAAAAATATTCTGGTATACTAGATAAACTTAAAAGCAAGATAGAAACGTCAAGTATGACTGATGAAAAAACTGCTAAAAAAGTTTCTAGAAAATCAAGTACAATAAATAATTTAGCATCAACAGAAGTTGAAGGTAAAGTAGTTGCTTTAGAGTCTATAGATCAAGAAAAAGTTCAACAAACACTAGTTAAACAAGTAATTGAAAACGATACTAGATTATATAAATATAAAGATGTAAAATCTGAACTGACAGCACATCGTAAGTTTACAAAAGAAGGCGTTGAAATAACACCAGAGCTAAAAGCTAAATACAAAAAACAAGGTAAAAAAGTACCTAAAGAATTAAAGTCATTACGTAAACCCATAGGAAGCCTCTATAGTGGTTTAGAAGCTGTCTCTGAGATCTTTGGAAAAGATATAGCTATTAGGATAATTAAAGAGCAAGACTTAACTACAGAGCAAAGAAAATCTGTTCAAGATAAAATACTTAGATATTTCCCACAGGTAATAGCTATGATGCCTTTTGGTACAACAGCTAGTGGTGATGCAACTGGTATTGCTAATACTGGTTTAGGTGTGTTTTATAAAAAGCTAGCTAGAACTAAAATGAAAGATACTGGAACTGGTAAAGGTTTAGCTACGCAGCAAAAACAATACATTGATCCAAAAATGTTTAAACAAATGGCTGGATTAGTTCGTGGCGCTAGAGTTAACAACACGTCTGTTGATGGTTTTCTTAGGGCTGTTATTGTTCAAGTGGCTTCTATAGCTAACAACCAAGCAATAAGACAAGCCCACGGTCCAGCGGTGCTATCGTTAAAAGATGGTAAAGCGTCTACTATGTTTGCTAAAGATGCTAAGAAAAATTCAGATGCTACAAATAAAAACCTTAATGATGGTTTAACAACTAAGATACAGCAAAAAGAAAATGGTAGCTGGCCTAGTATATCTGAGATACACAAGCAGGTTATGGTTGACATGAACTCAGATTTTGGTAGACAAGATTTAGAACAATGGTTGTTTGAAGGTAACGGAAGAGAATATCTTACAAAAGCTTTTTTAACAAACCCTGGTAATTTTACTGGTACAACTAAAAGTGGTGTTGATGCTAAAGGTAACCCAATAAGGTTACATACTAGAAATTTATTATATAAAAGTGTTCCAGAGTTAAAAGAAAAAGTTGAGCTTGAGTTAAATAAAGAAGCATTAATTCAATACAAAGTTGAGTTTGATAAACTAAATAATGAGCAAAAATTAAGTGTTGAAAAAACTGTTTTTCCAGCTGATTCAAAATACAATGAGCAAGAGCTTGAAGATATAGCTAATGTGTTTAAAAAAATACCACAAGACGAAAAAAATCTTGCTGACAATAAATTAAGAGAAAGTAAAGCTAGAGGTTTTGAATTAATATGGAAAGCTTTTGATCAAATGATTGAAGATAACCCAGCAAACGGTAGATATATATTAGCATTGTTATCATCTAGTAGTTCACAGCAAAGAGCTTTTATAAGAACAGGGTCTTTGTTTGGTTTTACAAACACTCTTGACGGAGCAAATGTAGAAGAACATACTTTAGCCGCTAGTGATTTTGCAAAGTTTTTGTACAATAGGTTAATGGAAAGAAATTTGTTTGGTGATTTTAACTTTTTTGAAAGAGCTGTACAGTCTTATATTCAAGGTTCTTTACCATTAAAAATGGATAACAACTTGTCTGGATCTGGTTTTAGTTATAAAAATAACGCTGGTAAATATAGTTGGGATGTTTTTATGGGATTAAAACCTATATGGATAAGATATATAAACCCTGAGGTAAATGGAAATAATGGTGGTGTTGATCCTAATGTGATAAAGCTTGCTAATGGTAATACGCTAGCTGAAGAATACGGCGTTGGTATACCTAAGGCAATGAGAACACCAGGTGTTATAGCTAAACAGCAAGAAATTTTGTTTAACATTTTTAATGAAATTAATACAGACAAAAGAGCTAAGATGATATCTACAGCTGGTAAAGCTATAAATAATTTTGCTAAATTAAATATAAAACAAGAGGCTAAAAGCAATACAAAGTTAATGGCTGTTAAAGCTATGAGTCCAATGTCAAAGAAATCAAAAGGAATTACAGTTTTAGATTTTGATGATACTCTTGCAACAACTAAATCACTAGTTAAATATACAAAACCTGATGGTACTACTGGCACTTTAAATGCGGAGCAGTTTGCTAGTACATATGAAAACTTATTAGACAAGGGTTACACGTTTGATTTTTCTGATTTTAATAAAGTTGTAAAAGGTAAGTTAGCGCCATTGTTTAAAAAAGCTATGAAGTTACAAGGTAAGTTTGGGCCTGAAAATATGTTTGTATTAACGGCAAGACCACCGCAAGCAGCTAAAGCTATATTTGATTTTTTAAAAGCCAATGGTTTGAATATACCTTTAAAAAACATAACAGGCTTAGGTAATTCTACAGCCGAAGCAAAAGCTTTGTGGATGGCTGATAAAGTTGCTAATGGTTATAATGATTTTTATTTTGCTGACGATGCTTTACAAAACGTGCAGGCCGTGCAAAATATGTTGGATCAGTTTGATGTTAAGTCAAAAGTTCAACAAGCTAAAGTTAATTTTAGTAAAGATATGAGTGGTGATTTTAATAAAATACTAGAAGACGTAACAGGTATTGAAGCTAAAAAAAGATTTTCAGCTATAAAAGCTAGAAAACGTGGCGCTGACAAAGGTAAGTTTAGATTTTTTATACCACCGTCACACGAGGACTTTGTAGGTCTTTTGTATAATTTTTTAGGCAAGGGTAAGCAAGGTAATGCTCATATGAGGTTTTTTGAAGAAAGCTTGATAAAACCTTTGAACAGAGGTTATAGAGAGTTAGACACGGCTAAACAGGCTATAGCTAATGATTACAAATCGCTAAACAAAGAATTTGCTGATGTTAAAGCTAAGTTTAGAGAAAAAACTCCTGATGGAGATTTTACATATCAAGATGCTGTAAGGGTTTATCTTTGGGATAAACATGGTTATACAATACCAGGTTTGTCACCAACAGATCAACAGGGTTTAGTTGACTTAGTTAAAGAAGATTCTCAGTTGCAAACCTACGCGGAAACATTGAATATAATATCTAAACAAGATGCTTATGTGAACCCTACGGAAGGATGGGAAGCCGGTGATATACGTTTAGATTTGATAGATGCTACCGGTAGAGTTGGTAGAGCACAATATTTTACTGAGTTTAATGAAAATGCAGATACAATGTTCTCTGAGGAAAATCTAAATAAAATTGAAGCAGCATATGGTTCTAATTTTAGAAGTGCACTAGAAGACATGCTTCATAGAATAAGTACCGGTGTTAATAGACCTAAAGGACAAAGCGCCACTGTAAACAAGTTCATGAACTATTTAAATGGTTCTGTTGGTTCTGTTATGTTTCTTAATATGAGATCTGCTGTTTTACAGCAAATGTCTATCGTGAACTATTTAAATTTTGCTGATAACAACATTGCTTCTGCTGCTGCCGCTTTTGCTAACCAACCACAATACTGGAAAGACTTTGCGTTTATATTTAATTCAGACATGTTAAAGCAAAGAAGAGGTGGTATTGGTAATGATATTAACGGTGCTGAACTTGCTGAAGCTGTTAGTAAATCTAAAAACCCAATAGGTAGTGCTATAGGTAAATTACTGCAACTTGGTTTTACACCAACTCAAATTGGTGACAGTATAGCTATTGCTGCTGGTGGTTCTACTTTCTACAGAAATAGAATAAATAAATATATAAAAGATGGAATGAGTAAGCAAGAGGCTGAAGCCGCTGCGTTTACAGATTTTCAAGATATAACTCAGTCTACCCAGCAGTCGGCTAGACCTGACATGACCTCTCAGCAACAAGCAAGCTGGATAGGTAAAGTTGTTTTAAACTTTCAAAACATTACATCGCAGTATAACAGGTTGATTAAAAAAGCTGCTAGTGATATATATAATAGAAGAACAACTAAACCTAATAGCACACAGTTGCAAAGTGATTTGTCTAACACATCTAGAATATTGTATTATGGTGCTGTGCAAAATATAGTTTTCTACAGTTTACAAACCGCTTTGTTTGCACTTATGTTTGGTACTGATGATGAAGATGATGATAGAAAAAGTGAACAGTTTTTAAAGAAACAAGAAAGAGTTGTACAAGGAACTATAGATTCTTTATTAAGAGGCTCAGGTATATATGGAGCGGTTCTTTCTACATTAAAAAATATGTATATAAAATGGCAAGAACAAAGAGAAAAAAATTATAACAAAGATGAAAGCGCTGTTATAATGGAAATGTTAAACTTTTCACCTGTTGTTGGTATTAAGGCTAGAAAAATGGTTAACGCTGAAAAAACTCTTAATTACAATAAAAAAGTTATAAAAGAAATGGAGACTTTTGATATTGATAATCCTATGTGGTCAGCTGTAACAAATTATGTAGAAGGAACAACTAATGCACCTGTAAACAGATTATATAACAAAACAATAAACGTTAGAAACTCTTTAGACAATCAATATACGGCTTTTCAAAGAATTATGTTTTTTATGGGTTACACAACTTGGAGTTTAGATCTTGGTGATACTCAAAAAATGAAAGATATAAAACAAAAAATTAAAGACGATAGTAATAAAAAGAAAAAGAAAAAACAAACAACTAAAAATCCCTGGTCAAGAACTAAAAGCTCAAAAAAAATAAAAAACCCTTGGCAGTAAACAATTAAAAAAATAAGTGATTATATAAAAATGGTGAAAAAACTAATAATATTACTAATAACAGTTGTTCTTGTAGCTTGTTCAGCACCTAAAAAGTGTTGCTCGCAAACTATTGGAAAAGAGGACATTAAAAAAATGTTAAAGTTTTCCACGTTTTACGCTGCTGTAAACGGTGGGACTTCACTTTCTGATGTTGATGTATTTTCCATAGATAATGGCTTGTCTACGAGTACTATATCAACTCCTTACGATTATAATTTTACCATAGGTTTACGTAAGATAGCTAGGTTTGGATATGAAAATAAAGCACAAACGTTTTATGATGGTACGGAATCTAATTACAGTGATGCGGCCACTGTTGGTAAAGTAAAAGGAGTTGAATACTTATTTGAAGTAAATTACAAAAGGCAAGAAGGTGTAGATTACATGGATCAACACCACTTTATTAGATTTAGTTCTGATGATGGTTGTCCAGATGAAATGTGTATAAACTTCTTTGCTTTAAAATTAGAATACTTAGAAGATGGTTTTGCTGATATTAAATACTTTGAGGCATCTGAAAGATATAGACAGCGCAAGGGTAAAAACTTATCGTGGAATTTTGGATTAACGCATCGACTTGCAGAGCCATACGGTTATAACGCTTTAGATGAGTGGATGTTAGATAATGGTAATATACATTATACTTTTTTAGCACTAGAACAAGGATATACAGTGGATGTGTAT
>Ga0098060_1000164_pt1 | contig 31775 bp, 7 predicted proteins | sample 21_taG_FD_77063 | JGI IMG/M metagenome (GOLD analysis project Ga0098060, IMG submission 77063) | Marine viral communities from the Subarctic Pacific Ocean - 21_ETSP_OMZ_AT15319 metaG | ecosystem: Environmental > Aquatic > Marine > Oceanic | place: Pacific Ocean | collected 2015-01-19 | reverse complement strand
TAGATATTTCAGATGACGTTAGATTCGATATGGAGATAATAGATAAACTGGAAGAACTAGTGGAATATTCACAAGGTTTGGATCTTTTGAACTTTGTAAACTTTACTAATGACTCTAGGAATTCTATTGAAGATTTCTTATCTTTAAAGGATAAACTGCCTGAAAATCAATCAATTAAATTAACATTAACCGCTAAAAATGAAATAGCAGATGAACTACTTAGTAGCTAAAGTAACGCCAAGCGACGTTACTGTAATCATTGATGGAAAGCATAAGAGAATCCGAAAGGATTCTCCTGATGCTGAACTAGTTATTGCTCTCGTAAAGCAATACAATTCGTGTAATATTCTAACTGAGAGGGTAGATATTATTACAAAGATAGAAGAACTTTGCAACCCTGCAAAGAAAATCGAATTTAATTCTGATGGAAGATTTGAATTCGATGGTAACTCTGCTATGTATCTTAAAGGTACAAGCGATCCAATACCTGAGTTTCTTGCTAAAAAGCTTTTGGAATATATTGACAAAGGTTTAAATGTAGAAGCTTTAGTTAACTTCTGGAAGAACACATTGCTTAACCCTGATAAAGGTGTTAGACAGCAATTATTTAGCTTTCTAGAACACAATGGCCACCCTATAACTGACAAAGGGTATTTCTTAGCTTATAAAGCAGTGAAAGTTGCTCGTAAGTATGACACAGAAACAGGTGAAGAAGTTGTAAGTATTAGTTATGACGAAAACACTGGTGAGCGTATAGAAGAAACTCTTAACCAGTCTATGACTTTCAAACCATATCACTCAGGTGCTCATGGTATGACAGTTAAAGTTGGTGAGCCTATCACAATGCCAAGAGAAGAATGTGACTCTGATCCTGATGTAACTTGCTCTGCAGGTTTACATGTAGGTTCTATGGAGTATGTTCATGACTTTGGATATAGTAGTGGAGTTATACTTGAAGTATTAGTTAGTCCTCGTAATGTTGTAGCAGTTCCTACTGACTATAATAATACAAAGATGCGTACTTGTGAGTACTATCCTATTGCTATCACTAATGGTGAGAATGAGAATATCTATTTAGAATCTGATTATGCTGCCTTCGACCATGCTACTATGGAAGATGACATTGTAAACTATGAAGAATCTAAGAGAGATGTAATCAAAGAGATTGAAGATGAATTAGCACAGCGTAGAGCTATTGCTGACGATATACTAGCATAACAAATAAGCCTCACAAATTTGTGTGTTGATTACTTGTTGTTGTTACTTTGTGAAGGTTTATTAGTTGTAAAAGGGGATGAGAGTTTTATACTTTCGTCCCCTTTTTTCTTTTCTTCCATTAGCTACTAGCTAGCAGATGCTACAAAGTACTCTAATTGGACAGCAGCAGTATCTGCTTTACACCATATAGAATCTATATTTACAAAAGATACATCACTACCAAATCCTGTACTAGATTCTGCATCCATAACATTATTACCAAGTATGAAATGATCTTCTGCCTCTACTTTTACAAAGTATTCAATTGAGTTTGTTCTTATTCTTAAAGAAAGAAAATTTGAACCATCTAAATTAGTTATACGTAAATATTTTACTGTACCATCTGCGAATGTACCTGCAGCGTTTGCTCCTGCAAACTTTATAACTTCAGTCCAGGATGTTGGTACATCCATTATTCTGTGATCCACTTCATCTACAGTAACAGTTTGCGTGTTAGTTGTACCTCTATCAGTGGAACCATCTCCTAGTGTAACTGCTTCAGTTACTGTAATCGTTAGTGTTGCCATTGTCTATAATTATAAAAATTTGTATTAATCCTAAAAAAAATTGTATTTCATAATATGGAGCCTGTTCTTCAGGGGGAAAATGTCTAACTCCAAATAATATACCTTTTGCCCATTGTACTCCAAATGTTAATTTCATTCTTCGTCTTCTAATAAATTATCTTCAACCCAATCAGACATACCATAAGATGTGTCTAATTCTCTTTCTGTTATTACTGTCCATTTATATATTTGATTACTGAAAGGGAATACTTTAGCCCATTTCTTAACTGGGTGATCTCCTCTATAATCATCTTTTAATATATAACTTTTCGTGCCACTCACTGCTCTTGTTAAATCTTGAACAGTTTTAATAACTGGTGAAGGATCTTTAAATACTTGCATAAAAGTATCAGGGTTTCTATAGTAACTCAAATCCTGCTCTACTCTAAATAAAATATTTAGTGTTGCCATAAGTAAATATTGATCATCATCATCAGCGTCTATTCCTTTTGCTAATGATTTTAACATCATTCCCAAAGACATAATAAAAACTTGCATTTGCAATGCTGCTAATGTTTTTCTTAAGTTAGCTGCATCTACTTGCTCTTCAACACCACTTAAAATAGTCTCTGCTTTTTGTCCAGTAACTCTTTTAAATAATAGCTTCATAAGTAAAGCAGAAGATTCTTTTATACCTAATTCCCATAAAGTATTGTATCTACCTTTAGTATATCTTCCTAATTGCTCATTGTAGATTTTTTTACTATATCTCGTGTTAAACCCTTCAAAAGCCCATGTTCTAAAGATAGTAAATAATAAAGCAAAATCACTACTTTTTATTGCAAGCAATGAGTTAGGATCATAGTTACCATGTAACTTTTTATTCATTTCTATTGCTGCATTTCTAAACTTAGTATAAGAATTCTGAGTAATAGAACTTAAATTATTATAATCCCACTCTTTTTGATACCCAAACTCTTTTACATTCCATGTACCATTTTCATTAAAAGCTTCATATAGATTACGTTTATTACCTTGTAAATCTACAACAACTGTATTTAACATTTTAGCTACAGCTGACATACCTTGAACCATAAATTCAGTGGATTGCTGAATATACATAGGAGCAAGTTTATCTAAGAATTTAAATTTCTTTTCTCCTCTTACATCTCCTTTACCATAGGTAATCTCCCGCATTTCAAAAAGTAAATTCATTCTTTTTAATATAGCAGCAGTTTTTGTAGCTGTAGGATTCATAGCCGCATTTAATACTATTCTAAATGCTTTTCTAAATTGGCTTGATGTGTAATCTTCTTCTCCTGAAGCATGTATAGAAGATGCAATAAATCCAAATCCGACGTTAGCGATACCAGCAGAAACATTCCACCCCATCCCTTTTAATTGAGTGTAGCCTATAAAGCCTCTAATAACCTTATTAAAACTAATAGCTTTAATGTTTAGTTCTTTAAACTGTTCTTCTAAAACTTCTACCTTTTCATTGTATTGAGCTTGAGTAATCTTTCCGTCGGCTAATTCATCATGAAGATCTGCATATTGCTCTTTAAGTTCTTTAGCTTTTCTATGTCGAGCTCTCATATCAGTACTTAAATTCCCAGGAAACTCCCAAGAAGTTTTTTGCTGTGCAGGCCTACTCTTACCATACATAATAGCTTTTTGAGCGTACTCTAAAGACTCTAGTACAATTTCAGGAGCAGTATTTATAGTAACTTTTTTATTACTCTGTGCTCTTTTAATTGGTTTACCACTAGAATCCATCAAAGGTTGTACTGAATCTCTTACAGTTCTCATTAAGATATTCACTAAAGGTTCTGCCTCTGCTTTATATTTGTAGTTCATAGCCATATTACCAAACATAACCATAACTCTTTCTAAGTCAAATGCTCTTTCTTCTAATGCTACATCTTCAGAACCTAAAAATCGTAAAGGAACTTTAGATATAGGAATACCCCTTTCGTCTAATTCAGATTTTAATCCTTCCTTCTCTCTGTTTAAAGTAAGAACTTCATCAGCAAATAGGGCTCCATACACCTGAGTATCTTTACCTAAATAAGATAATGCTGCTACAGATCCATTTCTCATGTATTCTTCTAACAAATCTCTTTGCATTGAAGGGAAAAAGTTATCTGACATTTCATTTACAGCAACTTCAGGTAAATAACTTTTTAATTCTGCCATTGTGTTTGTCCAGAAAGAATAGAACTCAGACAATGCTTCATTATTTTCTATTGTAGCAAACTCACTATTTATATACTGTTCTCCTATAGGATGAGATGTTGTGTACTTCCATCCTGAAGTTCCCCAAGCTACATTAGAAATAGTAGTGTTATACCTTTGGTCTAAGTAATATTCTGGATTATGCTTTCTAACCCATTGTTCGTGTTTAGCATCTGCAGTTTCTTTAAGCGTTAATCCTATTGCAGGCTTTAATACTCCTTCAACTACATCCGTGGCAAGTTTATTTTTATGAGCTTTTTCTTCTAGATTGTACTTCGCAACACCATCTTCTGCTCTACCTATAAGATCCATTGCATTTCCTTGCCCTAATTCTTTTTCAAGGTATTTAATATACTCTTCTTTAGATTTAATTTGACCAGCTGTGTGTCCATCTTTAGTCCAGAATCTAGTATCAATAACAATCTCCATAGCATTTTTAGTATCATAAAGATCTTTAAACGCTTCAAATCTTTCTTGTCTAATTTGATCACTTGTTAACCTTGTAGACCCCATAACTCTTTTAAGAGCTTCTTTATGCTTTTTATGAGCTGCCCCTAAATCTTTATAGTAATCATTAGTAAATTTAGATACAAAGAATCCTGTAGGATTACCTTCTTCATCTTTTTGTAAGAATATATCCTCATTTAATCCTAAAGACTTTAATTCTGTTTTTAATGCTTTAAATACCTTCTGTATTTCTAAAGTTAGATTTAGAGCACTGTCTTCTGTATTCCTAGCTATAAGCTTTAAAACAGAATCTATAGTTCTTACTACAGGATTATTAAAGTTTGCAGCATCTAAGAATTTACCTCTTAAATAACCTTCGTCCTCTAAATTTAAAAATCCTTCATCAGTAAACATTTTATCTGTTATAGGTTCAGTACTTTGCTGTTGAGTATATTCTTTAGTCCACTCAGTACGTTTAGATGCCATAGTAACCCCAATATCCTGAGCTCTAGCTCCTATACTAGAAAATATTTTCCTAGTAGGGTTATCTTGATTAGCTAGTTGTTCAGTAGATAATAAGTGTTTAGTATTTTCGAAGTTCCAAATATCTACTATTCTACTTGCATCATTTATTTCTTGAAGAGAAAGCTTAGGTCTGTCTAAAATATTTTTAGCCCACTCTAACTGTTTTACAGCTACATCTTCTATAACAAAAGTATTATTACCTTCTTTTAGCTTATCAATATCCTCTTTTAAACTTTCTATTCTAGAGGTTAAGTAAATACGTTTGTCAATAGAAGTGGCTAAAGTAAATCTACGCTGTAGATCTTTTATTCTTCCTTGTATATTTTGAATGATTTCTGCAATTTCTCCATGAGCATTTACAGGAAGATCTGTTATATCTACTATAAAATTATTATGCCCACTCTCGTAAATTTCTAAATCTATTTGATCTTCAAAATCTTGTATACTCTCGAATTGCTGTTTCATAGCTTCAAGCACTTTAGCTTCACCATGAGTTTCAACCATTTGTCTATAAACTGCTAGTTCTCTAACGGCTACTTCAAGTACTGAAGCATATGTTTTTTGTGCTGCAGGAGTATTAACTACTTTAACCTCATTAGAGGCAAGTTGGCTATTAACTGCATTTCGTATAGCTTCTATAGACGCTCTTCCGTGATGCATTTGTGGCACCATTTCTACAGCTTTTTCTGCTCTTGTAACTGCAGTGTATAACCATCTTGTAGGATCAAAAAGAACTTTTCCATTTCTCAAGACTCCTGAGAATCCGTGGTCTATATACACTTTTTCCCATTGTGACCCTTGAGACTTATGTCCTGTAATTGCGTACCCATAAAAAGCAGTGATAACTCTTTTGTCTATAACAGATACTATATTACCGTTTCTATCTTTTTCTTCAGTAATAAAAGGATCTAAGTAATCTTTAGTGATTTCTAATTTCTTAGAATCTTGTATCTTAAAGTTACCTTGTATTGCAGCCATTAACTCTTGATGCGCTACACCTGCTTTAGCATAGTCAGGGAACAATAAAATTGTATTCCCTCTTTCGTCTGTTAAAGCTTGAACATTAAGAGATATTAATGTTTGTTTTTCTCCTTGTCTAGTGAATCCAGGTAAATAGATTGTAGTTAGTTCTGGTCTTTCAGAGTTTTTAGTATATTTTTTACTTCTATCTTCTCCTAAAATTTCTCCATTTGCTAAAGTAGTAACTTCTTCTCCTTTAGAGTTAAGTAAATTAGGGTTACTGTTTGATACAGACATTAGAACTTCTCCGTCCTCTATAACGTCGGCATCTTTTCCGAATAACTCTTGTCTTGCTAAAGTATTAGCTGCAATTCTAGCAGGATTAGCAGATGATATATATGTTACATTTTTATTTTCTTTTAAGTCTTTAAGCCAGTTAGCTCTAAACTCTTGCACGCTTTTAGATATAACAAAATCTTCTAAAGAATTAGTAGGTATTGATGTAGCTTTTGTATTACGCATATTAGTAGCTACTGTAAGAACAGAGCTATCTAATCCTTGACGTTTAACTTCAGTCATTTCTAACTGATGATCCATTTTAATATCTGTAAATAATTTAGGATCTTTTCCTACAGGAGGAAGCTGGAAACTATCTCCAATAAAAATAGTTTTCATGCCTTCATCATAAAGAGGTGTAAAGTTTTCAAACTCTTCTTGCGCTAACATTGAGGCTTCGTCCATAATGTGTAGAACATTCTCAATATTTTCAAACTCAGGTTTAGGCTCAAATTGTCCTGTTTCAGGATTAGGAGCTCCATATAAAAGCTTATGATTAGTTATTAGTTCTTTTTTTGAATCTAATCTAATTCCTACAGCTTTTAATTTCTCACTAATAACTAGTACTGCTTTGTTTGTAGGAGCAGTAACTACAACTTGCTTCCCTTTCATTCGGGCATGATTTATTATATTTTCTATAATAGTAGTCTTACCTGTCCCCGCATAACCAGCTAATAACATTTTTGTTCCCTCCCCTGAAATGAATTCAGAAGCAGTTAGTAAAGCTTTAGTTTGATCATTAGTATATTTAATAGGAGTCTTACGAGACTCTAAAATATTACTATCAGCATTTACAAAGTCTTCAAATATTTCAAGTTCGTCTTTAGAACGATGCAGCCATCTTTGGAATTTTTGCACATTCTTATCTTCTACTACAGGTTCTGCTATTTTTAAAGGAATACTTTTTTCTACAATAGCATAAGAAGGATCCTCAGCCCCTATTTCGTAATCTACACGTATAGGTAAAATTTCTAGACTTGATACTTTTACTTCAACTCCAATTCTTTCTGCTAATAAACGATACATATTTAACTGGTTAGTCCATTTATCTATATACCACTTCTTACCATTCTCACTGTATATTTCAGTACCTCTTTCGAATAGTTTACTTGTACCATTACGTACAGACTTAGTGTCTATAATTTTTAATTCTCCATCTTTATTTATTGCTACTATATCAGTGGTTCCCGCAACACCTAAGTCTTGATCTCCTAATACAATTTCATCAGAAATTATTTTATAGCCATCTGCAATTAACCCGTCTCTACGTTTAGCTATTTCTGTAATTACTTTAGCATAAACTTCAGGCATTTCAGGAGTTTGGTTATCCATAACTTTTCTAACCAATACATCTATTTTATTCCCTATGTTAACTGCAGTATCTCGTAGCTTCGTGTCTCCTGTGAAAGGATCTTTTTTATAGAACTCAGAAACTCTATCTGCCTCCACTTCAGGGTTATTATGATGGTAGTATTTTTCTATTTCCTGCCCATCTTCTGTAACTCTACCTGTATCTTTTTTCTGCCATTCAGAACTATGCTCTACCAATATAGACTCAACAATATTTTGAGTTTCATTTTGAAGCTTTCTAAGATCTTCGGATTTAATATCATTCTTAACTTTTTGAACTTTATCCATAGGGGTGGCTTGAGGGCCTGTAGTAATAGTTTCCCCAGTCATATTACCATCTTCATCCATAACTGGTCTTATACCTCCTAAAGCTCCTGCTAAAGCTCCTTTATCTTTAGATACAGTTCTAACCTGTTCAGGGGCAAGCGGTACTACCACGTCTTCTTGTACATTTAAGAATACTAGCATTTCACTTAACCCTACATCTAGAGCGCTTCCTTCTTTCACATCAAAGCCCATCTCTTTAGCTATAGCTTTAAAATAAGATTTAATTGTGTTTAGGATTTTTCTATATAAGCTTTCGGTTTTATTGTAAGGGATGTTATTTAAGAATTTTTGGAATTCTAAACTAGTAGATAGTCCTGTTACAAATTCTTTAACATTTTTTATACCTTCACTTCCATAAAGAGCGTAATTAATTTCACTGCGAGTGTTTCTTTGTCTCGCAGTTAACTTATCTTTAGGAGTTGTATATAACCTTGATTTTTTAAATTCTTTATCAGCTTTCACCCATAAATTATCCATAGCAGTACTAAAACGTTTAGCAGCTACAGAAGTATCTTGCTCTTCTATAGCAGCTACAGTATAATAGTGTACAACTTCATGGAGCATAGTTTCTGCAATTTTCCTATCAGTGGCTTTTACTGCTTGAGCAGATCCTTCATAAATTACTATTTTACTATTTTCAAGCTGATTAGGGTCATGTTTATATACTCCTAATATATATCCTTTTTTATTAGCCGTAGGTTTAGCTTTATCTGATATTTCTACTCCACTCATAGGATGAGATCTGTAGATACCTTTTTGTTTTAACATTTTAGCAAGTTCTACTTGCCCCTCTGAAGCCCCTGCAATAATAGTATCTAATAAACCGTCTAATTGATATTCAGCTTGCTCAGTTCTATTTGCAATATCTTCAATAGCATCCATTGGCATACCTTGAGGAATATCGTATTTCTCAAAGTCTTCAGGAGTTAACGAGTCTCCCATGTCGTCCCACATTTCATCCATTGGTACTCCTGGAGGAGGAACTGCTCCTGGAATAGGAGTTTCGTTAGTTTTAATTACTTTATTATCTTCTAGATAAGAGAATGAATTTCCTGTAAAGTCAAACTCAGTTCCGTATCTATCTCCTTTTAAGTCTATTCTTTCATAATAAACTCCATCGTTTTCAATAGAAGAGCGTAGCTTAAATAAATAATGTGTTTTACCTACAGGATATACTAAAAAATCTTTATAACGATCTCTTTGAGCATCTACATCACTGAATATAAAATTAGCAAAAGCAGGTATATCTTTTGCAACCTCTTCAGAAGGAAGATCTAAACCAGTAACTACTTTACCAGCATCAATTCTAACTCCTATATGCTTACGAATCTCTTTAGCCTTATAATCTATTGGTGTAGCTAACCATGGACTGTGTTGCATGATTTGAGTCATAAGGGATATATCTTCAGATATAGCAGCCTCAGTAAAAAAGTTTGGTTTTAAATGATTAGTTAATCCATACTTTTCTAAAGCTCCAAATGGAATAAAAGCTAAATAGCCTGTTGCTTTTTGGTGCCCTCCATTTAAGTATGCAGCTATAATTAAGTTTTTACCAAACTCTTGTTCTTCTGCAGATCCCATAAATAAAGAAGCAAAACCTCTTCGCATAGATAGATCTTCAGGATTACTGGACCAGTCTATTCCTACTGAAGCTTTACCTTTATTTTTATTTGTAGAAAGTATAGGATTTAAAGATGAAACAAATTCATTTTTTTGACCCCACTCTGTTTCTTTAGCCTTTAAAGTTTGTACAGCGATATTGTTATCTTCTACAAATAACTTTCTACGTAATTCATATAAACTAGTGGCTTCTTGTTGTTCTTCAATAAAGACCTTATTAACAGCATAGCTCCATCCATTAGAAATAATACTATTAAATATAGTATCCATATTTCTTTCTGTAACTTCTTTGCCCATCCCATTATTAACAAGCATTGTTTCAAGTCCTTTAATATAATCATTATTAGTAGGATATGCATTTGCCAATAAGTCAAAGCCACTTTCTAAGTGTTTAGCTAAATTGGCATATTGAGTACTTTTTAAATTACTAAGTCCTCCAAACCTAGGGTGTAGCTTATCTGCTTCCTCTGTTACATTTAGCGTTTCAAATCTTTTTATCTGAGCTTTAGCTCCAGATATAGTACTTCCTAATCCTTTTACAGAAGGATCGTTCACTGCTTTTCTAATAGGATTTAATCTATCTGAAATTGTTTTGAATTTGGAAAACTTTTTAAAGATTACAAGCTGTTTTTCATAATACTTTCGCAACTCTTCTTCTGATAAATTATTTTTTACTTCAGAGTTAGGAGCCCCTACAATAAGTTCGTTTCTAAGTATAGAAGATTGGAATAGCATTTCAAAATTTTCATTTGTTTCGTCGCTATATTCTTCTACAACAGCCCTTACTTCATTCTCTGTATCAACTTTTGCTAACTCTTGGTATTTTTTAAGTACAAACTCTTCAGCTGCTTTTTCTTTGTTAAAAATATCCTTATCACTTAAACCAGGTACGATCTTTTCTATTTCTCTAGTATAATCACGCATAATCTCCTGCGCAGTCATATAAGCTATTGTCTCAACATTAACTCCCCCTATAGCCATAAATAAAGCTGTAGGTAAAGTTTCCATTGTCATGTTTATTTTACCTAGAGTAGGCTTGTTTGCGTTATCTACTGCAGCATTTAAGAACATATTAATAACATCTGAAGATGTTCTATAAACCTTTTTACCTTTTTTATAGTAAACTGTTTTATTCTCTCCAGAGAGATCACTAAATACTAAAGGTTTGTATTGTCCTTTGTTCTTTCCTGTTGTATATTTTTCTTCACTATATAAACCTAAAATCTTAAAGATTTTTTGTTTTTTATCTTCTCTGAGATATTGAACTAAGTGAATATTCTTACCTTCAAATATTGCATTTAAAGTATTAGATTGTGCAGCAGGACCAATAAGTACTTGCCCCATTCTTTGAGAAATATTAGATCTAATCTGATCCATTCTTGAGATAGGAGTTTTAGTTCTAGTGTTAGCATTTAGTATTCCATCAATATCTTCTGCTAAGTCTTCTAATGCAGGGTCATCAATACCCTTAGACATCTTATTAAAAGCTTCTTTATTAGTGGTAAGCACTCCCCAGTATATATCTCTTAACTCATCTAATAAAAGCTCTTCATCAGTAAACTTATCAGGATGGTTTTTTCTATCTTTTCTATATACACCTTTTATACTACCGTCCTCGTTGTAACGAACAATATACTGTGCTATAATATTACTTAAAGAATCATAATCAAAATCACTACCCATCTGAGCAAGGATCTCATCAGGAACAACAATAGTTAATTCCATGTTGCTAGGCAAGAACCCAACAATTTCTAAAGGCATTTCAGATGCTAAATTTTGATAAGGAGTACGATACCCCATTAACTGTCTAACTTCTTTAGGTACTTTTGTAGAGTTTAAGAATAATCTACCATTCTTTTCAAATAAGAATATATAATCCCCATTTGCATCTTTAGCTTTAAGATCTACTTCATTACCATCTTTATCACGGTAGAAGAACTTAATCATAACCTGTCCAGGAATAACTTCTCCTTTTTCTTCGTTCCATCTAGGGCCTTGTAACCCTTTAGTCTCATCAAAATTAGTGGTGGTAATAACCTGATTACGCATTTCTGTAGAGGTTTCTCCCCACGCACCTACTTGAGATTTAAATCCTGCAGAAGAAACCTGTGTAGCTGGAATACCTGGCATTTTAACATCAGATATTTTATTAACCATACTTAACATTAATCCTTCTAACATCTTTCTAGACTGAATAAATGGTAGTGGGATTATTGTAGCTGTTCCGTCTGCGTTTAGATCTAATGAGAAAATATCATTAATATTCCAATTTCTAGCTTTAGCCTCTTCTTTCAAAGTGCCTACAAAAGCTTTCATATTAACCTCGTCATTCTTTATAGTGAGTATCTCTCCGTCTTCATTTCGGGTAACAGTTCCAAGGCGAGTTAAAAGTTTTTTGTGCTTAATCTCATAAACAGCACTCATTATCTCTTCTTTACGCTTCTGTAACTCTTGTCCTGTAAATTCCTCACCTTTTACTTTAAAGGTTTCTTTTAAAAGTCCTGAGAAAGTTAATTTATCCTTTTGTGAAGGAACTGTAATAAACTGACTTTTTTTAACATTCTTTTCTTGCTGTATACCTAAACCATCTCTATAAAGAGTGAAGGTACCTGCTTTAATATTTGCTCTAAGCTGCTCCACTGGTAATACATCTCCATTTGCATCGTATATGTCAACAGGAGCATCAGGAGAAAGTTTATCAGAAGTTTTATGTCCTGCACGATCTACTTTTTCATACTCTAATGCAATACGAATATTATCTAACTGCATATCCGCAGTCATATCAGGTAAAAGAGGTATAGATGCAGACTTTCTGTAAATTCTAGAAAGTCTACCTGTTTCACCATCAGGGTGTATAAAATCATATTGAGGTTTAAATGGTTTTAAAGCAAAAGCCATTTCATCCTTTGTTAAAGCATAGTAATTTGTAGGATTGTTTTCATCTTCTATAGCCTCTTTTATTTTAGCTGTTATAGAAGCATGTATATCTTTAGGTATTTGTCCATAACCTTCCAAGAAGTTTATATGCTCTTGTGTTGTAGTAAATTCTAAGGCATCTGTACTTTCGATAGATTTATTAGAAGGATTACCGTATGGGCTTCCTGCTCCAATTAATTTATCATAGTATTTATAGTTATCAGAGAATACTAGTCTATCTTTAAACGTTACACTAGTATACTCACGCTTAACAAAGTTACCTTGTGTTTTTGGAGCATCTGTACCAATTAAACGCTTTTCATTATGAGCTCTAGCAGATTCTATCTTCTTTGCTACAGTATTACCTTTTCCATTATAAGCCTCCGCTATATCCCCTCCAAATAATATTTGTTGTTCAATATTAGATATAATAGAATTCAATTCTAAGTCTCCTGCAGCAATAACTACTTTGTCTTGTACATTAGTTTTTGCTGTTCCTAAAGAAGTCATATATGCAATAGAAAGCTTAGTTTTCTTTTCGTCAGCAATTCCTAAATCATTCCAGTTATCTACTGTTTCATTTATTATTTCTGTAGTCCAAGCATTAATAGCCTTTCTTAATATAGGCTCTCCTTTTACAATATTCAACCTTGGAATACCATCAAAACTCTCTCCTGGATAAAGAATGTCTATTTCTACATCAGATACGTATTTTCCTATCTCATGTTTATTTAAAAAAGAAAAGAAATGGAAGTATTGAGAGCCTTCTCTATATTTCTGTCCTTGCAAGTATTCAGGAGATTCATCTAATTTAATCTGTGTAGAGTGAATTCTCTTCATCTCCCCCATTACATAGTTAAATAAATGATCTTCTGCGTTTCTTTGTATACCTACAGCTCTTCCTTTATCAACTATAATCTGATCTTTAAAATCAATCTTATCATGTTCTATTAACTCTGAAATACCGCGGTCAGCCTTAGTTATACCAAAAAAGAATCCTCTTGTTTTATTAGAGTTTTGGAAACTCCAAGCTGCATTAATATCTTGCTGCAGTATCCCCTGGTTTTTTCTTTTAGCTGCACGAGCATCACTACTAAACTTATCTTTTAAAGAATCTGTATAATGTATCTTTAATACATTTTTATTTTTCATTATCTTAGGAAGTAGTCTACTAACAGAACCCATATGAGTGGTTAATATACCATCTACTAAAGATCTTGCAGTTTTATCAGTTTTGTAGTTTTCATACAGTTTTAATAAAACATGCATTGAAGTTGTTCCATTGTACGGGAATACACTTTTACCTTCCCCATCTCTATAAGATATATGGTATACAGGATCTCCAAACTGTGCAGTTATGTCCGCAAGCTTAAGAATAATCCCTTGGAAGTTATCTCCTTTTAAAGGATTATTTTTATATAAAGGTTTAGCATTCTCTTGGACTTCTGCATCATACTTTACGCTCTCTGGTGCAGGAGCATTAGTTTTATAGGATTTGAATACAAGATTCATAAGCCCATAAGTACTTTTAGTATCTACAGTATAACCCCATGCTTGTCCTAATATATCATCTCCAATAGTTTTATTACTATTAGGTATAGGAGTGGCTAAGTACCGTAAAGTTACTTCAGGAACAGTTATAGAAAGTTTAGTTAAAGTACTAGCCATAAGTTCAAATAATTCATCTGAATTATTTCTTTCTTTTATAGTGTCATACTTATCTGTAAGATTTTTAAATTCTTCTCTGTAATTAGCTTCTACTGTCTTAACGTACTCTACATCTATATAAGCCTCTCCATCTGATGAACGCTTAATTAAATTTAAGTTTTGTAGTTGCTCTGTTAACCATCTTTCTTTAACTATGTTAGCAGATTTATTACCTGCAGAATCAATTACTTCGGCAGTATAGTTGCCTGATTTATCTTTATTAAAGATTAGCATTCTTTGTGAAGTATATGCATTTGCAAATTGAGATACAAATTCATTCTTTTCTTCAAAAGTTAATCTTTTGTCTATATATGTAGCTATTTCAGAGAACATAGGGTTTACTTTACCCTTAGATCTTAAATGCTCTAACATAGCAGGAAGATTATGTATAGGCTCAGTAAGCGTACCCATTGCGCCATCCCATACTTCACTATATGTATAAAAACTATATAATCCTAGATAATTCTTAATAGGAGCACCATTAGCATCTCTTCTTAAGATCTGAGACATTTTTATCTTCATGCGAGCAGAAGCTTTCTTTTTAGGATTAGATTTCCATCTAGCCTCATCTTCGTAATCTGTTTTCTCTAGATTTCTAGTGTCTTTCTTCTTCTGTGTAGGTTTTATATTATGAATAATTGCTAACTCCTCTTTAGTGAGCTCTACAACCTTACTCCAATTAGCTAAAACAGAAGAAATATCATTTTTAAAGACTTCTGACTTATTTTCAAACCCAGCTGCATTCTTTAACTTAACAAAAGTTTGTCTAGCGCTTTCTAAAGATTCATTTACAGTTAAGTCTTCAGACTTTAAAAAGTCGTTAGTAACTTTAGCTGTAGTATAAGCTAATATATCTTTTTGTCTATTAGCAGGTATAGATGTTATGTCTATAAAGAAAGGTTCTAATCTACTATAAACTCCTTTATTGAGTTCCACTTCTTCAGCACCTTCAAAAGGAAGTTCAGGTTGAATATCCCCCTCTTGCACAGGTTCTATACTATAACTAATATTGTAATTAAAGTCATCATTTAAATCATCTAGAATATCATCTACTGTAGGCTGATTTGGCTTCTTAGATTCTTTTTCACGTAGCTCTTCTCTTACATCCATTAAGATTGCTGGGAATAGTTTTCCCCACTTACTCTTATCTTGCGTGTGCGTAAGAGTAGCATCGCCTGTGTCTAGAAGTTTTTGTAACGCATCAGGATTTTGTTTAAAAGACTCTCTAATTAAATCCTCCATAATAGTAGAAGAATTATTATTCCACTCAGCAACGTTTAGTTTTTCTATAGACCTTCCTAGTTTTTTAGCCTCAGCTCCTGAAGCATTTTGTAGTTTATCTAATAGATTTTTACCTATTTTAGTAAGAGGTATCCCAAAACCTTTATCGAAATATATTCCATCAGCTGCATTCATCATTTTAGCAGCCTGGAAAGCTCCTTCTACTGTAATATAAGTACCTGCAGGTATATCTAAACTCATTCCTGGCTCAATTGTAAAAGGCCTTATAGCAAAGTTACTTAACTCTTTGTTTTCGTTTGTTCCTGCATATATGTTTATGACTTGATTTGACTTAGGAGATTCTTTTTCAGCTACAGGCTCAGGCTTACTTACAGCTTCAAAGTCTTTGCTGAACTGAATTACAGGCTGGTTGATGTACACGTATTCTTGTTGTCCATCAGCACTTGTAAAGCTATTAGTACCGTTGATATTTGTTTGAAGAAGATCAAACGCATACTCTTTATAGGTGTCATATTTTTTACTGCTATACTGAAGAGTTTCTCCAAAACTTAAAGTTGGGTGCGTGTAACTTCCTTTATCATTAGCAAGAACAATATTTGAAGAAGGTAATAAAGTTTGCAGTATCTTTCTAATTACAGTTTCATTACCTGCTATAGTAGTAACTTTAACGGCTGTATCTTTAAGACTTTTTGATACAGATTCAGGTTTATTTGTATATATAACTCTATCCCCTTCAACAGCAATAGTTACCATATTATTATTAGCATTTACATCAAAGTAAACTGTGTCTCCTGAATTATCTCCATCAAATTCAAACTTTTTAGAATAAACTATTCTATTTATAAGAGTAGCAAGTGCAGCAGGATTAGATTTTTTAAAGTTAAATCCTAAATCATCAGATATTTGTTTTGCTATTTTAGGATCCTCTAAAGCTAAAATAGAATACAATATAGTATCTATTTGAGTGTTATCTAAAGGTTTAGTCCATACAGGAGCAATAAATACTTCATTATTCTTTTTAGTAGGAAGAACTAATCCTAGTCTACCATCAGAATAATTTTCATCATTACTAATAACTTCTTCTACATGATCATCTTTACCTACTCTCCAGCTTCCTTGTTTTCTAAAAGCTAGGGGAATATTTTTCCATCCAGGCATAAGATCTTTTATAGCGGCCCATTCAGTTTTATGGCTAAGTGTTCCGTCCTCATTCATCATGATATTTAAAAAAGGAGTACCTGTAGATACCTCTGATATGCTAGTTGTAACTTCGCCGCCTTTATCTATAATACCTTTTCTTAAAGCACGTATTTCTGCTTTTTGATAACTCCAATTATCAAAGCTGTCTTTTGAATCTTTTAGCTCTCGTACAACATTACGCGGTTGTCCTGTAGAAAGTTCTGCATCCACCCAAGTAGTTTCGTGTACATACCCAATAACTTTTTCCTCTCCTTGCACTTCTGCAATGATTTCAATAGGTATAATATCTGAATTTATACTACCGTCTTCACTCACAAAATCATCGTATGTCCAAGAGATTTCTTTAGGCATACCTTGATTATCATAAACATATCGCAATCCTTTAGATCCTTTGTCTACAACTTTTAGTCTGATACTAGTACCTGGTTGTAGATAGTTTGGAGACTCTACTTCAGGAACTAATCCTTTAGTTTTGTCTTTAGATGCTGTACGTCTAACAAATATTGGCCCTTTAGCTGTATCAATAATTTTAGATACATATTCAGTAGCGAGGTATGCCATAGCATTAGCCCCATCAATTATTTGTTTAGTAGCAATTTGTATTCTACCTGTAGGGTCATTCTTAAGAGATTTTTTAACCTCATTATTAAGAAGTTTTTTATCCTCCTCTTCTGTAGTAGAGTCTTGACGTTCGAAAGGAATAGAACCTTTCTTATCTTTATCGTAGTTAAAGTTTTTAACTTGTCGATCTCCTTGCTCGTTTTCACCAATAGTTTTATCATCAATTGCTGCTTCCGCAACCTCTGTTGTATTAGTGTTTTGCTCTGTATTTTTAGAGGCAGCTTCTTCCGATAAGGCTTCATTGTTTGCTTTGGCTGCTTCCAGTCGAGCGTTTTGCTCTTCTGTTAGCTGCCCTTCCATCATAGTTTGGAACACCTCGATAGCATCATTGTTAGCTTTGTTGGCTTCACTTAATAGTCTATCTATATTCTCATCTATGTTAGGGCCTTGAACCTCTATCTTAACCTCTTCTGGAGCTTGAGCACTACTCTCTAGAGCAGCTTTTAAGGTTTCGTCAGACTTTTCTTTATTATCTAAGTTTTCAGAAGTACTACCGTGGTTTGGAACCTTTTCAGTTTTAGCTTTCTGCTTAGTTGCGTTAGTTTGAGTTTTTAATTTAGCAGCTTTCTCTGCAGCTTTTGTTTTCTTATCATTAGCTTTCTTAGCGTCTTCTGCTTTCTTACTTCTAGCTTTTATATTATTAGCTTCTTTATTAAGCTTACTAGGGTTATTTAAAAACTCGCTGTATCTATCATTCTCTAGAGCATATCTAGATTTAATATCTTCTACTCTAGATTGGGCTTTTGCTTGATCATGTAAAGGAGCTCCTTCTGCAAGCGCCGTGTTTAAGATATTTTCTACCTCTGACACTGAAGTTCCTGCTTCGTCTAAAGTTTTATAAGAAGCCTCTCTTTCTTTGATAGCTTTTTCAAGTTGCTTATCTATATGATCAATTCTATTCTGAATATCAACACCAGTTTCGTGTGTGTCTGAAGTTCTTTCTTTATTATTCTTTACATCTTTAGATGAAGAATCATACTCTTCCTGTAGAGTTTTCTTGGCAATTTCTAAAGCTTCAATTTCAATTACACTATTAACTAGTCCTAAAACTTCTGCAGGATAGCCTTTAGCATTAAAATATTCTGTAGATAATACTTCAGCTTTAGATAGTTCTGTTTCAGCTTCTCTAAGTTCTTGCTGTATACTATTTTGCACAAACTTACTAGCTGTTAGTATCTCTGCTTTTACAGGATCTTTATATTGGAATATGTGAGAATTAAAATCATTTTCAAAGGCTAAGGCTCTGTCTATAGCTCCTTGAGCTTTCTCTTTATAGTCAGGATCCATACCTTTATCCGCTGCTTGTTCTGGAGACATATTTTTAATGTCTTCAAAATGCATAAGCATGTTTTCGTAAGTACCTTCTTGAGCATTAAATCTAAACGTCTCATACAAAGACATTTCATTTAAATTTCTATATTTAGTTAAGTCTCCTGCAAATGCAGCATTCTTTTTATCTCTTTCTAACTTAGCTTTACGAGCCTTGTGGCTAGCCATACTAGCTTTTATAGTAAAGGGCCCTGAACCTATAAGTCCTGTTAAACCTTCTGTAATACCTTCATAAGAACCTACATGGTCTGCATATCTATCGAATTCTGTACTGTAGTCTTCGTCGTAGTATCCTTTCTCTATACCTACTTTTCTTCTAGCTTCTTTTTCTAGATGTCCTGTCCAAACTTCTTCAAAGTATTCTTGAGTAGGTTCGTAAGCTATAGTAGCTGCTCTTTGCGTAATTTGTTTACGGCCAGATGTAGCCATTTGTGATAAAGCTCTTGTAGTTCCTGGTCCTCTAAATAACATATAGTTACTAGGAATTTCAAACATTAAATTAAGCTTACCTTTTTTAACAATTTCTGCTGCATCGTGGCCTGCTTTAATTCTTGCTTTCTTATCTATCTCTTCATCACTAGCTTGAGGGTCTAGCTCTTTAAATAACTTTACATATTCTTTGTAATTTTCTTCAAATGCTACTCCTGCAGAGTACATATGTTCTCCATAGTTTTGGCTAATACCTGTAAAGGTAGCCGCACCAAGTCTAGAACCTATTTCAATATTTCTAGCTGTTTGTGCTACTTGTTTTGCAGTTTGGGTTGCAACTTGTCCTTGCACACCTCTTGTAGCCATTGCAGTTAATCCTCCTCCGATAAGTCTCCCTGCTATAGCACCATAAGGATAGTATCCTAAAGAACGAATCATTTGATCTCCGTTCTTAGCCCACCATCCGCCGCTTAAGATTGTAGGTTCATCAGACATGTGCCCTGTATATATAGGGTAATCTTTATCTAATTGCTCTTCAATACTTTTAAGCCAAGTGTTCATTCCGTTTTGGAAATCTCTCTCTCCTTCTTCTATGTCTTGCCAAGCTTCTTCTGCAATGTAGTCAACACCATACCCAATAGGTTCAGCAAATGCTAAAGGCACCTTAGCTAATCCTCGGATAATAGAATTTTGAGCTCTCTCCCACCCACTCTGACTTTTACCTAATAAGGCTTCCATGTCTGAGTACATGTTAGGGCTTATATTTCTTTCTCTATATAATTTGAGTTGGTCGTCTGTAAAGACGGTAGGGATTTCAGTTTTTAAGTCTGAATACTTTATTGTAATATCTAAAAGAGCCTTATCAGTGGGGCTCATTTTCTCAAACTGTCGGTTATAGCTTTCCGCTATTACTCTTTTTGCCGACTTATCGGGTTGTAGCATATGTAATTATTTTGTCAAATATACAAATTTATTGATTATCAAGAATTATTTGAATTAAATCTTCTGGTATTCTAGATCCCAACTGATCTAACTTTTCTCCTATTTCTTTTCTAGTTTTACCAGTTATTGGAACTTTATTATTTTTATCATAAACAACAGTAGCAATATTTCCGTCTCCATAAGGTACAGAAACTTCGATACTCGCTTCAAACTGATTTGTCATTGCGTTTTTAACAATACTAGTTTTCACGTCAAGGTTATCCAGATTCATAATATTATTCATATTTTCATTTACAGTGGCTAGTACACTTCCAATCTGTGGTTCTATATTTGGAAGAGTTGTTGGGATTCCAGGCGTAGTAGCTATTAGATTTAACTGTTCTGAATGCGCTCCTTTATAAGGAGTATATTTTTTATTATACTCACCAGTTATTTCGTTTTCTATACTACTTTGGAATATAGCTTCAGGAATTTTTACATCATAAACGTGAGATTTAGTACCACCTTTAACTTTTTCTTTCCCTTTAAACCTAACAGTTCTAAATGCCTCTCCAGTAGTCATATCACTTACTATAGGATAGCTATCAAATCCCATAATTGTCAATTGTTCAAATTTAGGCATGTCTTCTACTTCTGATGGAGATAGAGGATTTCCAGAGCCCTCTTTATATATACCACTATTTTCTGCTCCTACATCTCCTGATTGATACCCTTGTACAACTGAGCTAAAAATTTGCTCTGCAGCAAGATTAAGTTTATTTGCATCAGTATCATTAAGCATGAATCTTTCTGTTTGTGGCGCTTGAATTTTAGCTGCATCTAGATTAGATGTAAAATCATCTTTAACTTCTTTTAGTCTTGCAGGTACTTTTCTTAACTCTTTTTGTAACTGAGTTTTATAATCTCTAACTTGTTTTTGAGGTCCGTCCCAATAACTTCCTTCTATAGAATTCATCCAAGAGGTTTCCATTGCACTTGAGCCTTGTATCTTATCCATATCCCACTCTCCTTCAGGAGTCTTAAAGTAATCCTGTATAGAAGATTCCATAGGTATAGAGTTTAAAGCTTCTGTAACTAATTGAGCCTCAGTTACTTCAGGATTTCCTTCTGTTTTACCTGCAGCCATATCTAATGCGTTTAAAGCATACACTTTTTGGTATTCAGGTAAATTTAACCCTTCTATCTGAGCAGCCATATCATTATAAGATCCACTTGAACCTTTAGCAGCGGCAGTAAGAATATTTGCTGCAGGACTACTAGTAAATAATCCTGACCCAATCAAAGACATAGGAGTTCCTCCACTATCACTATCATCACTACTACCACTATCTGTTTCCTGCTCAAACATGAAAGATTGGCTATCTTCTTGTAGAGAAACCTCCATCATATTTGCTACATTCATAATTGCATCATTAAATACATCCGCCATTTCTGCTGGCTCACTTTCAGGATCTTGAAGTTGACTATTAAAATTAGAAGCATCTGTAGACTCTTGAAAATAAGAAGCTAATAAGGGGTTATCAAATGCTACTGGAGCTATTTTATTATAAATTTTATTTTTATGTTTTGCAGTAGTTTTTTGTTTATTAAGTATAGGCTGCCCTTCATTTATATTAGGATCTGGTATATCCCATCCCTGCCCCAGTCTATCTAGAAGCGCTTGCTTTTCTTCAGGATCTTCTATGCTATTTAATATGCTTCGTATTTCAAATATATCTTGTCCTGCAGTATTATAATGTTCATACACATAGTCTATACTTGTATCTTTAGACACCTCTTTAGCAAACTTCATTAATAATTCAGTAGCTTCTTTTCCATTAAAGTCTACAAATTGTGCTGGTGCAAATCCTACCCCTGCTCTAGAGCCTCCTGCCTGATCAAACATAGCATCAGCCTCCATCTTTTTATACTGCGCAATGTGTGGGTCTAGATTAGCCTTATCAATAGCAGTGTGAAAATCTGATCTACTTTTCTTATTAGATTCTGTAACACCAATTGCTTTTGTTATTTTGCCAAGTTGCCTTTGTAGAAACTGAGATGAACCTATAAGATCATTTCCTGTCTCCTCTAAAGAGGTTTGAAATCCTGTTGTAAAGTTTTCTTCTAATTCTCTTATAAATGCTTCGTCTCCAGGAGTTGCTCCTGTAGCTCCTAAAAGAGTTTCAGTTTCAAGTATATCTTCTTCAGCTGATTCATACGCTTGCTCTTTTAAAAGGTTAGATTGCATCAACTCTTTAAATGGAACAGGTACGTAAGCATCTCCTACAATTCCTATAGATCTTCCTCTCCTAGCCATTACTTATTATTTAAAAGATTATTATAAAAAGAATTTAAGTAATTCTGAGACCCTCTAGTTCTTCCTCCATTTTTCCTGTAAGTATAAGGGTTTGTCTGCTGTCCTCCAGGATTAAAGTGTGGAGTTCCTGTAGCTTGAAATTTAAGAGGATCCCAAAATTGGTTCCCTATAGTTGTGAAAACTTGTTCGTATCCCTTAGCTTTCTGTTTAGCAGTTTGTCCTTCTTGTTGTAAATTAAGCATTAATTCTTGTAAATCAAGTTGAGATGTAAGCTTATCCATACCAAGATTATATTGGTTTTCTAATCCTTTATCTTTTAATTTAAGACCTTCAACATAACTAGTTGCTTTACCTTTTTCTTGATCTCCTTTAGCGCTTGCAGATGTTAAAGCAGCTATTTTTCTAGCTCCTGTTAACCCTGATTGACTAACTTCTCTTAGAAGATTTCTCTCATCCGTTTCAATAGATCTTAAATACCTATCTAGCATAGGATTGAAATCTGTTTTTTCATACTTTTTAACTGGTTTATCTAGAACAATCTCGTCAGGAGTTCTTGCTAAAAGATTCATCATTGCAGGCCCGTACTGAGAGAATTTAAGTTTGTTATAATCGTCTTCATATTCTTCCCATAGCTTAGAGTAATCTTGTCTAGCTGTCTGCCCTGAATCTCCTCCGTTATCATATTTAGGCATGTAACCACCGTAAGCCATACCTGCAGCTGCTCTACCTTCAGGTGTCTGCAGCATTTCTGGATTCTTTATTTCAGTTGGAGGATAATAATATTTACGAGGAGCATCAGTTCGTGTGCTTTCTAGATATGTATTTGCTCCAGGATTTAAAATGTCTTCTACATTGAAAGGTGTTTCACGCCCTGGTTGAGCGTCTAGCATTTGTTGCATATACATTTCATCAAGTAATGGAGACTGCACTCTAGTATTATCAGATTGGAAATTCATTCCTGGCATAATAGGATTACCTATTATACGATTGTTATTTCCTCCATATGTATATTTAGATATATATTTACCGTATTTTGCAATTGCTTTACCTTCACTATCTATTCCTTTCATAGCTTTATATTGTTCTGCACTATCTCTAAGTGCCATTAATTCTTTATCTAATTGCTGCTGCATTCTTACTTTGGTTTCTATATCTTCTTTAGAGTTTCCAAAAGCTTCTAACTTTGCTTTTTCTTTAGCAATGTTTTCTGCAACTTGCGCGTCATTTTTTGCTTTATATTTTTTACCTAAATCTTTATTAGATAAAAATCTCTTTGTATGTACATAACCTTCAGGAGCTTCTATTGGCATTCCTCCTGCAGCATGACTAGGGCCACCTAGTTTATACATATCATCTGCTACTTCTGTAAGTTCTCCTGCTCCTACAGATATAGGTGCGTTACCATCATCTGAAATAAAAAACTCTCCACCTTCAGCTTCTATTCGTCCTCGACTATCTCCTCCCATAGCGTGAGATCCGTACGGTCCTACAGCGTGTGCATTTGCTTCTTTTAATTTCTGTTCTCTTAATGCTTTTGTTTCGGCGCTAGCTTCAAATGCCCCATCAGATTCTATTATTTCTGTTCCTATATTCATTACAGCCGACGCAAGGTTTTGTTCTTCTACAGGTTTAAACAACTCTCCTATACCCATACCTAATGCAGGGTTACCTGTTAAAGCAGTGGAAGCTATACCTAGTAGAGGCTGCATTATATTACCTATTTGAAATCCTGGATTAGGAGTTCCTATTCCAAGATCTTCTGCAGACTTTCCTCGTAAACCTACTGTACTACCAGAAGCCATATACTTTGGATAACCACCTTGTTTATATTTCTTATATTTTTTCATAGTTTTTCCTCCGTATTTAGCCATGTTAGGTACTTGATCTTCCATAGCAACTTCATTCATAAATTGTATTGTATTTTCACCTATATCTCTAGCGGGAACGCCGTCTATATCTGGAATAAAGTCCATCCATTCATCTGTTTGGAACTTAGTTCTTTTATCGTAAGAATCTTTAATTTCTCTCTCCAAAGCAGGCATATCTTTATAGCTAGACTGTTGATACCCTTTCTTAATATTATTATAGGCATCCATAAGAAGCCTTTCATCTGTTTTCCAATTACTTCCTGTCTGCTCTTTATAACCAGTCTTAAGAAAATCAGCTATATTATGAGCATTCTGCTTTACAGCTTTCTTATAATCTCTTCTACTCAGTTCGTCAGAAACATTTGTTGTAGGGGTTACAGAACCTCTAGATAGTTCTTCCCCCTTATCTCTGTAGGTTCTATAAGGCACCTTATATTTATCTAACATTTCTAGATCTATAGTAGACATTCTGTCGTACGCCCCTTTAAGTTCAGGATTGTTCTGTAATTCATTATTCCAATACGCATTAAACCCTGTGTCTTCTCCATGCACGAAACCGTAATTAATATCTTTCACTAAACTTGTAACATTACTTAGATTAGAAAAATACTCATTATTTTTAATGTCTTTATATGACATTCCTTTATTAAATAAATTTCTAAAGTTTTTATGACTGCCTTTTACTATATCAGAAGCGTAGTTTCTAGATCTTTGCTGGTTTTTTACATCAGTTCCCATTCCATACTTAGAATGATAAGGATGCGTAAACTCTCCATACCCTTGGTACTTCCAATCTTCAGGATCATCCCATCTATTATCAGGATGTAAAGGATGAGCTGGACTTCCCCCAAGAACTGAATGTATGTCTCTATAATTTGAACCTCTCGCTCCGCGCCTATTTATATTAGCTCTAGAAGTAGTCTCCCCTAAAGGAATTCCTTTAGAATCTAATAAAGGTACTTGTTTGCTGTCAAACCTATTCCCCTCAAAAGAACGCTGCCAAGCCCCACTATTTGCACGTGGATCATCGTTATGACCATGAGGATCTACATCTCTGTAAGCCCTTGCTAAACTGTGAAGCCCTAACCCTTGAGTCATAACATTAGTAGTAGGACTTGAAAGTAAATATTCGTTGTTTATTAAAGATCTTAAATTACCTTGATCAAATTCAGATTTCATAGGATTCCATACTCCGTGTCTATCCATAGCATCTTCTAGTTGAAGCTTATAAGATTTAATTTCGTGAGGCGTTCTATAATAATCAGATTTATTTTCTCCTCCACTATACTGTCCTTGTGTCCAAGGTTTATTAAAAAAGCTTTGATGGTAAGCAGTGGATTGATCTATTAAAGGAGAGTGCTCACTGCTTGAAAAAGGAGTTCCTAAAGCAGAATTGTATCTATGCCCTACTTCGTGTTTAGCTACACTTTCTGTAGTACCTTTATTTCTCCACAAAGGCTGGTCAAGTCCTGGGCGTAAAGATATTTGTCCTAAGCTAGGGGCAGGAATATTTCCTGTTAAAGGATTAGCAATATAATCAGCATTCATAAATCCTCCTGCATTAGAAGAGGCCCCTTTCATCCCCTCTTCTGTATATGTGGCTGTATTACCTCCAGTATTAATCATGCCTATACCACCAGAAACTAAGTCAGACATTTGTGCGTCTGTTAAGTTTATACCATGAGCATTAGCATATTCTTTTCTTAATCTATTCTGCCAAAAAGGATTATTCAATCTATTTTGGTGCCACGATATTGCAGGAGTTAGATCATAAGTTGCTGGAGGAACAGTAGGATCACCACCATCCTGAAATTTAGAAACTTGTCCTCCGTATTTTTTATATATATCAGGATTAGTCATATCGAACATACCTGTGTTACCAGTTGCAGATTTCATCGGATTCCAAAAAGGAGTAACTCCTTCTTGAATTGCAGACTCTGTAGCTCTTAAAAAATCTCCAGGTTCTTTAAAAAAACTTTCTTTTACTGGCTCTAAGTGCCTGTTGTTCGTTTTTAAAAAATCAATAATAGCATCATCTGTTTTTAACCAGGCATTCTGTTTTATTAGTTTTTTTCCTAAATCACTATTCTTCCACTCTTTAAGTGAAGGTAAGTCATCTACAGTTTTACCAAAATTTCTTAAATCCATAACATCAAATTCTGTAACTGGATTTCTAGAATTAATATAGAGTTCATATAAATTTGACGAGGCTTCATTGTCCCCAGTCTTAACCGCCATTCTTTGTGTTCTTTTTTTTGTAGGGTTAGCATAAGAATCAATTATAGCTTGTTTATTTGGACTTGTATACACACCTTTACCATAATTACCACTGTAAAATTTACTTTGATCAAATATGTTAAATTTATTAGGACTTCCGTGATAATTTATTAAAGGGTTTCCAGCATTATCTGTAAGAGTATTAGGAAAAGCTTTCTTAAAATTCACACTTTGTTGCTGAACAAATTGTTCAGGTGTACCTTTAAATGCAGAACCATCTGCATTCTTCATCCAGTTACCTTCTTTTTTTGCCATTTCTTCAATAGCATGATATTCTTTTAGAAGATCTTTATTATCAGGGATTTCTTTATTCCACTTAGCCCAATCTATATCAGACTTAAATTTTTTACTAGGAAACAGTTTTTGAAAACCTTTTTTAATAGCTCTTCCAGGAATAAATGGTAACATAAACCCTGCACCATATAATGCAGCCTCACCATAATTACCTTTCTCTAAAGCATCTGCTGTATATCCTGCATCTATAGCCTCCCCTGTGAAAGGGAACCAATTAGCTACATCTGTTATAGCCTGTCCTGCCCTGTTTTGAGCAGTAGTTGCAGCGTACGCTATAGGGTTTGTTCTTTTTAAATTGCCTAAATAAGCTTGATTAGTAGTTGGTAAACTATCAGTTAAAGTAATTTCAGGTAATAAAGTACTATAGTTAGTTAAGTCTGAATTATATACGGTAGGATCGTGAGAACCTCCGTGAGAGTACTCACTAGGTCCTACAAAATCTCCTATAGGTATATATCTTAACTGATCCTCACCAAAATACCCAGTAGGGTCTGTAACTATTTTATGAGTTGCGGGCCCGAAAGATCCTACCATACCTTGATCTCTAAACCAATCTATTTCTTTATGTAATGTAGGATGTTTTTTAGATTTAAGAAAATAACCTGTAGTAGGATCTACACTTTGCCAATGGCCATCAGGCCCTGGTTTTAATCCAGCTTTTATAGCTGCTGCATAATTATAATTTCCTTTATCTTTTTTCTTAGCCATAATCTCGCAATATACTATTTTTTATTATCTATGAGAAATTCTAAACCATGTTTTTACATAGTGTAATATGAACTTACCTGCATTACTACTCACTAGTTTAACTTTCATATAAGTATCTCTGAATCTGTAATGACTATTCATTCTAGGTATAGGCATCTTAGTCATTCTTTCTTTTACAACTGCTTCTGATAAGTCATCTACTTTAACATCTATACTATTAGAAAAAGTACCGCTTTGGAATTTATTATCATTTGATCCTGTATACCACTCTATGTTATCAAATACTTTAGTGTATATAGGATTCTTATTTACTGTGAATTCTATAGAGCTATCGTATGGTGTATCAAACCACGAGTACCCTCCTTCATTATGTTCATATATAAAGTTATCTTTTGTAGAAAATAATCCTTTAGAAGTCTGCATATATAAAGGAGTGTCCATTGTGTACATAGAGGTAAAGCTCTTAGTGTTTTCATTAAACACAAGTGTTTTGTTATTCCCTAAACTAAATAATACTTCACTGTTAATTTTATCATATCCAACAGTTATCTTATGCCCTGAATCTAAACTATCTCTAAGAAGGGATTTTACAAATAAAGCATCAGAAAGATTAGTTGCACCTTTTTCTCCTATAGTATATATACTCTTCTCAGCTTCATCTACCCAGTAAATAGTTTCACCTGTAGCAATAGAAGAAGTTTTATTTTGAAGACCTGCAGATCTTGAGAGATACTTAACGGCAGCAATAGTTTCTCCTTTACCTAATACAATAGATGTCCCTGATTGATCTAATGTAGAAGAAAGAGGTTTAACTTGTATAATACCTACTCCAGTTTCTTGTAAGAAAACTAACCCTTCACCAACAACAGATATGTCATGTAAAGCACCTTGAGTTCCTTCTAAATCTTTAAAACTTAAAGGTTTAAAATTTCTCCAGCTGTCTACTAATTCATTATCATCTTTTGCTTGAGAATAAGCTATTCTATAGTCAAATATCTCAGGTTCAGGTTTTAATTCATTTTTTGGAAAATACGATTGTAAATCATTTTCTACTGAATACACTGACTCGTACAAAAACTCTGATAGTAATGTATCATTACTTGTAAGATTAAAGTTTTCTTTATTAGCCATATGGAATCCTGTACGCAAAGCTAGATTTATAGAAGTTTCTACAGGAAACACATATGAATATCCTCTAGTAGGTATATAATCTGAGTCTGAAGAAGTACCATAAGAACCACCATCATTACCTGAATATCCATCTATACCTGAATCACGCATTCTAGTTTTTTCTAGGTCATACATTGCTACGTAAGTATCTCCTCCAAAAACGACTGTAGTATTTTCAGAAGACTCCCCTAACTGTACATAGTTTCCTGTTGATATATATTCGTTACTTACTCTTTCTAAGGCTGTAGCTCCAAAATACTGAATACTTTCTTCTGTCCCACTACTTAAGTCTTTTCTTATAGCTCCTAATAATTTTTCATATTTAAGAACATTTTGATTATTAGTACCGCTTGAAGACGCAGGATCAAAGTTTACTTGTTGAGGGTCGTCATAATGAGGTATGTAGTTTTTCCAATGTAAAGAAGAAATACTGTTTCCTAAAGGAGATGTAGTATTTGTAAGCTCTCCTTCTTTTCTAGGTAAGTTTAGAAATAAAGTTTCTTCTCCAACAGATACTGTATAAAAATTACCTGCAGAAGAACCCGTAAGTACATCCTCAATAGCCCAATTCATTATGTATTCATCATCGTCACTTTGATACTCCCAACCATCTCCTGACGGGTATGCATATTTCCAACTCCACTTTCTAGTTTCTCCACGCCCTAGCTTAAACATATCTAGTAAAGGAAACATTGGGAGTATATCTTGATCTCCTTCGTAAGGCTCTGCTGGTTTAGCATTGTCTACTATATGGGATAAGTATTTTCTATAGTTAATATGATCTGTACCTTCAAAATCATCTCTGTATGCATTAAATTCTCTACCGTTAGAAAGTGCTCCATAGTATTGAAAATAAGTACAGTCATTTTTAGAAGGATAATCTTGATTAAATATAAAGTCAGGACAGTCAAACTGTAACCTATGATAATCATGGTGATACCCAAAATGAGTATTTGCTGATTGATAATCTGTATAATATAGATTTCTATTTAATGCAAACCTAGAGTTTCCTGTAACAAATGCATGAACATAATTTACTAATCCTACTCCTAATACTGTTTTATCGTAATCTTCTCTTTTAACTCTTACAATCTGATACCCTGAAACTTTATCTTTAATATTGTCAGGAATATTAACTGTAAACTCTATACCTAAAGCATATAAATAATGAGTTCCATCATTTTTTTCATCTGGATTAACATACTCGCTATCTACTCCTGTGCTTGAATGTTGTCCTCTAGCATTAGAAACATTAGAAATAGTAATAGCTCCTTCTTGAGTTAAGTCTTGATGAGTTGAGTCATCAGGCTCTATAAAATAAGAGGCACCACTATCAGATCTTTCAGTTTGAGCTAAAGAAAAGTTATGATTAACTCCTGGGTAAATAATTGTATTAGCAAGTAATTCAAGTGCCCCTTCTAGACCATCAACACCTTCTAAATCAAGTGAAGTAACAATACTTGATACATCTACGTCATCAACAGATGGAAATCTAATATCTCCAATCCAATTAACATATCCTGGATTACCTTTTAAGTCATTAAGAACTATACCAAATCTATATACCTCATCTCTTTGGTATCCTTTAAACATTGCAGTAGCTTCTCCTGACTTATAGTCTATTAATGAATCTATATTAACAGAGCCAAAACAATCTTTTTCAGCTAAATTAGAAGATACGAATGGGGGTACAGCAGATTCTGTACCACATAAAGTGTCTCCAGATAATTTCTTTTTAATAAATTTATAAGAAATATTAGGGCCTTCACCTCCTAGAGTAACTCCATCTTGTTGGTACTTATATTTATATTCACTATTTCTATCATTACCATCTAAGTTATTAAATGGATTTATAGCATCTAAGTCTTCTGTAGATGGTTCTTCTGCAAAAGGGGTGTTTACGTATGTGCTTACATTATCTGTAGGCTTGTAAGGATAATGAATATTATCTCCTCTTTTCCATCTATACGCTCTTGAATTAAATTGTAAGTCAACTCTTTCTTCTTTTAAATTTCCTAGAAATAATATATTTTCTTTTGAAGTTATAGTTTCTGCAGAAGATACTGCAAAAGAAAATGAAAGTAATTCTTGTAAAGATATTGTGTATAAAGGAGTGTTAGATTTATGAACTCCTCTTGCAGTACCTTGAAATACAGGTTTAGAATCAAATATGTAAACATTACCATCTTGAACTCCTGCTACTGTATCTCTGTATACTACAGCAAACTCTATCTCATCATACTCTGAACTTATATTTTCTACTTTTAACATAACAGCTTTATTCGTAGGTGTCCCTGGAGGATCTCCGTTTATTTCTGTTTGTGTTGCTTCAGGATCTTCTTCGTATAGCCAATAATTAGATCCTTTACTTGTTACGTGTACAGGGTTTGTTAATGGTGTAAATCTTGTTTCTAATCCTTCTTTAGTTCTTAATCTATATGCATATTGATACATACCTGAGAGTAAATCTCCTGCACTATTTATAGATAATATATCTAAGTTAGATAAGCTTATTGCAGGAAGTATATTAAATTGTGATACAGGAGTAGAAGAGCTTATAGGGTTTGCTACATTAATAACACGAACTTCGTTTACACCGTCTACCCAATAAACTCTTTGAGTTAATTCACTCTCGTATCTACCTACAGCTTCTATAGGATTATCTGCACTAAAGCGTAAATCTGGGTTTTGATATATTAAAGTTATTTCATTTGTATCTAAATCTATAGTGTGTATAGTACTAGTGCTTCCTATACAATCTGCTTCGATGCTAAGGCAACCTGAAACTCCAAATACAATTAAAATATTTCTAATATTAGCATAGCCTATAGGGGTTACATCAGCATCTATAGTAGGAGTGACTTTCCTAGTTAAAGTAAACTTTTTACTATTACCTTTAACATTAACTACTACACCAGACTCTCCTCCAGAAGAACCCTCTGATATAATTCTAATATTCTCTGCATAAGTATAAGATCCTTCTTGAGGTAATGTTGCCCCTAAGTCACTTAACATACCTTTACTAAATGTATTTATCTGCTGATCTTTCATTAGCTATTAAAATTTCTTCTTAATTCAGGTGAACCTAGTGATTTAAAAAATGTTTCATGAGCGTTTACTTTAGGTAGTAAGCGCATAGTTTGATTTTTAATAGCCTCTAATTGATCTATGTTTGGCATCTTAGCTTTATTACCTGCTTGTCCTACATACCAC